>Ga0209488_10001084_pt1 | contig 23075 bp, 20 predicted proteins | sample Rivendell_Oct201_8_FD_188349 | JGI IMG/M metagenome (GOLD analysis project Ga0209488, IMG submission 188349) | Vadose zone soil microbial communities from the Eel River Critical Zone Observatory, Northern California, USA -... | ecosystem: Environmental > Terrestrial > Soil > Vadose zone >...
GCGTAACACGAAACGTCCAGAGCATCAGATTTAACTCCATCGCCCTCCTCACTACCGACATCGTCTTATTGCTGCTCACGCTCATTGGCTTGTGCCGTTTGCGTGCTCATGGAAATTTTTTTCTGGGACGCCTCTTATGGAAACAGGTCAGATTCCCCGCTTCCTGGACGTGGTGATCTCCATTCGCTGACGTGTTTCACCCGCAAGGGTATCGCCTGGCTCTTACTTGCTCTCATCGCAGAGGCCCCGCCAGTCGTAGGTCTATCTACATTTCTTGCACTCCTCCTTGTGCTCATTATCTCGCAGCTGTTCCTTACCTTGAACTTGAACGGTAATCCTAATAGTCTCGAAACTATTGACAATGATTGTTGATTGAACCTTCCTATTCGGAACGTCAGAATCGCTAAGCGTCGTACGTCCTTGTTTACCACTCTTGACAAAGGCTACTGGTTTCTAATGTCTCTCTATATATGCCTTAGATGTTCCAGTTTCCTGGGCTTGTCATATTGGCGATCGCTGCCACACGGGTGTATCGATCTCTGACAGACTTCGCCTCCAGAGTCTCCGGCCCAGGAGGCACACGTGTGTACGAATTTCTTCCTTCCCTTTCTTCTCGTGCGCCGATTGTCACCGGTGTTGTTGCAGTACTACGGACAGTTTCCGAGGACGTCTTCCGGTTCAAAATGTCATACAGACCCACGCCGGACAGATTCCGCTGAACAAGCTGGAGGTGGCAGGGCACACGACTCATGTGCAGTACCCGACGAGCAAAAATGGCTCATCTACGAGCATGGACGGAGAAGGTCACCACAAATTGGCCGAATTGGTCTCTGATGAGGACCAAATTGAAAGGAAGGATGTAGAGAGTTGAATCATGTTCGACGAACCTCGGTTTCGAAATTACTAGTCGTAGTATGGATTGGAGGTGTTGGCGAGGGGGTGGCATTTAGTGGATAGACAACCTGTTGTAAGAGTCACGCCTGGATCAGCTCGCTGATATCATTCTCTTTTCTTTTGCTATGTACATCACCCCCTTTTCTATGCCGCTAGCTACGCACTGCCACGCTCCTTTCACTTAGCCACTCTTTACTTTCAGTCTTGTTACGCTCACTGCCTCCCCATCTGCGCTGTGCCCAAGCGCAGTCGACATACCCTTACGGTTACAGCCTTCGCTTGCTGCTGATGTATATAAGCCCCTCCAAGCTCTAGGAGCAGAGGTCAATCCCGTCTGCATATCAGCACCATCCATTGTTCCAGTGTCGTTCCCTTTTGTTCACTCGTGCGCCCCGTCCACACACACACACTCTTCACCCCTTTGGTCTAGTCGATCACACTCGCTATAACTTACTAGCCCTCTTCTCTACACTGTCATTTGAAGGATATAATCCTCACGTCACACCACCCGAAAGAGTCCCGAAAGGTTATAAAAAGGTCGTGAGAACAAGCCTGTGCGTGGGGCTTGCCCGTAAGAGGAGCCCCGGACCACTAGCAAACCAATGGTACCTGCCCAATGATTGTCCCGTGTTGTTTGTTCCGTCACAGAGCTACATGCAATGATTGAGCTTGTATACAAAACCATAGTCAGATGTTGCCGTCATCTATGTATGGGTATACGTGTCCCTGCATACTCACCAAACATGGAACTGCCCGCGACGTCTAACCAAACACTGGCAAGAGGGCCACAGCAAGAGGGAAATCTCAGCTGAGTCACTTCGAATCGGATTTCACGGCCTTCTTTCCCCGTAACAACCGCATAATCTTGCTCAAGAGGCCTACTCGGCTAGACTTGGGCTCGGGGCCCTCCACCTCTTTCGCCTCTTCTTCCTTTGCCTTCGCCATGCGATATCGCTTTTTATACTCCGCAGGCGACTCGATGGCTTTACCACCCTGCCATACGCCCCGCCGCGCAGCCCTGATCCGAGCCCGTTAACAGCCAGTATGTATTAAAAGGAACCGAGAACAAAAGGGACATACCGTGCCTCGGCCTCAGCAGCCAGGTACGCTTCCTTTCCCCAATGGCCGTACTCCGCCCCAGCCTCCTCGTACACGAATCCCCACCCCGCGCGCACCATTTCGAGCGATAGATTGCGCGTGTGGCCAATCCGCGTCCACCAGCGCCAGCGACGAGGTGGGATGAGCGGAATGGCAACGACGCGCTTGTATTGGTCGCGGCTGATGAGCTGGCATCGGATGCGACTACCCTCAATGGTCTCCTTGAGCCATGAGTGCGCCTCGGCAGAGTATGGTTGCGCCGGTTTGCCGAAATATGACTTCTATTCCGATCATATGGCCATGATATGTCATGTGAGACGTGACGCGGGGGGTTTGCAAGAAGGAAGGGGGAGATGGAGATGCGACTTCGGAATGAGCTCACCTCGGGGGCATCCATGCCCGCCATGCGGATGTGAATCGTCTTTCCTGTTAGTCCTGCATCGCGGATAGCAGTGTTTTGAGAGATTATCAAGAAAGTGCGACCGATTGTTGGAGGACGTCAGAATACTGGTTGTAGTAATGGTAGTGATGGTTGCGCACCTCGAGTGGTGACCGGTAAATGCCTGAACTTGAATGGCCTGCGCCATCCAAATCCTGGCGTGTGGTAGAGTCGGAAGTTGTCCGCGTCACCCACGCTATGTGCGGGCGGAATGCGCGCCGGAGTTACAGTAATCAGGATGGAGTTGGGCCTGCGGCATTATAAGCACACGCACCTAGTAACGATACCCGAAACCCATCGCTTGCGCTCCAACATGTCAGGCGTAACCCATTCTGCGTTTTTTATCCTCTTAAAGAAGCGGCGATAGATGATGGATGCACCGAGGGCGGTCACGGAGCCAAAAAAAAATGCGAGGGGAATGACTGCAGTAGTATCAAGTTGGTCGGGTGGCTGGTGGTTGGTCTCGATATTGTTAGGGGGACGCGTGTTGCTCTCGTGCTTGACATTTCGCGGGTCGAGCCTTGGACCTGGATCTAAGCTCGGATGCGTGAGCTAACATAAGAGCAAGAGGGCTAAGCTACGAGGAGCGACGACGAGGTAGGGTGAGGACATGCTGATAGAAGAGGACGACCTCTGAGATTAAGCCTGAGGGTGCCAAACTAACCATCTTTCTGATCCCGCTGAGAATCAGGGTTGCTGGCTACGAGAATCGCGTGGTGCAGAGAGGGAGGACCTCGCCATTGAACGGAGTACACAACAACTGCACAGAGTATGACACGCACCCGACCCACTCCCACTTCGCCCAAAAAATGAACTCATTGGGTATAGAGAGGTCCTGGGGAGGTTGCCCATCCCCGACCTTCGCAGACCAAACGAGGACAAACAAAGACACGGCACGTGCAAGAAAGGCTAACCGTTCGCCGTCCCCCGTGGCTTTTCACCTTCGTATTTCACCATGATGGTCGAGCGCTGGGTGCTTATTGATTTGTCTGAGAGCAAACTTATCCCCCGACTCCACATTTCCTTGAACTCGACTCTCACCTCAACTCTCTCTTGTCAAGTTATCTTATCGATCGCAAAGCCCGATCGCCGTCAACTGAATCAGGCATCAGGCCGAAGGCGGTGATGTTATTCCTGCGCGAAATGCGAAACCACTACATATCATGGAGACTCCACCATGCCCTTCGAGTTACTCCTCACAGTTCAACTTGCCATGTTGAGTCGCGGCCAGGAACCTGGCAGTTCTCTTCGTCTTGCATTTACTTTCGACGTGATAAACAGTGACATGGAAGCTCAAGAATGGACTCTCTGTCGCCACTGGCACCCGAGTCATGGACACGTTCCCAGCCAGAACGAGACAATTCAAACAAATGTCGTTCCCGAGTCGAGAACAAGCCGATAGTCGATAATGATCAGATATTGAGCCAGAAAAAGTGAAACCCATAAAGCGGATATCCCTGTCCAAACGTACGGCGTGGCTGTGGAGGGGCAAGGAGGGGCGAAGCGACTGCACTGTGACCGTTATTGCCGGTGGTGTGGCTCCGCTAGCCCAGTCGGACTCCGATTGGGTCGCGTGCGGCTGTCGGGTGAAAAGAATACCAGGCTTTGTTTCAGCACAGCTAACGGAAAATCGCGATGGCCTAGATAAGGCCCAAGCTTGTCACGGTCGCCGTCGCCTGCTGTGAACGACGTCTTTGTCGGGACGTAATCCGAGCCGACCTCTATCTCATCATCTGCCTTTGTATTTTCCCGTTCTCATCCTTCCGTCCTCTTCCTATCAACTTGCCGCGCTCGATTGTGTGAGCCCACCCCCACCTCCATCTCAATCGCGCCGTTACAACCTTGCATTCCCTATTGTTTTCTTCAATGAGTTTCTGGAGCCGACCCAGCTCAGCCTTGTGCATGCTAGTCAACTGATCACGTTCGATTTGCACGGCCTCCCTTCGCCGTCTCGCCTCCACTTGCTGATGACCTGCTCGGATATTGTGCCAGCTCACGGGTGGCCCCTCCATTAGATATCTGGCGAATCCCATGCCAGCTGGTGCGTTGCACGCGCAACGGCAGCACGTGTTCTCAGCGTTCGCGGCGATAGTGTGTACAGCGCCAAATTTTACATTCCTTCCCACAAAAAGCAACACTTCCACCCCTTGTATCGCACAGAACTGGGCAGATTATTCATGCCACATGTCCCAAAATATTTGATCGTCCGACGGGAACACTCATAGCGACAAGTAGAACCTGAGCTGTTACAAAATCATAGAAGTCGAGGATGTTTTAGGTAACTGCACATTATCCTGGGCTTTTCTTATGTGCGAGATAAGGGTAAAGGATCGTTGGAAATCAGAACGAGATCTCAGAGCAAACAAGGTTGTTGCCCTCGAATCATGGAATCACTAGTGATCTCGAGTGACATAGTAGTTGCCGAATAGGGGGTTGATGTTGGAGCGGCCTGCGACCCTCGCACGGTCATGTTAGTGACTTGGAGCAGAGGTAGTAGTGCTTCGGAGTCCGCGTCGGCCATTTCTCGGGCTCATTATCAATATATTAATTCTTTATCTTTCGCTTGCATACTCCGACTCAGCAGAACTTAAGGATGGACGTCCTTCTTGTACGCTGCGCGCCTCAGTGATTGTGACTCTCGCATGATACTGAGGTGAGTATAATCATAACTTACCTTTTATTACTCTTACTTACCAACTGTAGCTAGTCCTTGTTGTATTGTAGCTTAGTCAACGCGGCATCGTGTCTCAAAGGGTTGCTTAAACACTGTCGAATGGCCATCACATCTAGATATAGAAGAAAAATAGAATGTTCAGGAGAAGGCGATGGGCTTTTTTAGCACCAAACGACTTGGATGAGGCTTCTACTAGTAGATCTGGGTTTTTCACTGTGCCCATATAAACCGCGAAGCTTAAACTTGAACTATAGCGTAGAGGAAACTGCAATCTCTGTCATGATGATAATGATATTATTTCTCTGGGCAGGCTGTGAGCGGAGCGGGTCACGTGTATGCTTACATAACAGACATTTCTTGCGAGGCTCGCCTCGCTCGCAACACCTGTTGTAAAGTAGGGTTGGGAAACGTCTATATTCGCGCCAGCGCCAGGGATCACTACAGATGTAAATATGATAATAGTGCGCGTAGTTGATTATCTTATCTAGCACGGTGAGATACCTCCAGAGGTACTGTGCCACGTTGGCGTGTGGCATAAAATTCTTGCATGCCGGTGGCGGGCGATAACATGACCAGGACTGATGGAACGTCAAAGGGGGGAAAAGATAACCATTCCAAGCTCACAGACTGCAAAGCCGTAGCTCAATGGTTGCATCGACGAAGATCAAGAACGATAAGCATGCACACCTGACGGCCACGAGATCTCTCATATCATAAGCCAGTCACAGGGAAACGCCTCGCCAAGGCAAGCTGAGATCAGGACTTTGGGGTAGTCAAAGACTTTGTCGGGACAGGGGGTGCGTATATCTTACCAAGAACATTACCTAGTGTATGGGGACGATCGGATCATGATCAGAGCAGAACGGGGTACCTGGCACACGACGCACGCTTCCCTTTTCTTTCCGATCGGCATCTACACCCTACCGTCATGGCAATCGCACACGGTAGGATGTAAATGCAGTTTCAGCAAGAGAAAGACAAATGTGCTCGAGATACCAGCGATGGTTACTGTTGGGAGTACGATCGATAGAGGCAGAACGCAGGAACCTGATACCTGATAGAGAACGACGGATTTGACATTGCACGTTACGCACGTGATCGAACGCCAAAGAGGTGGTCTGTGATTGTGGCTTGATAACGCGAAGAAGTTCAAAATTGGCGTGAGATCGCCTGGACGACGCGAAGTTCAATTGGGGTCAACTTACAAGATGGTAGTCTGACTGTTGCACATTACGGAGATTGGTGGCCGAGGAATTTTTATGTTCTGGAGGTACGGCTTGGAAACGTGATGTGGTAGGAGAACAAGAAGTTCTGACGGATGAGTAGAGACCGAGGCACCACATGGACATTGCGGATCTGGGCCCATGTGTCACTTCTCGAGAGAGAAGTGCGAAATTCATTTTCTGAGGAGGCCAGGCCAGTGCGCAATCACTTTTCTGCAGTCACCATTCGTGGTGGATCACAAGTCTGAGGCATCGTCGTGCCTTACAACTTCTGCGTTTGGTCAACCCGACTGCGAGAGTAAACCCTGACGTGGGCCAGCCAATCACCGCGCGACAGAACATAAGAGGCTAATCATGAGAGGAACGTTACGGGTGACGGGAATAATTTATTTAGATGTCACGGAACGACTTGGAAATATAGCTGGGCCTGTGATTGAAAGAGCATAGGAGTGGGTAGGATGAGCGCGAGAAACATGGCATCATGGTGAGCAACTGCCACTCGGAGCATATCCTGTGAGGGTCTAATTGGCTAATTGGGATGCGTGACACTGTGGGGACTGAACTTGGAAGCGTTAGCCATTTGTTTCTGGCGCATGGTAAGCTGAGGACAGTCACGAAATCGAACGAAGAAGACCATTCGGGTCACCACAGCAGAATGTCTGAATGCGGGTGAGCATCCTTGCCCGAGAGCGGTATTAGACATAACCTAGATTGAAACTCTAGACGATGAGACGTTAAGACATGGCCACACATGAAAGTCATTGCAAGCGAGGAGAAGAGAACGAGATATTCCAGATCGGTGTCATCACACATTCAATTGGTGGCGGGCGATCGGAGTTGGGAGGGAATCCAAACCTTCAGGCATATGCGAAGGCCGCCTGTGCCGTTCTGAGTCCGACGGATCCAGCTTTCCAAACACATTGTCTCACATCGTCCATTCGTGCTCTGGTTCCTGTCTTCCTCTCTTTACCCCCTTCCCCTCCCTCGTGCATGCAGGAGAATAGCGCAAAGTCTCCAGGGTAATGTGACAAAGTCAACACCATGAGCTAGTGGGGCCTGGCGGAAGCATCAATTCTCTTGACTCGTTCAGTGAGGAAGGTCTTCAATGGTATGCCTTCTAATTGGGCTTCTTAGTTCAAGTTGCGAGGATGACCTTGTTATGGAGCGACAGCCACCAAGCATCGCAAGCATCGTTCTCCTCTACTTTCTGCAGGTCGACTCTCAAGGTCAAGGAGTAGAACATAGCCAGTTACAGCCAACTTCAACTACTAAATTGCCTATCTTTGCGACAAAGGTTGCTAAAGTAGCCACTGTCCGGATAGGTCTAACCACGCATTTGGACTTATCAGTAACGAACAGGATACTCAGGCTGCAGATGACTGTGTTGCAATCTCTGGGCTGATAATGTGAGTTCGAGAGTGTGCACGAGAGGGATCATCCCAGACGAAGACGATGCCACGCCGGATGTGTGCCATTAACAGCATGCGCGCGGCTAGTATATGAGCTCACAAGAGCAAAATTGTATGAATCACCTAAGGGGGATGCGGAGCACCATCGCTTCTGCGAGTATAGCTGAAGTACGGCGCAAACGATAAGAGGAGCAGAGCAGAAACTCACAGGGGAGGGTTGTACGGGATCTAGACTATTGACCGGTATCATGATACGGGTCCAATTGTCGTCTGCCTTATTGGCGCGGCCAGGCGAATCTCATCCGTACCGTCTTCCTGCCTTAACTCCAACAGATCAGTGCCAAGGTGTTCGATATTTCAAGCTATCAAAGCCAACAGCTTTGCTGTCATTCTATCCAGGAGCACCCATTTCTTTCTCAAACGACTCAGACTCTGATGGCCTTACAAATCCCATTATTGCATTGCGTGTAGCTCCATGTCAGAAGCAACAACACAAGGTACGATCGCCGACCGGGTATCGTTCGCGCACCTTATAACATTCTTGTTGGTGATCACCGAGGAGACCGGCCTCCCTCGATGACGACACACGATATGTACCAATGGCCTGGTTTAAGCCACAGTGCCAGTCTGTCTAACTCTCGAAAAAGGCGTGCAAATGTATTGTAAATCAGCAGAACCCTGCACATGACACCAGATCACGTTGCTCAAGTCTGACCGAAACGTTATCCAACACGGATACACAGATTTGCTCAATTCAATTCATAGGTGAACTTACTGCCCTTGCAGTTGATAATCGCAGAGGTGTGTCGAGCAAGCGCCCATACCGTGCGGATCTAAGGACGGGAAAAGCAAGGGGCTGACTCATACTGGACGAGAAAATACCACATTCTTGTTGCTGCGGCAACGTCATTGATGACACAAACCATAATGCCGGCAGCCTCGATGAGTGACTGATCCTGGGAGCTCATCAGAGCACGGATGTGCGATTACGGACGTACGGTAGACGAGAAGAACAGTCAACGGCAACGTGGTGACCCAAGACGAGAAGGCAGTCCCTTGAAAGTAATAGAATGATGTGTTGACCAGTCCCTCCTAAGACATGGGAAGGAGTTCCCACAATTATGGAGGAGACCCCGAGTTTGAAATCGTGGTCAGTCAGAGACGGGCTCTGGAGGACGTCTGTTCACAAGAATTCCTGGCTTGAGGCGACGGCTGCGAGATGTGTCATGCTCTGAGAATGACGGGTAGGTCTGGGCCCCATGATGATGGAGGGTCATCTCTCAATGCAAGTCTGAATGCTTGATTTAGGATAATACGAAGTACAATAAGGTGAGTACTATTCAGATACGCGGGTATTAAATGAAAGAACGAACTCAACGGAGGGACCTTGGGACAATTTTGTTTGGGTCCTCAGATAAGTGCGTGACTATTCCTCGACAAGATGTATCTTGTTGTAACTACATTGAATAACGTAATCCACTCCCACTCCAGCGTCGAAACAAAAGCTCTTGCTTCGCAGTATGAATTCGAATTACGGGAGCGACCAAAGCAGCGCCTCCTGTCATCGTGGGAGACTTGGGTAAATTCGTGAGCAATAATCCGCTGAAGCCGCCCAATTGTCGACGAGATGCCCAGCGCAGTATGTTTAGTGAGGACCACAATGACGTGTCGGTACAACAGACGAGAATCACGTTTAAGCCTACGAGGGATAGGGTATGCTATGATGCTACGCTGCTGAGTTGGGCGACTGAGGGGGGAGTTGATTTTTGCTCACTGTTTGTATCGATTTGGCTACCTTGATCCGCTCAGCCAGATGGAGGTAGTCGTGCACACGGACGGCAAATAGGTATCACAGGCGGCCATCACGACTCGTACGTCAGCAAGGACGTCCCCCTGCATGACCAGCCACAGGGAGTTCAGGCCGAAGACAATCGAGAAACGAGGAGCGCAGTTAAAACCACTTCAGCTGAAATGTGAATCTCTTGCTCTCTTTCATGATGCATGTTCATACACCGAACGTTGAAATCCGCTGGATCTCGTGTCTGTTGCATGACTTATGATAGACGTTCGGAAGATAGAAAGAACACAAAGAACTGTCGCACCACAGGGGGCGCCGTTGAGTACGTATCGGAGAAGTTTCGAGTGTGCTAAGCGACGTCCAGAGGACTTAGGTAGGCGGGCGGAGAGAGATGGGGAGGGCGAGACAAGGACCTGGGAGGCGGACGGCAGTCCAAGGGACAGGTCGGAGTCGAAAACGGAAGACGAAGGAAGTGGGGAAGCGAAGCCGACCAGATGAAGAGTGGGGAGCAAATGAGCAGCCGCGATGTTGAGATGAGTGAATACTTGAAGGCGGGGTAGAGGATAGTTGTGTGGATGAATGGTAAAGACAATGGCAGTTGAAAAGGCCTGGGGCTTGGAACAAGGCGATAATCAGAGTCTGTGTTGGCAGAATGGAAGTGATTCTTCAGAAAAAAGAGGAGGGCATGTCATAACACGCTAGCTTGGGGCTCATTCGCGGAGTTGTTGTGGCGCGCGTTACATAATCGGGTACCTTAGCTTCTCGGGAATCGCCGAGATCCAAGCCCGAGTTTTGCCCTGGCCACCCTTAGTTACCAGCTTTCAATTCGTCAGCATTTAAGAGGATACGCCCTATGTCTCAAAGCTCGCAGAAGATCAATGTGTTCATTTTCAGCCTCGAATCTAGTTGAACCCAAGAGACCCGGACTTGCTGTCATTCATCCAAAAGCATCTCCACCAGATGGTCGGGTTGACCTCATGTTACACTGGCAAATAACCCCATACGGATACCCCGTGTTTCTTTAGTTTCTACGGCTGCACGATTATTCCCGTCCACGTGTACGCACGTAAACTTACAACCGCCGTGGTTCCGAGACGTCTTCAGCGGCGCCCTCGGGGAAGGAAATTCTTGAGAGAAGGAATGTCTGGGTGATATGGCGCGTACAAGGCACGGAGAACCATATTGGTCAAACCCAGGGCAAGGTGAACCCGAACGGCCTTTATCTTCTGTGATTGAGAAGTGCAAACTAACGTCGGCCACACGATCCAGGTCTGCGACGTGTTTCGCCTCATAATGTGTAACCCGCGACCATATTGACCAAGTCATCTACTGTACTTGCACGACTCGGGTTTCTCGATCTGCAGTTGGGCATCCTGCTGCAGTGGATACCAGACTGCTTAGTCAGCTATCCGGTATCTAAGACATGTTCTTGGCGAAAACTTGCAACCGTGGGGCCTGTGGGACGAATTCATAAATTATTAGGCATGACTTCTGTTAACTCCAAGGACTCCAGGTACATTTGGCCAACTTCAGGTACCTATTGTTCTAGGTCTCCATGTGCACGGATGACGGCAACTTCTGACCATAGTATTGCATCCAAACTCCATCACCGCATGTAGCTCTGTGACGGAAGGAGAAACACAAGGTGCAATCACCGAGAGGATACCATCGGCTTCCCAGTGGTCCGGGGCCGTCCTTACCGGGAAATCCATCCAAGCCCCACTCACTGGCTCATTCTCACGACCCTTTCATAAACCTTTAGGGTAAACCCATTTGTCGAGGTGACGCGATAACTATACTTTTTATCTTCTCAGGACCTGTTCCTTTATTCAAAGGACAGATTATCTATCCACCAAATACCACCCCCTCGCGAACACTATCCAATCCATACTATGACCAGTCATCGAACTGGAGATTTGTTGAGCGTAATTTAACTCTCTACATCTCTCTCTTGGCCTTCATCCGAGACTAATTCTGTCGGTTTGTGCTGACCCTCCCCGTCCGTACTTGTGAATGACCCATTCTTGCTCGTCGGGTACTGCACGCGGGTCGTGTGCACTGTTACCTCCATCTGATTCAGCGGAATCGGTCCGGCGGGGGTCTGCATGACATTTGACACCGGAAGACGATCTCGGGCACTGTCCGTAGTACTGGAATAACACCGGTAACAATAGGCATACGAGAAGTCAGGAAAGGAAGAAATTCGTACATATGTGTGCCTCCGGTGACGAAGTCTGTCAGAGATCGATAAACCCGTGTGGCTGCGATCGCCAATATGACAAGCCCAGGAAACTGGAACATCTAAGGCACAGAGAGGCTTTAGAAACTAGTAGACTTTTCCACGAGCAGCAAACAAGGACGTACCACGCTTAGCGATTCTGACGTTCCGAACAGAAGAGTTCAATCAACAATCTTTGTCAATAATCTTGAGAATGAGATTACCGTTCAAATTCAAGTTAAGGAACAGCTGCGATATAACATGACAATGAGCACAAGAAGGGGTGCAAGAAATGTAGATAGGCCTACAACTGGCGGGACCTCTGCGGAGATGGCAAGGAAGAGCCAAACAATGCCCTTGCGGATGAAACACGTCAGCGAATGGAGATCACCACGTCCAGGAAGCGGGGCATCTGACCTGTTTCCATAGGAGGCGTCCCAGAGAAAATGTTCCATGAGCACGCAAACGGAACAAGCCAACGAGCGCGATCAGCAATAAGACGACGTCGGTAGAGAGGAGGGAGATGGAGTAGAGTTTAATGCTCTCGACGTTTCGTGTTACGCATTGACCTTGTGCGGGTGACCAAGAAGCACGGAGCTGTGGACGGACAGTGTAAACCTACACGACCCAAGTATCCGAATTGAATTATTCACCCGCGAGACGCCTGATGCAAACGCACGATTAGGTAGGGCTCCAGATTGTGGGGAAAGGGCCGCGGCGACTCACCTACGATGAGCAAGGAAGCATTGGTTGCCCACACGCCAACTGCAATTGACACGATGACCCTTTTTCTGTTCCAAATGGCATTTCTGATGGCGTTCATCAACGCCTACTTCATTCGCGTAGACACGTGTGGCAGAAGACTCACATACGAAGTACTATCAAGAATGAAGCGGAAACAAGACTCACGTAGGCGAAAGTCTACAGAAACATGAAAAAGTGATAAAGCACCATGAGACAGGAGCGTATTGGAATGGCGCTCACGTATTGAAAACTAATCAATACCTTAAAGCCAGTCAGACTACAGGGTAATGCGATAGATGGGGACATTGACGTACCTGACAGCTTTTTGGGAGCTTGATATTAAGACTGATGAGAATTATCATGATAGTTGCAAGTGTTGCCAGGCGGGTAAGGGAGTAGACCTACGAAAGGTAAATCAGTCTAGAGACCCAGGAGTAGGCGACGAAACCCAAAAGGAATGCAGAAATTAATGACAGACCCATATTGTCCAACGATAGCGGCGACGTCCCCGGATGACTTTCCACTCGTGTTCAAGAGTGGTGATATATTCCCAACTATCAGTGTTCAGATTATGTGTTCGTCATATCATGAGAACGGCGCTGGTGTTAGTCAGAGAAACTCACATGTAGAGACCACTCATGACATGCCATAAGTTGACAACCGCCGCTGCCACAAGAGAGACTTGGTGAGCTTCCGAAACCTATATTAATATGGATACAAGGTGTACTTACGAGTATACACCGTAGGTGCAGCCGGATCGCGGAGGGCAATCATCTGGCTGGCGAGTAAAATGGAAAGCAGGGCAGCGGGTCTGATCTGCGTGAAGAGTTCTTCATGTACTACAAATATATATACCTCCGATTCAGGCCGTGCAAAATCTCGTCATAGCACACATGTCGTGGGACTCTAGCATACTGTAAAATGACACAATTGATTCCGACTGGGGATATTATGTTACAGGACAGAAAACTTTGTCCACTGTTGTCGTGATGCTGCGGGGCGATCTTGAGTTCAATTTGGATATACTCGCCATTTGCGTATGTTCAACATATCTCGCGGCGGCACCTCGCTGATGGCCAACAATAGGCTGGGGGGGTGGTGACAGACGGGAATGATCGACTAGAGTCTAGAGGTTAAGGCGCTCAGCAGCTTCCCTGTGTGGGAGCCGGAAAATTTGAGGGGGCCCGGCCGAGCGGCTAGAAATCTAAGAATAGGAAGGAATTCTCAAGGCTTTTGAATTAAGCGCCAATATGTAACCAAATAAAAATTAGAGATTTGCGACTGCTCGTTACGATATGACTGAGCAGTCAATTGCATTTTCTGCCACTTAGAATGTATCGAGCTCGCACAGTGGGTTTAGGCATGAGAAAACACATATTTGATTAGTGTTCCGATTACCAGCAAGAAAACACTTGTAAAAAAGGTAATGAATAACTTTTATTCTACTTCTAAATGCGATCCAAATGACCCTTTGTCATGATGATTGGCCATGCCAATGCCACACAAAATTGTGGTGGCTGAGAGGCCGGAAAATGCTCCCTTACACTGTGGACCCGTGGCTCGGACGAAACTTGATCAACATGGAACTGTACGTAATCGTAAATTAGGGCATGAAAAAACTTGATAGAGAAATTTGAGTTTGCCCAAAGCGGCACCCCCTTCAGAACCAAAAAAAGGAGACGGTGTAAAAGTACCGGTGGTGGATAGTGTCTGTTTGATAAGTGCCAGTGATGGGTAGATGCACCAATGGGTTCAGCGCTCCGCCACCGCATTCATGGTCTAACCCTGCAGGGGAGATGCCGTGAGGCCGCTGAGGCGCGTGAAAGCCCTAGGTGTGAGAGCGTCATACGGCTGGTCACAGGCTTCACGGCATTTGTCAGTTCACATGTTGCGCTGCACATCGGGTCCAAGCGTTGGATACGGCCTTGGCGAGTCTCGGTCGCATCATCTCGCAAGTAGAGTCCAGATCGTCTGCATGACTCGTCGCGGCTACCCTGGCTTATTAGTGTAAGGTTACGCCCACAGCCGCACGCGAAACGTCCACATCTGAGCCACCAACCGCACACTTTCGAGTCCCATGCTCGTCCACCTCCGCGGCAACGCAGCGTATTCGATTCGAACGTTTGATCACAATTGCCTATCTCCACACTTCATCACGAACAAAGTCCAAGCCATACTAAGTTATACGTACACTTCCAAGGCCTCGCACCTCGCCCCCGAATCATCGTTCCTCTCGCCCCAAAGTGTTTTTTTCGAACTAAAGTTACTAAACGCCCAAAGTCCTATGTCTCGTATCTAAGCCAGTCGACGAAACCCTCGCGCGTACTACTGAAACACGTTTTGGTCTCCCTCGTATCATATGTCATGTCTACGCCTTCCATCAGAGACGACAACCTATGCATATGCTCGCGCCCCACATTTATTGTGGCCATAACTTTCCCTGAAATTTTTTTTTTGGGTGGACACAGAAAAAGGAGCTAGTCTGATTCCGAGAACGTCACCTACTCTCATATTGGATATGCCATCAGAAACAGGGACTTTTTGTTCCATCTTTTATTGTTCTTATCGACTGCCCACGATTATACTAGGCTTATATCGCCGGGAGGATGGCTACCTCCGTCGGACTGAAGCGGAAGGGGCCCGTTTGGTCCCCAGACCGCTTTGTTGAATATCCCCGTCAGTGCCAGTTGTAACACCAGTCGCATAGGGCGGTAAACGAAGGGCAGACTTACTACCAGCTGGTAGGGCTTCAACATGTGACGTGACGGATAGCAAAAAAGAACTAGATGACTCCTCGCCGGAAGGAAAACTCAATAATGGCAGGAAAGAATACTCGTCGACTAAGACCTTCACTAGATGCACCTCCACTGGCAGCAGGGGCGCAGCCAACTACACGCGCAAAAACGTGACGGTACACGCGAAGCCAGCCAACGAGCTTGATAAGAGGGAAGGCAGCGTCAGATACGACCATGGCAATGAGAGTTTAGTTCTCTTTGGATTCTGTCACACAAGCGTGGGGCATGTATCCGTGCAGCGCGGAGGGGTCCATAATCGTTCGGGAGACAAGAGTCTCTGGGATAGGAACTACACCACCGGTCGCTCATTCCCCTTTTACATAGTAACTTTATATCTGACTGCCGGATTCTGGGAGCTTGTCGTAGCACTGGCGTGTGAATAAAGACGTGCAGGCGAAGAAGATTCGATATCGACGCGGTGGCCGTGGACGGGACGGAAAACCCCTTGGAAATAGATAACGATGACTCGGAGATGTTACCATTCTCTTGAAGATGGAGCGTGTCGGAAAGGAATTCCCCAAAATTACGGAGAGGTCCTGAGCTTCAAATGGTGCTCAGACAGAGCTTGTTTTTGAAAAAGGTGCGGAACAACTTGAACGGAGCCGCCTGACAGTCGGTACTGATCGTGCTTTCCAAAGCGACTTGAAGGACGAGGCGATGTGACGCACAAGGGTGGCCACGTGCCTCGGGGAGTGATTGTGTGATCTTCCGGATCATGGGCACATCAGTCCGATGCCCCTGCTCAGCAGAGGAAACCGAAGTAGGCGTCTATCACTACAAAGCCATATCGTCCGCCGGCCGGGGCAACAGGCCCCGGATAACGATCTATTTATAATTCAAGTGTAGTGAAGCCCGCGGATTCCCAGCTGGAGGGGACAATTGCGCGTATGCATCATACTGCGAGCACGAGAGACTGGCGCATTTGAGAAGACACATGGAGAGTCCCCTCACGGTGTTCTAGAGGTTCAGCTGCGGACAACCACCACCAACAAAGGGAAGACTTGGTGGGCTTCCAAAGCCGCAGAGCCTGGCTCCAGAGGCGTAAGCTTAGAAATCCTGCCAGGCTGCACGACTACAGCGGAATCGCGACCCCATAAGTTGACCATACCGGTAGGCAAGTGAAACAGGAACTTGATCAACAAGGACCTAGGCAGGGGCCAACGTCGCAATTGATGTCACACATGTCTATGCGTGTAACATCGCAAACCTAGCCCTACCATTGTCTTCAGACGAACAATGAGTGCGGGATTACCAGTTTTGTCAGGTGTACCGCGGCGCGGAAGCATAGTATTGTGAACACTAGTCGTCAAATTAATTGGTTACATGAAGGGAACGAACTCAGGAAAGCGACTTGAGACCAGTTTTGTCAAGGTCCTTCACGTTCCGGAACGCTATGGAGTACAGATTCAGATTACAAGAATAATAAAAGCAGTATAGTTTGTTACCATGCAAGCCTGAACGAATTTGTGAGCAAGGAACCTGGATATCACAGCAAGCAAAAGGGGGGTCAAGGGGTTGTCAAGTGACTTCGATGATCACTTATCTCTTCTTTGAAATTTGTTTAGCTCGGTCAGAAAGTGCAGGTGCGATAACAAGCGAAGACTGTCTTTGAGTCTTTTGGGGCGATGAGCATACCGCGAGGGTACTACTACCTCAGTCACGCTCAGGGCCGCCTGGGGCTGGACAAGTTCGATTTTAGATTTTTTCCAGCCGGCCCGGGCGAGGCGAGCTACTGTACAAGTAACCTGCGACCCCCCGCTTCCGAGTCGGGCTTCGTTCCTCCCCTTGCGCTCGAGGTCGCGTCCGGTCACGTGGAATGCCACGGTACTGTACTGGCCAGCAGAGAGATCATGTCCATCTCACTGACATTACAATAGAGTCTCACCTTGACTTTGTTGTCAAAATATGAGGTAAAGCAACGGCCACAGACTTGCTCGGGCAATACTCATGGCTCAGATTAGGGGAGTCGGGCTTCTCCGTCATCATGACGCTCGACAGATCATTCTACCAAAGAATCCATAATAAGTTACTGCTAGTGGGCGCGAAATCTCTTGACTACTATAGCTCTGGTGCCAACCCAGACAAATGATAAGCGATAAGGACAAGCCTTTAACTTTCAAAATGACAATTTTCACCACATGAGTCGTCTGCCCGTCCTGCTCTCCAGGTTGTAGTCATGACTCGGTCTCTCCGGTTTGTCATACGGTTGCCCAGGGCCGTCCATTACGATATAGGAGCCATGACTCGGACCGCTCGTCTGCGAAGAGGGAGGCTGTTCGAAGGTAGTACGCATGACTACCTCTACCGGGGTAGATATGAGCGAGGTGGCCCCGATGCTCGGGATTGCGGGATCACTTGTTTGCAGGCTATCCTCCCTGAAAGACATCGATCACCGTGAGTGCGAACTTCAAAGAAGGGAGGAGATATGCGGTACATGTCAGTGAATTCGGCAAAATCTGCCAGAGCGCGATACATCCGCGTCGCGGCGATCGACATTATAGTCAACGAGGGAACCTGGAACATCTATGTTACATTGTGGAAGGGTGTTAACGACTTGGTGTCTACGAGGTGGTAGCAATCAAGGGACTTACAAGGTTGAACGGATCTGGTTTTCGAAGCGGAATTGAGCTCAGTCAGCACTCTTCAGCATTAGATCGACGGAAGAACACTACCGTTCAGATTCAAACAAATAAACACCTGCAACGTAATATGATGATGAGAATAAGTGGTGCAAATGAACCTTCTGGACTGACTGTCGGCGGAACCTCGGCGACGCTGGCAAGGACGAGCCAAATGACACCCTTGGAACAGAGAGCGGGTCAGTGAATGAAGAACACCTTCCTCAGCGAGAACCAAACCTGTTTCCACAAGAGTTGTCCGAGGTCAAATGTACCACCTCCATAGTGACGGAAGCGGATTAATCCAATGAGCATGATAACAAGCAAGACGACGTCGGTAATAAGGATGACGATAATGTTGAGTTTGCTGCGCTCGATGTCACGTATCACGCAGCTTTGTTGACTAGTGATATATGTAGCGCGAAGCTATAGAAAGGTAAGCCCAGAGGGTACATTTGCGAAACTGATCACTTACCCGAGCGATAGCTGATACCAAATATGAATATGATTGTATTGGATTTTTGATGTGTTATGTGTAGGAGGGAGGGGAAAGACTCACCTTGGATGAGGAATCCAATGTTGATCATCCATACGCCAGTTGCCGTTGCCACAAAAACCCAGTTTTTGTTCCAAATGGCGATGCTAGAGGCCGTTATGAACACCTGATCTGGGAAGTGCAAAGAGAAGTGCTGAGACATACATACGAAGCACAATCAATAGGGAGGCAGCGGCAAATGCCAGGTAGCCGAAGACCTATAAAAAGAAATTAGGCGCTATCCCTTCGGAGACAGAAGGCATCGGGCATCGGAATCAGAGCACATGGCTCACAAGTTGGAATATGAGCCAGACCTACAGAAGGTAGCCAGTCAGATGGCGCGGTTAGGAGAGAGACGCAGAAGACAGCACGCACCTGACAGTTGAGTGGGGCGGTAACATTAATTCCGACCATGTTCAGGACCACGGCCACGAGGGCAGCTACGCGAGTAAGTGAGTATATCTACCGAAGGGGAAGATCAGCCCTGACCCAGGCATGGACGACAGAAGGACGTAAAAATACAGACCCATATCGTCCACCGGTATGGGCGATGACCTCGGATGACACTCCACTCGTAGCCGAGGGTAGTGAAGAACTCCCAGCTTTAAACAGCATATTGAGTTCCATGGCGCGGAAAGTGGGTGCTGACGGGAAGGCGCACAGGTAAAGGCCATCCACGGCGTGGCACAGCTTCACGAATGCCCCTTGCAGATAGCGACCATTGGTTTTCCAAGCTGCAAAACCACAAGAAGCGTACATACATGAATCAAGCACGACTACGACCGGATCGTGGAAGTTGACCATGCGGGCTTGCAACGGCTTTGATAGCGGGGAAGTGGGGATGGGGTAATGACGTTCGAAGCAACTTCATGTAAGCGAAGGATCTCGTGATTTACAGTTTCTAATAGACAGGATCGGCCTAGGCATCAAACAACGGCCCGAGTCATCATGCTTCGAGAGCGTTCGGTATGATCCGCTATGCGGATAGCGACGCAGGCATATCGCGTCGTCCCATTTATGGCAACGCGTGATAAGAGGTGGAGTACGAAGCCTGGAACGATATCTGAACATTCCATGAAAGTAAAGTCTGCACGGGAAATCCGGAGTAGCAAGCGCCGACGTTACCTGAACACGTGCTGATCCATGACAATTCCTGGCACCTTCCCCGCCGCGAACTAGGTTCTGTCAAGGCTCCATTGGTATTCGTCGACATGCCAACTGATGGAGGTGCGTTGGACTTGACATGCAGCTTGACAACCGACGCAACGCAAACGTGTGGCGTGTGATCGTCACGCGGTCTCGTGACCGGTCGAGCACTGGCATGTGCTGCGAGATCGAGCGAATATACCCTTAATTTTCCTTCGTCACTCCTTAGCTACGGACTCTAGTACATAAAGTACGATACTCTTCTTCGTGTCTTTTCTTCGAAAGGCTGAGGTATGTCATTTGTTCTTATCTTTTACTTTACTCTCGTTGACACTGTAACTGCAGGTTAGATTATGTAATCTCAGTCTTTGCTTCGAAAGGCTGAGCCGTACGCTTACACCAACCTCGCATGTCGTAGACGAGAAGTATACTGTAAGTCACCAAGAACTAGTGTGTGGGCTTTGTCACCCAACTGTCCTCTAATGTTGATGCCAGTAATAACGACATTGGTATTTGGCACTATTTGCTGGGGTGAACACGTTCAAGCCGTTTACGTCGTCGACTCGTCCCTCGCTAAGCATGGTCTGAGTAACTGGCCCACTTCTTGTAGTACTCCTGCGTGTGCGCCTTGCCATCGACCCCCTTTCTTGTATTCACATCTAGCCTCTGAGCACGGTCTCTCTGTACTAGCGAAACCAGGCGCCAGTAGTGTTTGCCATGCACCTAAATGCCGCTTGCCGGAAAGATGCACCTGCAACTACCACGGGTTTGGATAATATGGCAAATTACAACGATAATCTCCAGGGATCCATCGTCCGCGTTACCAGATACTGATCTGTGGACCAAGTGCCAACAGCTTCATTGTAGAAATACTTATTCATTTTGCTGTCCAACACCATTCTGTCTGTCGGGTACCCACCCGTCGGCGCTACTGTTCAAACTATTTCTATCCGATTTGTCTCTGAGATAGGAGACTGCTCGTCGGAGGCGCCTTTCATGGTTACCTCCACCCGGGCCGCAATTGACATGGGGGTGACGGACAAGCCCATTGTGGGTGTGCGAACGCTCCTTCTGCGGTACTCGTGTGGGCTAATATCACATTGACCACGGATGACGTACCTCTCTGATACAAAGTTTGCTAGAGAGCTGTGCATTCGTGTCGCAGAAATCGACAGAACGATCAATGCAGGGAATTGAAATAACTATGTTGAGAAATGCATGTGAGAAACCGTTGTTCCCCGTACTTTGAGCAAGCAAGAACACACGAGGTTGAGTGGACCTGACGTTTCGAGCAGAATTAAGATTAAAAGTAATCGGAGAATTTAGGAGGAAAAATACCGTTGAGATTCAAAAAAACAAAAACCTATCACGAGGGATGTCGATGAGCGAAAGAAGATGTACAAGAAAATGGTCAGACCTACAAGTGACGGGAGCGCAGCAGCGGTGGAAAGTAGGAGCCAAACAACACCCTTACAGATGGAGAAGACATCAGAGAGGACATCCCAGTGGCCGACAAAAATAATCAACCTGTTTCCATAGCAAGCTTCCCAACTCAAACCCTCCGCCTCCGTTTTGGCGCAACCGGAACAAGCCAATGAGCATGACGAAAAGCAAGACAATGTCGGCAGCGAGCGTGACGGTGACGTCGATTTTGCTGGCCTCAACATCGCGCGCCATGCAATAGACATCTTCCTGTCCGCGTGCACTGTCACGGTAATACTAATTACAGTTAGACTCAAAACTCAAAATTCCGAAACAATTGTGGTTGGTTATTCACCCGTGTGACACCTGATAACAGTCCACATTGTGTCGTGAGATTCACAGACGTCTGCAGAAGGGACTTACAGTAAAGGAGGAAAGAAAGATAGGTGAGCCAAACGAAGGTCGTAAACGCCACGATACGAATATTTTTATTCCAAATTGCGATGCTGGCAGGTCTTGGTTTGAGGAGATGATCGGAGGGCAAAAACAGAGAAAACGTCTTACGTGCGGAGTACGATCAACAATGAGGCAGCGGCGAGGGCCAGGTAAGAAAAGATCTTGAAAGAAGAGAACAGGGATAAAGTTTCCTTCTTTCAAAACTCACGGCGCATAGGCGGGTGGCTCACGAATTGGAAAGTGATCAAAGTCTTAACGATAGTGGACGGTCAGGGAGCAGGTGCATGGAGAGGGACGTGGGACACGATACCTACCTGGCAGTTATATTGGGTAGTGGCATCAGAATTGACAATGTTAAGGATTACGGTTAGGAGGGTTGCCACCCGCGTAACGGAGTAAACCTATTGAAGGGGCAAATTAGTCTCAGAACCCTTGAAGAAGTGCCAGTCATCACGCACCAATATCGGCCAATGGTAGGGATGACGACCTCGAATGACATTCCACTCAAATTCAAGTGTAGTGACGAATTCCCAGCTGAAAATGGAACATTGAATTATGTGTATTGTCAGGGTGCTGGCGTGGGTCGTGAGGCCTCGCCTGGCCGACTCACATGTAAAGACCACTCATGGCGTGCCAAAGTTTTATGAGCGCCCCTGTCAAAAGTTGTTTCAATGGGACACATCAGCGAGATTGAAACTGTATGCACAGTAATCCCTCGACTCCAGGTGTGGAGTGTCGAAGTCGACCATCTCGTAAACAAGGGATGAGACGGATAGTGGTGGGGGCTACTAGTCTTGGGGGACCAGCGCTCCTTCGAGTACCAAACGGCAGTGCATATATATATTCAAGTTGGCTATATCTAACTATCAGAGGAGGAGGAGGAGGAGAGCCTCTACCGGTCGTGCCACGTCATTTCAGCCCATGGCAGATACGTCATAGGATATTTCTGCGAAAGGCCGACTTGCCACTTTGGATCACGTCCCGTTCCGAAGATAGAACGGTAATCGATATGATGCTAGATAGCGCAGGTAAGACTAAATCAATGGTTGATTACCAAGTCGTCCTCACTACCAATTACTCCATAGGCCTGGCGACGGAACTAGAAATCGTCGTGTCCATCCTTTTGATTGTGCGTTCTCAGGTTGGGGCTTCGATGGTGGCGGGTGGATGAAACAATACCACCACGCGAAAGACCGGGTGCCCGAACCACTGGAAAGATGCCGTACAACCAATGACAATTCATTCAAAGCCGTGTCCGCGGACCACAGGGTGTTGAAGAGATAGAAGACGCCGCTCACGCCGCCACGGACCGTCTCTATTTATAACTCGCACAGTCATCAGGGTTTCTTTCATAAACCTTTTTAGACATTTCTACTTTCTGACTTTTCCACTCGTACAAGCTCGTACGAGTCCAAAAGGGATTGTGGCAGGTTTCCTGATGGAGGCTGTCTTTTGTCTTGTAATCTTACCTTGATTTACAGCAGTTTGCAAAATGATTGGCCACGCGGATTTCGAAACATAAATATTGTGTAAAATGGGCCACTTGCCAATCATCAATCTTTCGCTGTAGAGCTGGTTCTCATGCATAAAACTTACTTTATTCAAG
>Ga0209488_10001085_pt1 | contig 23074 bp, 20 predicted proteins | sample Rivendell_Oct201_8_FD_188349 | JGI IMG/M metagenome (GOLD analysis project Ga0209488, IMG submission 188349) | Vadose zone soil microbial communities from the Eel River Critical Zone Observatory, Northern California, USA -... | ecosystem: Environmental > Terrestrial > Soil > Vadose zone >...
GAATAGGCTTGCGCCAGGTCGCCGGAGTCGATCACGGCGAGGTCCTGTCCCTCAACGACACGCTCGCCCAACTGGACCTTGAGCTCAACGACGCGTCCGGTGACGGGAGGCAGCACCTTCACGGTACGGGCCGGATCGGACTCCACGATAGCGGGCAGCACCAACGAGCGGGACACTTCTTTCGAAGCTACATCAGACACCACCAGCTGCGAGCGCAACAGCGAATCCGGCGGCACGATGATCCGATTGCCAATACGCGAGAACGGAGCTTGCGCACGAGGCACTGCTTGCGCGCTGGACTGAAGGCCTTCCTTGAGACTTCCGTCGGGCGCGACCAGCAATCGATCGGCCGCGATGCCGAGTGCCAAACCGGTCAGCAGCAGCAACAGCGTACGCGCCGTGCGAACCGACGGCGCTTGAGGCAAAACCTTCACCGGAACTGCTTGGTTCACAGACAGACCCACTGACTGGACGTTTCCCCTTCGAATTCTTAAGCCAGCACCCCGCTAAGCCGCAAGGAAATTGCCTGAAATTCAACGCGATAGGGTGGCCCCCTATCCTATCGGCCTACGGAACCTTCAGCGGCGGAGACAACTGGTGACCCGTCCAAGAACGTGACTTTGCTCGGAGACCAGGCGCCACCCGGTGCGCCACTTCGCAAGGGATCGACGGTCATTCGAAGCTGATCGCCAGGCTTGAGGGATTTCGCTGACCAGCCGGACCAGCGCAAACTGTTGGCGCTCTGGCCTTCCAGCTGCCAAACGACCGGGCGGGGATTCTCCTCTTTGACCCGCAAAACAATGAAGGTGTGGGGATTGAGAAATCTGAACTCCTCGACAGCCCCGATCAATTCAATCGAATGTGTCTGGTCAAAGATCGCGAAGGAATGATGCGCTCCGGCGGTCGAACCAAGAGATAGAAATACCGTACCGGCCAACAGGACTCCCGGGCACAGGACTCCTGGGCAGAGGACGCCTTGGCGCCAGGACAGCGCGATGATGCTTGATCCAGGCGGTTTCATGCCGACACCACCAAAGGCAAAATCGTTACACCAGCAGTCACCAGGTTTAACTGTCTAGACGTCTAACCTCGAGACGCTTATCCAGAACCCCTTACCTTCCGGCGCCCGCGGCCTTCCATCGACTATCGTTAAGAAAGATACGCCCCCCGTTGCGCGTCGACAAGAATGCCTGGCGCTGCAACGCAGCGCCGACCAACCCAATCAGTGGATGTGGCGCACACCTCATGAATCGCCAAATGATCGGTCAAGCCGCAGCCGCTCAGAGTCGTCCTTGAGTGCCACGCCAGAGCGGCCGCGCATGCGCATGGCGCGCAGCAGATGCACCAGCTTGAAGGCGGCATCGGCGTAGCCGATGCCCTCGGGCCTGATATTCGAAATGCAATTGCGGTCTGCATCGGTGGTCTGCGGCCCTGGCTGCCAGGTGAGATAGGCGCCCATGCTGTCGGGAGCCGTAAGGCCGGGACGCTCGCCGATCAGGACAGCGACGCAGCCGGCGCCAAGGGCGGTCGCGATCGCGTCGCCAACCGCCACGCGCCCCTGACAAACAATGACCAGCGGACCGATCCGCCAGCCCTCGGCGCGCAGGGCCGGCAAGACGCGGGCGAGAACCGGCCGCGCATGGGCCGCTACCGCGCGCGCCGACAGGCCGTCGACGCCGACAAACACAATGTCGGAGCGACCTGTATGCGGCGCCAGCACCGCTTCGGCCCCGGGCGCCAACTGGCGGCCCAGATCGGGCCGCATCAGATAACGTTGTCGATCGGGGGCCGCGCTCGCGACCGTCAGCACTGGGGCTGCAAGCTCCGCCAATTCAGCGGCAAAGTCCGCGGCAAGCCGGGCAGTATCCAATGGCTCGTGCACTGCGTCGCGCGCGCGGGCATGCGCCAGCTGGAAGTCGAGTAGTGGGCCGGTCGCGAGCGAGGCGCCGGTCCGCTTGAGTCCGATCCGGGCCGCGGTCAGCCTGCGCAGGTCGGCCCAGCGGGCATCGTCGGCAGGTGTGTGCCGCGGCGGACGGCCGGATGACGGCGGGCGCTTCTTGTTCATCGCATCAAGCTCATCGCATCAAGGAGTCTTGCTTACGCATAATCTTATCCGAAAACCGGGTCCCACTTTTCGGGATCATGCGCTGAGCAATGCGCGGAAGCGGCTCGGCAAGCTGCGCGGGCGGATGCGGCTTTCCGAATCCAGCAAATCCTGCCGTGCAAGCCACGCCTCGAACTCCGGCGCCGGCCTCCGCCCGAACAGGTCGCGCATGGCCAACGCGTCATGGAACGAGGTGCTCTGATAGCCCAGCATGACGTCGTCAGCACCCGGCACGCCCATCACGAAATTGACGCCGGATGCGACGAGCAGTGCCAGCAGCACATCCATGTCATCCTGGTCCGCCTCGGCATGGTTGGTGTAGCAGACGTCGACGCCCATCGGCACACCGAGCAGCTTGCCGCAGCAGTGATCCTCAAGACCGGCGCGGGTGATCTGCTTGCCGTCGAACAGATATTCCGGCCCGATGAAGCCGACCACGGTGTTGACCAGGAGCGGCTTGAACGCCCGCGCGACCGCATAGGCGCGCACCTCGAGCGTCTGCTGGTCGACACCATGATGGGCATTGGCCGAAAGGGCCGAGCCCTGCCCGGTCTCGAAATACATTACGTTATCGCCGACCGTGCCGCGCTTAAGCGACAGCGCCGCGTCGCGCGCCTCAGCGAGCAGCGCCAGGCTGATGCCAAAGCTCTTGTTGGCCGCCTCGGTTCCGGCAATCGATTGAAACACCAGGTCGACCGGTGCGCCTTTGCCGATCAGCTCTAGCGTGGTCGTCACATGCGCCAGCACGCAGGACTGCGTCGGAATATCGAGCCTGCAGCGGACCTCGTCGAGCATCGAGAGCAGCGTGTGCGCGCGCTCGGGGCTGTCGGTCGCGGGGTTGATGCCGATGACGGCGTCGCCCGCGCCGAGCAGCAGGCCGTCGAGGATGCTCGCAGCGATGCCGCGCGTATCGTCAGTCGGATGATTGGGCTGCAGGCGCACCGACAGCCGGCCAGGCAGCCCGACGGTGTTGCGGAAGCGAGTCACAACCGCGCACTTCGCTGCCATCAGCATGAGGTCCTGCGCCCGGCTGATCTTGCTCACGGCCGCCGCCATCTCGGGCGTCACGCCGGGAGCGAGCGCGGCCAGCACCGGCGGCGTCGCGTCGTCCGACAGGAGCCAGTCGCGGAAGCCGCCGACGGTCAGAGGCGCGATCGGCGCGAAGGCCTGCCGGTCGTGGGTGTCGAGGATGAGACGCGTCACCTCGTCGATCTCATACGGCACGACTTGATCGACCAGGAAAGTGCTCAGCGGCAGGTCGGCCAGAGTGAACTGCGCCGCAACCCGCTCCTCGCCGGTCTCTGCCGCGATGCCGGCGAGCACATCGCCGCTGCGCAACGGCGACGCCTTGGCCATCAGCGTCTTGAGATCGGGAAACGCGTAGCGGCGGGCTCCGATCATCGCACTATACATCGCGGCCCCCAACATGGTTGTCGGCCGCGATTATATCGGAAGATGCAGCCCACGGGCGGCCTCACAGGCGCCGGATGGGGCAGCCACAATTGTCCACGCCCCGCCGCAAGTCCCGCTTTGTGTGTTCATCACTGCCCAATTGGCGAGCGCTTGCTTTGCCTTTGACTGATTTTTGGTCGGATTGCGCGTTGCCAACTCGATCGCGGAACATGTTCATCGTTCGGCCGTTTGCACGTTCAAGGGCCGGGACGTCACAAACAGGAGATGCTCCGCCATGTGCGATTACAGTCTACGCGGTGTTAGATCGCGAGCCGCAAAGGTCGAAGACACGCTGATAACGGCGCAATTCTGGAACACCACCACGCGCGGATTCTGTGCTGTCGAAGAACCCAACGTGGCCGTGTGCCTCTTGCCCGGGACCGAGGTCGCGTTTGACAAAGAGGTCAAGCGTGTTCCGACCGGCTTCCAACTTATCTTCAGGAAGAAGCCGCTCGTTCACAGGGTCGCCCGCTTCCGGCAGATCGAGATGGACAATCCATGCACGCACCACGACGCCCTCGAATTTCCGGATGGACAGGTCGTGTTGCTGACTCACTTGCGTGAGGGCCAGCGCGCGACGGTTTTGCAGCTGCCGGCGCAGGCCAAAGCAGAGACCAGCGCGCAAGCCGAGGGCGGCGAAACGCGGGAACGCGTGTCGTCTGCAATATAGCAAGCTGCGCCAGCCAGTGGCCGCCCGCAACAACCGGGCGCACAAACTGGGCGCTCTGGGTTGCCCTGGAGCGCCCGCTTATGCCAACTCGAATCGCCGCACAGCTTTGCGATGGTATCGTTTTGACGAGGCCGCTTCGGACATCTCAAGCGGCGGCTTTGGCATGATCCAAGCGCCAGCGCCCAATCGGGACCTTCTGCATTTCATTGCTGATTGACGGTTTGAAACAATCGCGCTGACGTCGAGGCGGCTGGGCACAATGTTTGTGGATAACTTGCTGATCCGAGCGTGCATCCATCCAAAAAATGTCAGCCATGCATTCGCAGACTGGAATATGTCAGGCGCCTATGCCAGCTCTTTGAATGTTGAGGTCCGCGAGTCACGAGCAAGGGGAACTTTGTAGAGTTGTTGCACGTACTGCTCGACCAGGGACCGGGGAGCACGAGCCATGACGACCGTGGGCCGTAGGCTGTGGGGGCGGTTCAATGAATTGAACCGCAAGTTCCGCGACCGTATAACGATCATCATCACAGCGGTAATCGCATTCCTAAGCGCTCCCGCCTTGGCGCTATGGTTCAGGAGATTGAATCGCAAGATCCCTGACCGTATAGGGTTCATCATCACAACGGTAATCGCATTCCTGAGCGCTCCCGCCTTGGCGCTCATGTCCTACGGCGTTTATACGTTCGTCGGAGCTGGCACAGCCGGTCACGGCGGCAGCCGCGAAATCACGATCCCTGTGGCAGCCACTTGGGCTATTCAGACGAATAGAGAGAACAAAGGCGATCGGATAATTCCATCGGCCGCAGATACGGTTCGACGGCGGTTCGTCTTCGATGACGTTGCTAACGATCCTGCGCCAGAGAAAGTGCCGCTCCCAAGGCCGAGGCCAGACGAGTTGATTGCGCTGGACGCGCCGCCGATCGATCTCCAACCCGCACTCGATCGCAACAAGCGCGGGGAGTGCGAATGGGATAAGCTCAAGAGAGTGCCCGACGCCAAGCTCGAGACGCTGCCCGATTTCATGCGAAGCTGTGTCGGCCCGCCCATCCAATTGACGCCACCCGAGCGGTAGGCGAGTCGGCAACCAGTTCTTGATAGAGCGCACACCTCCACGTCATGGCCGGCTTGAGGGCCAATGGGCGACATTGGTTGTCTCAGGTAAGGAAAGACTAGGCAGGACGCTCCAAGGCCTGTCGATCCCAACCCGCCTTGTCGGCTGCGGCCTCATAGGTCTCTTGCAGAAAACCGAGCAGCAGCGTGTCCGGATCCTTCGATCGACGAACGACGTCGTAGGGAAGAATGAATTGCCCGAGACCACCGTCGTAGGAAGCCTCGGGTGTACGCAGACGCGTGTCGCCGTAGCCGGCCGGTTCCGGATAGGCGTAGACATAGAAGGCGGCGCGGCCATAGCCACCATTGCCCGGCCAGAACCCGCAGCTCGAGACCTCGTGCGAATAGGCTTCCCGCATCACCCAGGCGGCAACATTGGGAGCAGGCGCGGTGAGCGGCGGCGCCAGACGGCCGGAAAAGCGCGTCACCGCGAGATCAAAGCTGCCCCAGAAGAAATGCACCGGGCTTACTTTGCCGATGAAGCGGGCCCGAAACGCCTTCATCACCCGATCGGCCTGCAGCAATGCCCGCCAGAATCGCTGCGCATAGGCGGGATCATAGTGCGCGTGGGTTCGGTCCTGATCGAACGACACTGCGTCCTTGATCTCGCTCGGCATCGTCCAGATGTGCACCTCGATCCCGAGGCGGCGTAATCGATCCATCAATGCAGCATAGAAGTCCGCGACCGCCATCGGGGCAAGCGCGAGCCTCTCGATGCGGCCGTCGTCGGTCGCGATAACCAGCTGGTGGTCGATGAAGTCGAACGCGATCTCGAATGTCCGTGTGCCGTAGGGTATCGGCAAGGTCGCAAGCCCGCGCGACGTCACAAGCAGCGTGACGTTCCACCAATGGTTCACCAGCGGCGTCGACGCCAACCGGACTTTGCCGACGACCTGAGTCCAAAGGTGAAGCGTGTCACAGGTCTCGCTCCAGGCCGCGAGCGGCAGGTCCGGCCAAGCAGATGCGTCGTTCATCCTGATCCCTTAAGTCATTCCCTCATCATTGGACCGGTGTTGCCCGCGGCTTCCCCTTCTCGACGATGAAAGCATTGTAGGATTTCGCGGGCATGTTTCCCTCGTTCCTGGTCTCATGCACGACACCACCAGGGACATAATATGACTGTCCAGACGTCACCGTTTTCCATTCGCCGCCCTCCTGCCGCGTGACAAGCGTCCCCTCCACCACTGTGCCGTATTCGTCTCCGGGATGCGTATGGCGGCCAGTGGTGACGCCAGGCGGCCAGTCGGCGGTTATGAGCGTAAAGACTTTGTCCGGCACGCCTGTCACGGGCGCCTCCGAGACCAGCGTGGTGACTTTAGGCGACTGCGCCTGCTGCGCAAACACCGCGCCTGATCCGAGGACCAGAACGGTTGCACAAACCAAACGTCGCATCATTGCCTCCCAGTTTTGTTTTGGTTGTCAATAAGCCTCTGCGCAGGCGCAGCGTGCGGCCGCTGAATTGCGCCAGTCGACTACCCAAAAGCGAACCAGTGCGTGCCGTTTCGGCTCGCCAGTATGTTAGCGCACGAGGTTGGCTTGATCCAGTTTACCAGCGCTTGCGCAGACTACTGGGTCGCAAACACCAACAGGCGCCCCGGTTGCCCGGAGCGCCCGCTGAATTCACCGCCTCACTTCGCCGCTACACCAGCTTCACGTTCTTGAGCGGCAGGCTGCGCACCGGCTTGCCGGTCGCCGCGTAGATCGCGTTCATCACCGCCGGCGTCACCACGCAGATCGTCGGCTCGCCGACGCCGCCCCAGAAGTCGAAGCTCGGCACCAGCACGGTCTCGACCTTCGGCATCTCGTTGATCCGCAGCACCTGATAGGTGTCGAAGTTGAGGCTCGTCATGCGGCCCTTGTCGACCGGGCATTCGCCGTAGAACGCCGCCGACAGGCCATACACCACCGAGCCTTCGACCTGCGCGGCGATCTGGTCGGGGCTCACCGCGTGGCCGCAGTTCAAAGCGAGCACCATGCGATGCACCTTGACCTTGCCCTCCGGGCTTACCGAGACCTCGGCGGTCGCCGCCGAGTAGCTGCCATAGCCCATGAACTGGGCGATGCCGCGATGCACACCCTGCGGCAGTGGCTTGCCCCAGTCGCCCTTCTCGGCCGCGGCATTGAGCACGGCGAGATGCTTCGGGAAGCTCATCATCATGGCGCGGCGGAACTCGAGCGAGTCCTTGCCCGAGGCGCGTGCGCATTCCTCGATGAAGGCCTCCATGTAGTAGCCGTTCTGGTTGGTATTGACGCCGCGCCAGGGGCCGACCGGCACGTGCGAGTTGCGCATCACGTATTCGATCAGCTTGTTGGGCACATCATAGCCGAGCTGCGCATCGCCCGGCTCCTCCCACCAGCCCTGCAGCTGGCGCGCATCCTTGCCGCCGCGGATTGCGCTCGGATTGAGCCAGGCGTTGATCGACTGGCCGGACGAGCGCACATGCAGGCCAACGAGATTACCCTGCGCGTCAAGCCCCGCCGACATCGCGCACTGCGAGATCGGGCGGTAGAAGTCATGCGCGAAGTCCTCCTCGCGGCTCCAGATCATCTTGATCGGAACGCCGGGGAATTCCTTGCCGATGAGGGCGGCCTGCTGCACGTAGTCCTGCGTGCCGCCGCGCCGGCCGAAGCCACCGCCGAGGTCGACGCGATGGGCTTCGCACTTCTCGATCGGCACGCCCGAGGTCTCCGAGAGCGAAGCGAGCGACGCCTCGAAGTTCTGGCTCGGCACCCACACCTCCGCCCTGTCGGGCGAGATCCGCACGGTGGCGTTCATCGGCTCCATGCAGGCATGTGCCAGGAATGGCGTCGAGTACACCGCCTCGACCTTCTTGGCCGCGCCGGCAATCGCGGCCTTGGCGTCACCTTTCGTGATCTCGCCATTGGTCGCCGTCGCGGTGAGGCCTTCCTTGAGATGGGCCGCGATCGTCGCGCTCGAAGCGGTGGCGCCCGCGCCTTCGTCCCACTCGATCGGCAGCGCGTCGAGCGCGGACTTCGCCCGCCACCAGGTGTCGGCCACGACCGCAACGGCCGTGTCCTTCACACGCACGACTTTCTTCACACCGGGGCGGCCGGCGATCTTGGATTCGTCATAGCTCTTGAGCTTGCCGCCGTAGACCGGGCAATCCTTGACCGCCGCGCACAGCATGCCGGGCAGATTCACGTCGATGGCGTAGACCTTGCTGCCGTTGAGCTTGTCGGCGGTGTCGAGCCGCTTCACCGGCTTGCCGGCGATGGTCCAGCTCTTCGGATCCTTAAGCGTGATGCTCTTGGGGTCGGGCGCATCGAGCTTGGCCGCCGCGGCAGCAACCTTGCCGTAGCTGATGGTCCGGCTCGAAGCCGCATGGCTGATCACGCCGTTGCTCACGGTGAGCTCACCGACCGGCACCTTCCATTCGTTGGCGGCCGCCTGCAGCAGCATGATGCGCGCCGCCGCGCCGGCGCGGCGGACGTAATCCTGCGAGGTGCGGATGCCGCGGCTGCCGCCGGTCGACATGTCGCCCCACACGCGTTTGCGCGCGAGGTTTTGACCGGGCGTGATGCGATCGACCGCGACCTTGTTCCAGTCGCACTCGAGCTCCTCGACGACGAGTTGGGCGAGGCCGGTGAGCGTGCCCTGCCCCATCTCGGAGCGCGCGATGCGGATGACGGTGGTGTCGTCAGGCTTGATCACCACCCAAGCGTTAACCTCGGCCCCGCCCTCCTGCGCGATCGCCGCATCAACGCCGAACGGCGCATTGAAGCCGAGCGCGAGACCGCCGCCGGCCGCAGCCGATGCGACGATGAACGTGCGACGTGTAATCTTCGCGGCCGAAATCTTTGCGGACTTGCCGCTGATCTTTTTTGTCATGGCGGATCTCCCTAGGCGCGGTTGGTGGCGGCCATGTGCACGGCCGCGCGGATGCGCTGATAGGTGCCGCAGCGACAGATGTTGGTCATCGCGGCATCGATGTCGGCGTCACTTGGCTTGGGGTTCTTCTTGAGCAGCGCCGCCGCGGCCATGATCTGGCCCGACTGGCAGTAGCCGCACTGCGGCACGTCGAGCGCCAACCAGGCCTTCTGCACCGGGTGGGAGCTGTCGCCAGACAGGCCTTCGATGGTGACGATCTGGTCGGTCGGCTTCACGTCGCCGACGCGAAGCGAGCACGAACGCATCACTTCGCCGTTGATATGCACGGAGCAGGCGCCGCATTGCGCCACCCCACAGCCATACTTTGTGCCGGTGAGGCCGACCTGCTCGCGAATGACCCAGAGTAGAGGCGTGTCGGCCTCCACTTCGACGTCACGCGGACTGCCATTGATATTGAGCTTCGCCATGGAGCGTCCTCCCGCATCTCTTGAAAAGGGTTGTTGGGTTGGCTCGGACCCAGGGACGCTGCCCGCCCCCAGGCTTGATCGAAGCATAGCCCAAGGGGCAGCACCCTGCCTACGGCAGTTTGCCACACTTCTAAACTAGACGTTGCTTACGCCATCGCAGCCGTCTCTGGACGCAAGCTGAACCGACGCGATCGAGTGAGCCACGAGGTTTGTCGCCGCGCAAACGCAGCCCAATGCGAGGTCCGCATTTCATGAACGAAGGGGACGTGGCCCAGCAGTCTTCGCGGATTCCAAAATTGGTGCGACGCTTCTGTACCCGAACGTTCTTTACTATCGTTCTACATTACTATCATTCCAAGGAGATAGTCTGTAACAACTCTAATATGTTCTCCAAGTCACTTCACAATAGTTCTAAATATTGGCCATTTTAACTTGACGCCCCGAAGCGTGACCATGCCTATACTGCTGTTTGTTTGAGGGACGCAGTACAATACGGGGGTAGTCATGTCGGTCGATCGTGATCGTCGAAACGTGAGGGGTTACATCAATGTGCAGAGCGCTCTGCCCACATTGATTGCAACGGCTTCGATCTTGTCAGCAAGCGGAAGTGCGGCAGTTGCAGGAGACGTCGGCGACGTCTCGGCGAGAACTGCATCCGTTTCGGATAAGTCCAGCGACGAGCTGCTGAAAAAAATGCGTGCGATGGAGCAGCGTATTGAGATGCTGGAGGGCAAGCTCAAGCAGCAGAAGCAGGGCAGCACCGCCGCGGCGGCTACTCCGCCTCAATCGACAGCACCAGCGCAGGCTACAACGACGCCTGCGCCAGCGCGTGCCGCAAGGGCGCAGGCAACGGGCGCGTCCCCGCCGACCGGCGCGCCATCACCGACGCCGACCGCACCCGCGAACAACGGGCTTCTGGGGTTGACCGACTCTCCCGTGCCAGGTCTCAGTCTTGGCGCCTATGGCGAGGTCAAATTCGGCGCCTTCAAAAATCCCGATGCCGGCGGCAAATGGCAGAATGGCTTCGACGTCCATCGCTTCGTGTTGCTGCCGACATACGCGATCACGCCAAACATCATCTTCAACGCCGAAATCGAATTCGAGCATGGCGGCATCGCGTTCGATGCCGACGATAAGCGGCATGGCACCGCCGAGATCGAGCAGCTCTGGATCGATTTCAAGATCCACGACAAGTTCAATTGGCGCTCTCCTGGTGTCGATCTGGTGCCGATCGGCTACATCAACCAGCACCATGAGCCGACCCAGTTCTACAGCGTCAATCGGCCGGAGCTCTATAACGGCCTGATCCCCTCGACCTTCATGGTGCCTGCCACCAGCATCTATGGCCGGCTGATGGATGGATTGAGCTATCAGTTCCAGGCCAGCTCGAGCGTCGAGGATTTCGGCGACGATTTCGACAAGCGGACCGATGGCAATTCCGTTCCTCCTTTCCCGGCCGGCTATGTCGCCGGCATTACGGGCCTGAGCGCGTTGCACGATTCGCGGCCGGTGATCGGCGATTTCCGCCAGCTCAACAACACCATCGCCTATGCCGGCAAATTGGACTTCGCGCCGCCGTTCGTGCCCGGCTTTGCCGGCAGCGTCAGCGGCTACTTCTCGCCGAACATCACGCCGCGGGGAGCCTATGCGGACACCGGAGCCACGCTCGGCCGCAACAGCCTTGCGCTGTTTGATGCCGAGTTCCGCTATCGCGTGCCCAATTCCGGGCTCGAGCTGCGCGGCGAATATGTCGACGCCTCCTTTGGCAATCCGGCCAGTCTACGGGCGAACAATGACAGCGATCCGACCAACAATGTCGGCAAGTCGATGTTCGGCTGGTCCGGCGAGGTCGCTTATCACTTCCAGCTCGGCACCATTCTTAACAGCGAATGGGAGGCGGTTCCGTTCTATCGCTTCACCTATCAGAACCTGCAAACCAACGGGTTTGCCGGGACCGACGCCAACGAGCCCACGGGCGCCGGCCGCATGCAGTTCTACACGGCGGGCCTCGCGGTCTTTCCATCGCCGAAAGTCGCGCTCAAGGCGACCTACCAGAAGGTGAAGAACAAAGATCCGGGCGGCGCCAATTCGGATTCGGTGCTCGGCGGCGTCGGATTCTTCTTCTGATCGGCCAACACGGCCACCGCGTTTTGCGACGCGGTGGCCATCCGTCCACGGAGGCGCATTCAAATGACAAGTTGGATTCCGCTCGCCGCACCAGCCGCACTTGTTTCGACGATCGTGCCGCCGGCCTATGCGGTTCAGTATCTGTCGATCGCGCAGGCGCAGAAACAGGCGTTCCCATCGGCGACGAGCTTCGCTCAGGTGGACGCACGCTCCTGGAAGGCGCAGTCCGGTGGGACGGTGCTCGGGCTGGTCGTGGTCGATCACGTCATCGGCAAGCATCTCTATATCGATTATTCCGTCGCCATCGACCCGGGCGGGCGGATCAAGCGCGTGGACATCCTGCAGTACCGGGAGTCGTACGGGGGCGAGGTCCGCGATGACAGCTGGATCGCGCAGTTTGTCGGCAAGAGCAGTGCGAGCGCGTTGAAGGTTGGGCAGGACATCCGAAATATCTCAGGCGCGACGCTGTCCTCACAACACGTGACCGAAGGCGTGAAAAGGGTCTTGGCGGCCTATGGCAACCGCGTCCGATAGGCTGCGCCGGGCGAGACCACTGCTCGGGACATTCGTCGAGATCGCGGCCGCACACGCGGCGCCCGACCTCATGGAAGCGGCCGTGGAAGACGCATTCGATGCGATCGCCCGCGTCCATCGATGCATGAGCTTCCACGACCCCGCAAGCGACGTGTCGCACCTCAATCAGCACGCCGCGGCCGGCGCCGTGACGGTCGATCCGTGGACATTTGAAGTCCTGGAGACGGCGGTCGAGCTGCATCGCCGCTCGGCAGGCGTTTTCGACATCGGAGTGGCTCCGGCGTTGCAGGAGGCAGGATTGCTGCCGGGCCCGACATGCCTTCGCCCACCCGGCTCGCTGGCCACAAGTGCAGACGAGCCGATCGAGCTGCTGCCCGGCAAACGCGTCCGCTTTCGCGACCAGCGCGTCGCGATCGATCTCGGTGGCATCGCCAAAGGGTTTGCGGTCGATCGTGCGCTCGACGTCCTGCGCGAGCATGGGTTGCCGCAGGGCCTGGTCAACGCGGGCGGCGACCTCGCTGTGTTCGGGGCGGAGCCGGAGTCTGTCTCCGTCCGTCATCCGCTCGACCCGCATCAATACGTCTGTCACCTGCAGCTTGCGCACGAAGCCCTGGCGTCGAGCGGATACTGCCTCGATCTGTGCGAGCCGTCCGGCGTCGCGCGTCGGGCGATCATCGATCCGCGCACCCAGAGGCCACCTGCCGCGATCGCAGGCGTCAGCGTGCGCGCATCGAGCTGTTTGATGGCAGACGCATTGACCAAGGTGGTCATGATCCAGGGCGAAGACTCGGCCGCGCTGCTTGACCACTATCACGCCAGTGCGCTTGTGGTTTCGATGACCGGCGAAATTCGTGTCACTCCTGGCTGGCTGGGCGGCCAAAACCTTGCGGCTTAACCCACCCTTCCTTGGCGCGATCTACGCCCTGTTCGCGACGCTGCTCGCGACCGGCGCGGCGTGGCTCGTGGCGGATGCGCTCAAGGACGGCGATGGAGGCGAGATCTGGCAGGCGATCGCTGCCAATCTGCTGATGATCCACGGTGGCGCAGCCATGGCGGCATTGGTGCTGTTGGGCGCGCTGTACCCCTTGCACATGAGGCTCGGCTGGCGGGCCAACAGAAATCGCCTCTCAGGCAGCGCGATGGCAACAATCAATGGCCTGCTGATCGTGACTGCCTTTGGCCTTTACTACGCTGGCTCGGACGTCATGCGCGCCTGGACCGGCTATGTCCATATCGCCGCTGGGCTGGCACTCCCGATGCTCTTTGGCATGCATCTTCTGCTGGGCAGACGCAGCCGACCGATATGATTGCCAACACACGATCCTCGATCGTTGAGGATCGTGAAGTCCTTCACATCGCGACGGCCCGGCAGCGCCTGCAGAAACGCGTAGATGTCGGCGAGGTCCTTCTCGCTCATCACCGTCGCGGCATAAGCCGGCATGTCGCCCGCAGGATTGCGCAGCTGCTGCCTGAAGCTGAGGTACGGCACGATGGTCTTGGCGAGCGAGGGCGCGTCCCGGTTGTAGGCGCCGCCCTGCGAGCGCGAAAGCAAGCCAAGAGAGCACGAAGCATGACGCTACTCCTCAGCGCGGATCGGTGACGACGTCGATCCAAACACAGTATGGTCCAAGAGCCGAATTCCGCAAATCCACACGTTGAAGGTGGATGCATCACCTCAGCGCTGTGCAGTGGAGCCCCGGTGGTGAGGCTTCTTCTTTTTCTTTGGTTTGCTCTTCACAGTGTGGCGCAGCGCGGATGTGTCCAATCGCGGCGTGGGAACCGAAGTCACTTCGGGACGAGCAAGGACGGGAGCGTTCCCACCCGAAGGTCGGCGGACCAAATCCTGCCGATTGTAACCGCCGGGCGCTAACAGATCCTGAGGGTTTGAGCGATGGGTCATATCTTGAGGGTTGGATGGATTGACCCCCGGCGCGTATCCGATGCCTTGAGCATTAGCGGCCACGACTCCGGCCACAAGGACTAAAGCTACACCTAGCGTGATCCGTCTCATGATATCACCTGTCGTTTCACTGGCGAAAAACTACCCACAATAACGCGGCTGGACTGGATGACGTTCCTGATTTCCGGATTGCATATGCCTGCCGTGAGTTGGCAAGCTGCCGCGTCCACGATGCCGGCTGCGGCCAGATTTCAGACATCCCCCTGATTTCTGACACCCCCCTTTCGCATCGGTGCGACATTAAGCTAGCCTGATAACTGAGCTGCCTCATCAGGACGTGCCGAAATCCATTGAATTGGCAGCGCTCGTGCCGTCGGCGGGCATCAGCGTTCATGGCAATTGCATCACGCGCCGAGTGCGCCCGTACGGGGGGCAATCATGAAACTTGCATACAGAAGACACTTTTTGCATCTGGCCGCGGGCGCTGTCGTGCTGCCGGCCGCTGCTCGCTTCGCTAAGGCGCAAGCCTATCCGACGCGCCCAATCACGATGATTGTTCCGTTCGCGGCTGGCGGGCCGAGCGACGTTTCTGCTCGCATCGTCAGCGAACATATGTCGCGTACTCTTGGACAGCGGCTCGTCGTGGAGAACGTTGTTGGTGCTGGTGGGACAACCGGCTCACTCCGCGCCATGCGCGCCAATCCTGACGGCTACACCATTCAAATGGGCCATTTGGGGACCCACGCGATCTCGGTCTCGCTTTATCCCAACCTTGCCTACAAACCGGATGCCGACTTCGAGCCAATTGGTGTTGTCGTGCACCAGCCGATCTTGATCGCTACAAGGAGGGACTTTCCGGCTCAAGACATCAAGGAATTTATTGCTTACGTGAAAGCAAACTCCGAGAAATTGAATATGGCACACACCGGTGTCGGCTCCAACTCGTTCTCCTACGCCCTCGTGCTCAACGCCACGCTCGGCACAAAGCCAACGATGGTGCCCTTTGGCAGCAATGCTCCAGCGATGACTGCGCTTCTTGGCGGACAAGTGGATTACTTCATGGCCACAATCCTGGACGTTAGTTCGCACTACGGATCTGGCGCAGTTAAAGTCTTCGCATTCGGAGGAACGAAACGTCACCCGACCCTTCCGAATGTCCCAACGACAAAAGAGGCTGGCCTCCCAAACCTGGACTCATCCCCGTGGTGGGCCTTGTTTGCCCCGAAGGGTACCGCGCAACCGATCCTCGATGCCCTCAGCGGAGCCTTAGATAAAGCACTGGATGACGAAAATACGCGCAAGCGCCTGCTCGAACTTGGCGGCGACGTTCCCGATAAGGACATGCGAGGCCCGCAGCAGCTGGCGATGCTGGTGAAAAGCGACATCGCACGATGGACGCCAATTATAAAGGCGGCAAACGTCAGGGCCGAATGACGGTCCGGGCTTTTTTTCTGCGGCTTCGTGATTTGCAAATGCATGCGCACCCGATGATCGCGTGAAGATGCGACTTCGCCTCGCCATCACACCTTCGCCATCTCGAAGGTCGGACCCGCGAACAGCTCCTCGACCGCAGGCTTCCTTTCGATCAATCCCTGCTCGAAGGCATACTGCGTGAGCGCCTCGATCTCGGGCATGTTCTCGTGCACGCCGTATTTCCAGAAGTCGGGGCCCATCACCGCCATGGTCTCCTTGGTCTCCGCCTCGAGCCAGGGCAAGGTGACCATCAGAGCGTTGACGTCGCAGAGATCGATCATCGCCCGCGCCTTCGCCTCCAGAAACGCCTTGTAGACGCTGGTGGCGAGCCACGGATAGCGCTCGACCAGCGTCTTCTTGATGCCGATGAGATGCATGATCGGGAACAGGCCGGTCTTCTTGTAGTAGGCCTGCTCGGCCGCGCGCGTGTTTGGAAACAGGCGCGCGATGTGCGGCTCGCCTTTGAGAAACGACGACGGCGCGCGCGCCGTGAACAAAGCATCAAGCTCGCCGTTGCGCAGCATGTCGACCAGCGTCTCTCCGGGCTCGAGCGGCTTGAGGTCGAGGCCCGCAATCGACTTGAGCGGTGTGCGCTCGCCGCGGCCGGGCTCCTCCTGCCCGCCATTGCGCCAATGGATCTCGTTCGGCTTGACGCCATATTCATGCTGCAGCATGCCGCGCATCCAGACCACCGCCGTGATCTGATATTCCGGCAGCCCGATGCGCTTGCCGCGCAGATCATCTGGCGTGCGGATGCCGGCGTCGGTGCGGATATAGATGCCGGAATGCCGGAAGATGCGCGAGACGAACGCGGGAATGCCGATATAGGGCGAGGTGCCGGCCGCGGTCGTGCGCAGATAGCTCGAGAAAGAGAGCTCCGACACGTCGAACTCATCGAACTTGAAGGCGCGGTGGAAGATCTCCTCCGGATAGAGCGGCAGATAGGTGACGGCGCAGCCGTCGACCTTCACGCGCCCGTCCCGGATCGCTGCCGTGCGGTCGTAGTTGCCGCATGCAATCGTGATGGGCACCTCGACCATGGAACCTCCTGTGGGGCTGGCAGCGAGCGAGGCAGGGGGTGGCTCGCGCTGGATGGATTTGAAGCCTACTTGCCGGCAGGGCGTGAAGGCAATCCCCGCCATCGTTGACGCGGCCAACGGTCCGGGAGTAGCTTTTAAGCACGGTTGTACAGGCAACCTTCGGTCCGCGAGAAGGGTTGAACCTGCCTGTGGGCTTTTGATTGCCATCGCCTTCTTTCAGCCCGCCGACGCGGACACGGGCGCATACGAAGGAAGGTGTTCCATGTCGCAAGCGCTCCCAGCGCGGCCGAATCTTGATTGGCTGCGGAAGACCGCAAAGCAGCAACTCCACGAGCTTCGCAAGAGCAACCCCGACGCCAGGCTTGCCGGCGCGCAGCTTGCGCTCGCACGCGAATACGGATTTCGCAGCTGGCGGGCCATGAAGGCAGAGGTCGATCGCCTGCAGGCGCTCGCCTCGTCAGGCGACCAAACAATCGCTGCCCTGCTGCGCGCCGTCGGTACGGGTCAGATCGATGCGGTGCGCGCGATGCTTGCCGCTACGCCGCAGCTGGTCAACGCCGTCGGTCCGCATCCGTTTTGGGGCGGCCGTCCGCAGCCGCTGCACGTGTCGATCGATACGAAACGTCGCGACGTGTTCGACCTTCTCATCGCAGCCGGCGCGGACGTCAATGGCAGCAATGAGCACAACGAGCACTGGTCGCCGCTGATGCTGACCGTCCATTGGGATCAACCTGAGATGCGCCGCGTGCTGCTCGAGCGCGGCGCGACCGTTGGCCTGGTCGAAGCGCTGATGCTGGAAGACGATGCGCTGGTGGAGAAGCTCCTGCGCCCCGGCAAATCCGCGCTGCCGGCGATCGAGCCCAACAGCGGATCTATCCTGGCATTCGCGCGCACGCCGTTCGCGATCGACCGCCTGCTCGAGCTCGGCGTGGCGCATGACCGCAAAGACAGGTGGGACACTACGCCGATCCAGGCCATGAGCCGGCTCGGCCACCGCGGCCGGCTGCTGGTCCAGCACATGTTGAAACGCGGCATAGCGGCCGAGCCCCTGGACTACGCTCGCATGGGCGACCAGGACACGCTCGCGGCGCTCATCGCCGCCAAGCCCGACATTGCAAAGCAAGATGCCGTCATGATGGGCGCGGTCGACTTCGGTCATTACGACCTGGCCCAATGGTTGCTCGCGCAAGGCGCCAATCCCAACGCCCGCGCCGACTGGGGATCGCGCGGCACGGCGCTGCACTCCGCCGCCTGGAATGGTGACTTGCGCATGGTCAAGCTCCTGGTCGACGCCGGAGCGGACACCGCCGCGCGCGACCCCGAGCACAACAATACACCCGCAGGCTGGGCCGAGGTCGCCATCGAGGTCACTAACAACCCGAATTGCAGAGACGTGGCGGACTATCTGGCCGGGCTCGACGGCCGGACAGCATCATAGCGGTCGCCCGGCAAGGCGATCGGCGGGTCGGGACACTGCTTGTTGTCCCGGCCCGAGGGCGATACTTTCAGGCTGCCAAGGAGAGATTGATGATCTCGACCGTCGTCGGCGGCGCCATGCTGCCGCATGCCCCGCAGTTCTTCACCATGCCCGAGACCGAGGACAAGGCGAACGTCGAGCACGTGCGCGCGGTCGCGGCCGAGATCGGAGAGCGGCTGCGCGCACTCAAGCCCGACCTCTGGATCATCTTCTCCAACGACCACGCCGAGCAGTTCTTCCACAATGCCGCACCGCCGTTCACGGTGCATGTCGGTGGCGAAGCGACCGGCGAGTTTGCCGGCCGCAAGTTTCATTGGCAGGTGCCGAGCGAGATCGGCTTTGCGCTGGTGCGCGAGCTCTACCGGCAGAATTTCGATCCGGCTTTCAGTTCGACCGCCAAGATCGACTATGCGATCGGCATCCCGCTCACCCATATCGGCCACACCGGGCCGGTGCTGCCGATCTACGTGAACGCCTATCTGCCGCCGCAGCCCACGATGGAGCGCTGCTATGCGTTCGGCCAGGCGGTGGCCCGCACCGTGACCACGCTCGGGCTCAAGACCGTGATCCTCGCGAGCGGCGGCATGTCGCACTTTCCCGGCACCGACCGCTACTCGAACCCGGAGCTGGCGTGGGATCAGCGCCTGCTCGAGCAGCTCGCGACCGGCCGGCTCAAATCGCTTATTGCGTTTGACGAAGCCGAGCTCGACCACACCGGCAACATCGAGCTGCGCTGCTGGGCCTGCGCGGCCGGCGCGCTCGGCGAGCGCAAGCCCGACGTCCTTTCGTTCGACCCGAGCTGGCATCACAACTATGCTTCGCTTGGCTTCATCGAGTCGCAACCGGGCGATCACAGCGCGCACTACCCATCGATCAAGCCCGAGCTGGTCGAGCTCACATCTGCGCTGCATGCGATTGCACATGATGCCGACAAGCGCGCCCAGTATGTCGCCGACGCAGCCGCCTATGCGGATGGCTTCACGCTGTCCGCCGATCAGCGCGAGGCGCTGATCCAGCTCGACCTGCCGGCGATCGTGCGGATGGGTGCGCATCCGCTGGTGCCCTTCCTCGCCCAGCTGCAGATCCGGCGCCTGCGCCCGCAGCGCTGAGATCGATCAACTTCTCTCCACACTCTCGCAACAAGGACTGATGACAGTGGCTGCCAAGACTCCCGTAAAGACTCCTGCAAAGGCTCAGGTAAAGACTTCCGCAAAGACTGCCTCTTCCAAACCGTCCAAGACCCAGCTCGACGACCTCGTGCTCGCCAACAAGATTCTATTCCACTTCCAGGTCGTCGATGCGTTCGGGCACATCAGCGTGCGCGACGACCGCGATCCGCAGAACCAATATCTGATGGCGCGCCACCTGCCGCCCGGCATGGTCACCGCGAAGGACATCGTCACCTTCGACATGGATTCAAATCCGCTCACCCATACCGACATGGCGCAGATGAGCGAGCGCTTCATCCATGGCGAGATCTTCAAGATGCGCCCCGACGTGATCTCGGTCGTGCACTGCCACGCTCGCCCGCTCATTCCATTCGGCACCGCCAAGGGGGCAAAGCTCCGGCCGATGACTCACATGTGCGGCTTCCTCGGCTGCGGCGTGCCGATCTACGAGATCCGCGATGCCGGTGGCATGACCGACATGCTGGTGCGCACCGCCCCGCTCGGCAAGGCGCTCGCCGAGACCCTCGCCGACAAGGCCGTCGTGCTGATGCGCGGCCACGGCGCCACCATGGTTGGCAGGTCGATTCAGGAGACGGTGTTTCGCGCCGTCTACTCGATGGACAACGCGGTCGTGCAGATGCAGGCGCACGCGCTCGCCGCTGGTGGCGAGGTCGAGTTCCTGTCGCTCGAGGAATCGGAAAAATCCATGGGCGGCCGCAACGTTCCGCGCTCCTGGTCGCTGTGGAAGCACCAGATGACGGCGGGACGCTGACGCCGCAGTGCGGACAACGGCCGCGGCCCCTCGCCCGATCTGCGATCACGCCGCAGCCGCGCGTTGTGCTATGATGCTGGTGCGCCTGCGTCCCTTGCAGTGCGCGAGGACTCAAGGATCGCCAGCAATCGAGGCCAACGCATGCCTGACGCGACGCCGTCATACGCTCGCTATGGAATTGTTCCAGCGCTCGCCGCTGTCCTTTGCGCCACGACCGCGCAGGCCGACCCGATCGAGGATTTCTACAAAGGCAAGACCGTCACCATCGTGACCTCGACCGGCGTCGGCGGCCCGTTCGATCTCACCGCGCGCGCGCTCGCCAAGCATATGCCGAAATACGTGCCCGGCCGGCCGACCATGATCGTGCGCAACATGCCGGGCGGCGGCAATGTGCTCGCCACCAACTACATGTACACGCAGGCGCCGAAGGACGGCACCGCACTCGGCGTCGTCAACAACATCATCCCGCTGCATCAGGTGCTGGACGGCCGCGGCGTGCGCTTCGACGCCCGCCGCTTCAACTGGCTGGGCTCGACCGGCGGCAGCAACCTGTTCACCTGGGTCTGGCACACCGCCGGCTTCAAGAGCATGGATGACGTCATGCGCCGCGAGCTTATCACGGGCTCGACCGGCGTCGGCTCCGGCACCTTCATCTATCCCAACACCATGAACATGATCCTCCGCACCCGGCATCGGATCGTCATGGGTTATGCCAGCACGGCGGCGCTCGATCTCGCCATGGAGCGCGGCGAGGTGCAGGCGCGCGCCGGCGCGAGCCTCGCCGGCATGCTGCAGGAGCATCCCGACTGGTTCCGCGACCACAAGATCATTCCGCTGGTCCAGATCGGCAGCGAGCGCGACAAGGACTATCCCGACGTGCCGCTCATGCACGAGCTGGGCAAGAATGACGAGCAGCGCCAGGTGCTGGCGCTCGTCTCCTCGCCGCCCTCGCTCGGCCGGCCGTTCTTCACCACACCGGACGTGCCGGCAGCGCGCATCGCCGCGCTGCGCGAGGCCTTCGACGCCACCATGAAGGACGAGGGCTTCCTCACTGAGGCGAGGCAGCTTGGCCTCGACATGCAGCCGATGCCGGCTGATGTCGTCACCCAGATCGTGTTTGCGACCATCAACGCGCCGGCCGAGGTGGTGGCCAAGGCCAAGGCCGCGATCGAGCCGCAGGCGCGATAGCCGGACCGACGTGCCGCGCAATTGCTTGCCCACGTGAAATCTGCAATGGAGACGCCCGGCGCACACAAGAAAGCCGCGCCGCGCGAGTGATTGCAGAATGCCTTCAGAGAACTCCCGCACCATCGACGCGCCGGTGCTGATCGTCGGTGCCGGCCCGGTTGGACTTGCGCTCGCGGCTGATCTCGGCTGGCGCGGCGCCCCGTGTCTCGTGATCGAGCAAGGCGAAGGGCCGGCCGACCACCCACGCGCCACCGCCATCAACGCCCGCTCGATGGAGTTCATGCGCCGCTGGGGCGTGGCAGACGCCGTGCGCAAGGCATCGGCGCCCGAGGACTTCCCGCACACCGCGCTCTATTGCACGACGCTCTCGGGCTTCGAGATCGCTCGCATCGACCGGCCGCACCACGGCGGCCGCGGGGCGACCACCACCAGTCCGGAGCGGGCGCAGCGCTGCAACCAGATCTGGCTCGACCCGATCCTGCGCGACCTCGCGACCAGCTTCACGAGCGTCGATCTGCGCTATCGCTGGCGCCTCGATGAGCTCACCCATGCCGACGATCATGTGGTCGCGACCGTGCACGATCTTGCGCGCGACGAGCGGCGCCGCATCGTCGCCCGCTATGCGATCGACTGCAGCGGCGGACACAGCGTGATCCGCCGCCAGCTCAACATGACCATGAGCGGCTCGCCCTATCTCGGCCATTTCCTCAGCATCTTCGTCAAGGCGCCAGAGCTGTGGAAGCACCACGCTATGGGCAAGGCGGCGCTGATCAACTTTGTCGAGCCGCAAGGGCTGTGGCGCAATCTCGTCATCCTCGACGGCCGCGAGCTCTACCGCTTCGGGGTGCGCGGCAAACAGTATTACGACGCGCCCGAGCAGGTCGACGTCGAGCGCATGTTCAATGAGGTGATCGGCAACAGCGTGCCGCACGAGATCATCTCGGTCCGCCGCTGGGTTGCGCGCAATGTGGTGTCGGACGCCTATCGCAATGGCCGCGTCTTCTTTGCCGGCGACGCCGCCCATCTCAATCACCCATCCTCCGGACTTGGTCTCAACACCGGCTTGGGCGATGCCGTCGATCTTGGCTGGAAGCTGGCCGCGACGCTGGCCGGCTGGGGCGGCCCGCAACTCCTTGGCAGCTACGAGACCGAGCGCCAGCCGGTCGGGCGCCGCAACATCGGCCACGCCGATGTGAGCCACCGGGGCGACCGCGAGCGCGAGCCGGCACCGCAGATCTTTCAAGATACGCCGGAGGGCGAACGCGCGCGCCGCAGGATGGGCAATGCCATCATGGCAAGCATGACCCGCAAGTTCATCACCGATGGTCTTGCGCTCGGCTATCGCTACGACCCCTCCCCGATCTGCTGGAACGAGGCAGATGCCGCGCCGCATGCCTCGATCGAGGATTATCACCCCAACGCCGTCACCGGCAGTCGTGCGCCGCACGCCTGGCTTGCCGAGCGCCGCTCAACGATCGACCTCTATGGCCGCGGTTTTACGCTGGTGCGCTTTGGCGACAGCGCGCCCGACGTATCCGCGATCACGCGCGCGTTTTCGGACCGCGGCGTACCCCTTTCGGTCGAAACCGTCGGCAACCCGGCGATCGCAGCGCTCTACGAGCGCCGCCTCGTGCTGGTGCGACCGGACGGCCATGTGGCCTGGCGCGCCGATGCGCCGCCGGCTGATCCGGCAGCACTGGTCGACCGCGTGCGTGGCGTGTCCGCCAGCTAGGGGACG
>Ga0209488_10001086_pt1 | contig 23051 bp, 23 predicted proteins | sample Rivendell_Oct201_8_FD_188349 | JGI IMG/M metagenome (GOLD analysis project Ga0209488, IMG submission 188349) | Vadose zone soil microbial communities from the Eel River Critical Zone Observatory, Northern California, USA -... | ecosystem: Environmental > Terrestrial > Soil > Vadose zone >...
TGCGCTCGGCACCCGGCCCGCAGGGCTGGATGGGTGAGGGTTGGCGACGGAGCCTTTTGTTTGGTTACGACCACTAGCTCCAGCTACCCAAAGGGGGCCGCGTTCGGCCTTGCTGCAGTATCGATCTGGGCGAGCTGGAGCGTTATCACGCGGCTGGCGGTTACAACGAGCCTCGACGCATGGGACATCGCGGCGCTGCGCTTCGGCGTGGCGGGTCTCCTCCTGTCGCCGGTCCTCATGCGCCGAGGTTTTGCCCGCGACCGCCTTGGATGGCTTGGACTGGCCGTGATCATTGCCGGGCTAGGCGCGCCTTATGCACTCGTGGCGGCGCGCGGGCTGCACTTTGCACCGGCTCGCGACCAGGGCGCGCTCAAATCCGGGGTGCATGCCGCTGTTCGTCGCTCTGATCGCCGCGATCGTTCTGGGAGAGAAGCTTTCGACCCCACGAAAGGCGGGGCTCTCGCTGATACTGGCTGGCGCTGTCATCATCGTCGGCTGGCATGCTGCAGCCTGGAGCAGCTCGCGAACTCTCGGTGATGCGCTCTTCCTCTTCGCGGCATTCTTGTCGGCATGCGGTACCGTGGTCATGCAACGAGCAAAACTCGAGCCACTTCACGCGGCAGCACTTGTCTCCACCGGATCGCTGATAATCTATCTGCCGATCTACCTTGCATTGTACAGAACCCGCCTCGCGCAGCTACAGCTCGCCGAGATTACAGTTCAGGCGATTTTCCAGGGCGTTCTGGTGACCATTGTTTCCCTCTTTCTGTATGGCCGCTCGGTTGCCATCCTTGGCGCTTCAGGTGGCGCGGCTTTTGGCGCTTTGGTGCCGGCGCTGTCGGCATTGTTTGCAATACCACTCCTCGGCGAGTGGCCAAACGCAACAGATTGGGTCGGCATCATCCTCATCTCCGCCGGTGCCTATCTGGCAAGCGGAGGACCGGCGTTGGACGAAATCCGTCGGAGAATGCGCGGGATATTGGTCGAGGCGCGAAGGCGTTAGTATTTCAGGCTAAGTGCCAATGCCGAAGGCTACCAGTCGTTGGTGAAAATGCTGTGATCAGTCATTATGAGAGGCTGACCGGCATCTTGCGAGCGACGCCGCAGCTGATGCAGGTGCTGAGGGTCGTGCGCTCTCTCGAACTGCCCGATTGGCTGGTATTTTCTGGCGCGGTTTACCAGCCGGTATTCAACCACCTAACCGGGCGCGCGCTTGATCATGGGATCAAGGATTACGACCTCGCCTATTTCGACGGCTCGGACCTCTCCTACGAGGCCGAGGATGTGGTAATTCGGCGCGTCGCGGGCGCCTTCGAGGAGCCGCTGAGGAGCATGGTCGAGGTTCGCAACCAGGCGCGCGTGCATCTGTGGTTCGAGGCCAAGTTCGGCGAGCCGTATACGCCGCTCTGCTGCACCGCCGAGGCGCTGGAGCGGTTTACCTCGGCGACATTCGCGATCGGCGCGCGCCTCGAAGGCGATGATCGACTCCACATCGAAGCCCCGTTCGGCTTGGAGGATCTGTTCGCCTTGCGCCTGCGGCCCAATCCACGCCGCCATACGCTCCACTTCGGGCGGACTGCCGCCGCTGCCCTCCGCCGCTGGCCCGAACTCGCGATCGAGGCCAATAATGGGCCAAAGCCTCAGGGGAGGCTGAACCCGGGCATGCTGTAGGGCGGGTCGAGCCCGACGCCGACGAGACGGCCAAACAGCTGTGCAAGTGTTTGCCGATCCGCCAAGGGGAGCGGCGGCGCCAGCAGCGAGGCGATGTTTGCCCGCAAATGGGCCCGGTCCCCAGTGCCGAACAGGACGACATCGACCCCGGGCTCGTGCCGCACGAAGCGGTAGGCGGCTTCGGTGACGGTGCTGGCGCCCCCTTCATGGACGAGGAAGCCCAGCGGGTTCGGCGCGTCGGCGAGCCAGTGCGGCAGTTGACCGCTCGCCGTCAGCTCGCGCAGTGCGGCAGCGAGGCGCTCGGGACGCGAGAATATGTTGCGCACCGCGAACATCAGCAACGTGCCGACCCGATTGGCCATCGTCCGCGGAAACACCTCGGTGCGGGCGTTCTGATGCATCATGTGGAACGCGACCATCACCACGTCCCACACCCCATCCTCTACGGCGCGTTGGACCATCGCGTGCTCGGGGTCGGAGGAGCCCGTCTCGGTGACGCCGAGATGCTTGAGCTTTCCCTTCTCCCGCTCCTTGAGAAGAGCCGGCGCGATGACATCGATCGCCCGATCGTACGTCCTGGGCGACACGCCGTGCAGCTGAAAGATGTCGATGTAATCCGTGCCGAGCTGCCGCAACGAGTTGTCTAGGCTCGCCACGGCGCGATCGGCAGCGGAGCGACCCTCACTTCGCGGGATCCACGCCTTGGTGGCGATCACGACACGGTCGCGGGGGACGCTCTTGATGGCCTCCCCGACGACCGTCTCGGTGCCGTAGACCGCGGCGGTGTCGAGTAGGTTGATCCCCAGATCCAGCGCCTCGCGGATAAGCGCGACGGCCTCGGCCTCGCTCTTGCCGGTGCCGAGACCGAGCCGGCTGAACCCGCCGCAACCGAGCCCGGCGACGCTGACCCTGAGCCCGGTCCGGCCAAGCGTGACGTATTCCATACTAATCACTTCCCAGATGCGGCATGACACGCTCCGCAAAGAGGCGCATTGAGCGTTCCACCGCCAGTGCATCTGGTGTGCCAAAATTCATCAGGCAAGCGACCTCTCTCACCCCGAGCGCGGCATACCGAGTGATCTTGTCGATGCATTCGGCCGCGTCCCCAATGATGAAGTGGTCGGCATCGACCTCGGCGGGCAACCGGGCGGTCTCGCCGAGCTCGGTCACGTTCTGATGCCCCCAGGCGTCGTAAAGCCGAAGAAAGCGTCTGGTGAAAAATTCCACGGCGGATTGTTTCGAGGAGCCGTCCGGGACGACGTGGACGATGCGGTTCAGAGCGGTAGCTTTCTGTGCCGGATCCTTGCCGAGCTTACGCAATTCGGCGTGATACACTTCGAGGATACGGGGGATATCGCCGATGCGCTGGGTCGTGCTGATCAGCAGCTCATCGCCGAGCCGGGCTGCTCGGCGGATCGCCGCATCGACCGTCGCGCCGACGTAGATCGGCGGGGCGGGCTGCTGGACGGGCCTCGGGAACAATGTGAAATCGACGAGTTGCGATAGGCTGTTTTCCAAGTTGATGTGGTCGCCCGTCCAAACGGCCCGGATCAGGGTCAGCCCGTCCTGCATTCGCCGCGCCCGCTCGCCGGCCGGCACGGCAAACGCACGCAGATCCGCGGGGGCGTATCCGGCGCTGACACCGAGCCTCAGGCGACCGCCGGACACGACATCGACCATCGCGCCGTCCTCGGCCACCCTCAAAGGATGATGCAGCGGCAGCAGCAGCATGTTCGTGCCGAGGTTGATCCGCTGGGTGCGGGCGGCCAGCACCGCAAGCGTCATCAGCGGAGATGGATACATCGCGGCCCCGGCGTGGTGCTCGTGCGCCCATAGCACATCGTAGCCGAGCGCCTCTGCAAGCTCCGCTTGGCGCAGCATGAGCTCGAAGCGCTTCTCGGTTTGGATCGGGGATATGCCGATGAGCAAGGTGCTGCGCTCCGATGTTTAAAGGAAACCGATCGACAACCAAGGAACGGCGGCGACGATGGCGAGGGCGACGACGAGCGCGCCGATGTAAGGCCAGATGCGCCACAACGCGTCGTCCGGCGAGATGCGACCGATCGCGCAGGCGCCGTAATAGCCGACGCCGAAGGGCGGCGCGAACAGACCAATGCCCATCGCGAGGATCACGATCATCGCGTAATGGACCTCGTGTACCCCCATCGCCTTTGCGACGGGGAAGAGCAGGGGGCCGAAGAGGACAATCGCCGGCAGTCCTTCGAGAACGCTCCCAAGGATGATGAAAGCGACGATCGTGATCGCGAGGAACCCAGCCGTGCCGCCCGGCACTGCGGCCATGACCGAGACCAGCCACTGGGAGAACCCGGACTGCGTCAAAGCCCAGGCCATGGCGGTCGCGGTGCCGATGATCAGCATCACCGCGCCGGTCAAGGAGACCGTGTCGACGAGGATCGGGTAGATCCGGCGCCAGTCGAACTGACGGTAGACGAGCAGCCCGAGCAACGCGGTGTAGACGACACCGACGGTCGACACCTCGGTGGCGGTCGCGACGCCTTCGATGACGGCGGCGCGGATCACGAAAGGCAGGGTAAGCCCGGGAACCGCGATGACGAAGGTGCGCGCCATTAGCGACATCGGCGCCCGGGTGCCGGCCCCGGTATCGGCGCGGCGCGAGCGGAACCAGGCGACGACGACGAGCCCGAGCGCTGCCACAAAGGCGGGAAGCAGACCGCCGGTGAACAGCGCGACGATCGATATGTTGGTGACCGAGCCGATGGTGATCAGCACGAGGCTCGGCGGTATCGTCTCGGACATCGCGCTCGAAGTGGCGAGCAGCGAGGCGAGCTCCCCCGGATGGGCGCCCCGGCGCAACATCTCCGGGAACAGGATCGGTGCGACTGCGGCCATATCAGCCGCCTTCGATCCCGAAATCCCCGAAACCAGGTACATCGCGCCGAGCAGCACGTAGGACAACCCGCCTTTGACATGGCCGATCAGCGCCGCGAGAAAATTCACCATGACCCGCGCGATCCCGGTCATCTCCATCAACAGGCCGAGGACCACGAACATCGGCACCGCGAGGAGCAGCAGGTTCGAGATGCCGTCGTCGATCCGGTTGACGACGATCGAGAGCGGCAGGTCGGTCGTCAGCGCCAGATACGAGAAGGTCGCGATGCCAAAGGTGAAGGCAATCGGCACCCCGATCAGCACGCAGGCAGCGACGAGGACGACAAAGAATAGAATGAGACTGCCGTGGCCCATGGCGATCAGCAGCGGCTGTGCCACCCATAACGCCAGCGCGACCGCCCCGACCAGCGCGACAGCCAACAGGAAGCCGCGCCACGTCGTCGTCTCGAGCAGACGCAGGAGCGCGATCGCGGCTGTCAGCGTGGCGCCGACCAGGATCGCGACAACCCGGTAGCCGTCCGAGATCGAAAGGGTGATCAGCTCGGTCGATTTCTGGACCTCGAGATATTGCGCCGCCGGGAGCAGGATCTCGAGGACAAATACAATAAGGACGAGGGCACCTACGGTCCCGAGGCAACGGCCCCATCGCGGCCGGATCGAGTTCACGAAAGTCGTCAGACGCATATGCTCGTCGCGGCGCAGGGCGACGACGGTTCCCAGCATCGCCAGCCAGAGGAACAAGAAATTGGCGAGCTCGTCCGTCCACATCAGCGGACTATCGAAGACGTAGCGCGAGACGACGCCGGCAAAGAGAATGCACGTTTCGGCCAACACCAGCCCGGCGCCGGCGGCTTCAGACAGCGCACCGATCGCTAGATCAACTTTCAGGGCGAGCTGTCGCATCCCGCCCCAGGCCAACCCCTCGGCAACACCGAACGGCTGGGCCAGCTCGGGGATCTCGCTGCTCATGCCAGGTTGCCGACGTATTTCTCGAGCAACGCCCACGCCTTATCGCCAGACTTGTTTTTCATCTCGCTGTAGAAGTCCGTCTTGCGCAGCGCGTCCTGGAAAGGTTTAGGGTCAGGTGAATTGAACACCATGCCCTTGCTTTTCAAATTCTCGATTTCTTTCTGGGTCATCGTCTGCCAATCGTCGCGTTCCTGCAGCGCTTTTTCGTTGAAGTGCTTTTCCGACAACTCTTGCAGATCGGGCGGCAACCGCTTCCAGGCGATATTGCTGAAAGAAATGTGGATGCCGGACCATATGTGGTTGGTCATGCTGCAATATTTCTGCACCTCGTAAAGTTTGGCCGTGTCGATCAGCACCAGCGGGTTCTCCTGGCCGTCGACCACGCCCGTCTGCAGCGCGCTGTACACCTCGGCAAAATTGATCGGCGTCGGGGACGCGCCGAGGCGCTGGAACAAGGCGATGAAATAGGGCGCCACCGGCAGGCGGATCTTGAACCCCTTCAAATCCTCCGGCTTCTCGATCGGCTTGGTCCGGGTGGTGATCTCGCGGAAGCCGTGGTCATAACAATTATGGACGACGTGGAAGCCGATCTGCTCGGCGAGGCCACGCAGATGGGTGCCGAGCTCGCCATCCATCGCCGCCCAGATGTGATCGTAACCGAGGAAGGCATAGCCGACACCGAAGATGCCGCAGGCCGGGTTTTTCGCCGCGAGAAGGTCGAGCGGCAGCGTGTACATCTCGAGCGCACCGGCGATCGCCTGCGAAATCATCGCGGTGTCGCCACCGAGAACACTGTTCGTGTAAAGCGTGATGTCGAGCCGGCCGCCGCTTTCCTCCTTGATCTTCTGCATGGCTTCGCGCGCGCGAATGGCCATCGGGTGGCCGTCCGGGAGCGAGGCACCGCATTTGTAGGTGAACTCGGCCGCATTGGCCGGCCGGCGCAGAAAGGCGGGAGCAGCCGCTCCGGTCGCGGCGAAGGCGGCGCTGGAGAGCAGCGTTCTGCGCGACAACTTCATCGACATCTCCTCCTTGGGGCAGAGCCTGGCGGTTGAGGGCCCTCTTTGTTTCGGAAAGTTGCCGGTGCGCGGGAAGCCCTGTCAAGCAGCCCCGGCTCGGCTCTAGTGGCAAAGGATGCTAAATCAGGTAAGACTGGCGGCACGGCAGCCAGCGTGGAGCCGATCTGGCGGCAACCGCAAACCACCCGGAGGATCCCAGCATGATCACGAAATTCACCACAGTATACGCGGGCCACGTCGACCTCCCCGACCGGGGACAGAACACCACTCCGGCCAATGAGCGGCGTTACTCGAACGAGCATCTCGCTAGCGTCTTTGAAAAGACCGAAGCGATCGCCAAGAAGATGGACGCGCTCGGCTACGACACCATTTGGCTCGCCGAGCATCACTTTCAGCACGAGGGTTACGAGTGCATCCCCAATGATCTGATGATGGCGGTGCACCTCTCGCACGTGACGAAGAACATCAAGATCGGCTGCGCCTTCAACATCGCGCCGATGTGGCACCCGCTGCGGCTGGCTGAGGATTTTGCAACTGCCGATATCCTGACCGGCGGACGGACGATCTTCGGGGTGGGCCGCGGCTATCACACCCGAGAGGTCGAGACGTTCGGCGCCCCGATGCTGGACCAGAACGCCAATCGCGAGCTGTTCGAGGAGCAGGTCGAGATCATCTTCAAGGCGTTCAACGAGGAATCATTCTCGCACAAAGGCAAGCACTATACCTTGCCACCAGAGGTCCCCTACCGCGGCTACCAGCTCAAAGAGCTGACCCTGGTGCCGCGCCCAATCCATCCGGTCGAATGCTGGCAGCCGATTGTGAGCGCCAACCCGCGGGGGCTCGACTTCATGGTGAAACACGGCATCAAGGGCGCGGTCGGCGGCGGGGCTGCGACGATGCAGGCGGGGCCGATCACCGGCTATCGTGACGCCGCGGCTCGGGCGGGCAAAGACCTCAAGCTCGGCGAAAACCTCCAGCTCGGCCTGCATTTTCATCTCGCGAAAACCCGCGAGCAGGCGATCCGCGAGATCACGCCGATCTACGAAGAGCACGTCAAAATGTTCGCCCCGCTGGGCTTTGTCCCGGGGCTGACCCAGGAGCAAATTGCGGCGGTCGCGCATCGCGGCGGCTGGGCCGCTGCCGGCGTGCCGACGGTCGAGCACTACATGGATCTCGGTGCCTGGTTCGCCGGCACGCCGGGACAACTGCTCGAGCTCCTCAAGGGCTTCGAAGAGCGCTACCCGGGGATGGAGCACGTCAGCCTCAGCAACCCGATCGGGACGCCCAAATCCATAATGCTCGATCAGATCCAGTGGGTTGCCGAAGAGGTCATGCCAGCCTTCAAGCCCGGCCGCCGTTAAGCTCTCGATCACTGCAGGTCGATATCCCGGGTCATGTTTCGGCTCGGGGTGCTTGCTGCCGTGAAATTCTTTGGCGTTTGCACCGTTCGTGGTAGCGCAATCCTATATCTGAGGATGCAGCCCGACGGATGGTGCCAGGAGGGTGAGGGTCATGCAGAGCCAGAACCGCTTTTTCGACGACCTTGCCAAAGTGGCCGCGGGCGCAATGGGCACACTTTCGGGGATGAAGAGTGAGGTCGAATCGCGGGTTCGCGAGCAGCTTGAAAGGGTGCTCGCCGGAATGGATCTCGTCAGCCGCGATGAGTTTGAAGCGGTCAAGGCGATGGCGGCCAAGGCTCGCTCCGAGCAGGAAGATTTGGAAAGACGCGTCGACGAGCTCGAATCGCGCTTGGCTGCTCTCTCCGCGCGCGACCTCCCGGCAAGTGCGGCTGCCGATGAGGCGAACCCCAACCTATCCTAAGTTTTGCAGAAACAACTAAAAGGCGGCGAAATCTTGACTTGCGTCATTCTTTGTACATCGGCAGCCTTGATCCTGTGACGTGCATGCCCATGACCGGCTCTGGCATCGTCCCGTCGAGCCGCCCGAGGAGGGCTTGATGACATCGGTTTCAATTGTCGAACCCACCCCGTTTTCCGGTAACCCCATCGATCTTGTCGAAGAGATCGTCATCGCCAACGACTGGGCGCATGACCGCGCCAGCGACGAGGAGCTGGTCGTCGAGATATCCGGCCGCTGGTGCGACTACCGGCTGTATTTCGTGTGGCAGGAGGAGATCAGCGCTTTGCATTTCTCTTGCGGTTTCGACATGAAGGTTCCCAAAGGGCGACGCAGCGCAGTGTACGAGCTTCTCGCGCTCGCCAACGAGAAGCTGTGGCTTGGTCATTTCGACCTTTCAGCAGAGGAAAACTCGCCGGCCTTCCGTCACGCGATCCTGTTGCGCGGTGTGTCGGCGGCGAGCACCGAGCAAGTCGAGGATCTCGTCGATATCGCCTTGTCGGAATGCGAGCGTTTTTACCCGGCGTTTCAGTTCGTCGTCTGGGGCGGCAAGTCGCCGGCGCAGGCGATCGCGTCGGCAATGATCGATCCGGTGGGAGAAGCCTGAGCGAGAGGTAGCTCGCCATGGGTGGTGGAGGACGGCCGCGCAGCCTCGTCCTGGTCGGTTGCGGGAAGATGGGGACAGCCATGCTCCGTGGCTGGGCTGCCGCCGGCGCAGCAGCGCGCTTTTTGGTGGTTGAACCGGCAGGGATGCCGCCCGGTCTCGGTTCGCAAGCCGAGATCGCCTGCTATCCCGCCGCCGAGGCGCTGCCGGCCGATTTGGCGCCGGATGCAGTGGTGTTTGCGGTCAAGCCACAAATCGTCGATGCGGTCTTGCCGGGCTATCGCCGCTGGGCGCGCCCGGGAACCCTCTTCCTGTCGATCGTGGCCGGTAAGACCCTGGCCGGCCTCGGCCGCCATCTCGGCACCGCCGCCGCCGTCGTTCGGACGATGCCCAACACGCCGGCCGCGATCGGGCGCGGGATCACCGTGGCCTGCGCCAACCCGCTCGTGAGCTTTGACCAGCGCCAGTTTTGTGACCGTCTGCTCGCCGCCATCGGCGAAAGTGCCTGGGTGGAGGATGAAGCGCTGATCGACGCGGTGACGGCGGTGTCCGGCAGCGGCCCGGCTTACGTCTTCTTGTTGATCGAGGCGCTGGCCCGGGCGGGCGAAGCCGAGGGTTTGCCGTCCGAGCTGGCCTTGCGGCTCGCCCGCAGCACCGTAGCGGGTTCGGGCGAACTCGCCCGCATCTCCGAGGAAAGCCCGGCCCAGTTGCGCGAAAATGTGACGAGCCCGGGCGGTACTACCCGCGCGGCACTCGATGTGCTGATGGCGACAGATGGCCTCGAGCCGCTGATCAAGCGCGCAGTTGCCGCGGCGGCCGCTCGGTCGCGCGAGCTCGCAACCTGACATGGCAAAGGCCGGCGCAAGGAGCGGGCGCGGCCGAAACTCGGGCGCTTCGCCGAGCGAGGCGGATCGGATCATCGATGCTGCGCTCGCCCTCGTAGCGACCGAGGGATGGCGGCAAGTGTCTCTTGCCGCAATCGCGGCCGCGGCCGGGCTTCCGATCCTGCAGGTCTACCGTATTTTTCGGTCGAAACAGGCGATCCTCGCCGCGCTCTATCGCCGGGTCGACGCGATCGTTTTGGCTGAACCGTCTGCTGCCGAGGCGGACGAACGCCCACGCGACCGGTTGTTCGATTTACTCATGCGGCGATTTGACGCGCTTCAGGCGTACAAACCTGCCCTCGACGTGTTGCGCCGCGAGCTGCCGCACGACCCTCCAACCGCGCTGTGCGCCGGGGTCTCGCTGCTGCGGTCGATGCGGTGGATGCTCGAAGCAGCGGACATCCCAACCAGCGGAGTGCGTGGCGCCGTGGCCGTCAAGCTGGCGACCGCGGCCTACCTTTCGGCCATGCGGGTGTGGCAGCGGGACGACTCGCCGGATCTCGCCCGCACAATGGCGTCTCTCGACGCGCGTCTGCGGCGGATTGAGCGCTGGCTAGCAGCGGCACGCTCTACACGGCACAGGGACGAGCCTCTTCCCGCTTGAATTGCTGCAGTGCAAAAAAACGCTTGACGGCGCTGACGCAACCGCCATATACCCGTCGTTGTGCAGTGCACAATGATCCCGAAGCTCCTGAACTGGAACCCCATCCATGTCCGAAGCACGCCCCACCTTTTTTGATTTCGACGTCACCAAGATGATGGCCGACTTCCGCTTCCGTCCGTTCGATGTCGAGGCGTTGATGGCCGCTCAACGCCGCAATATCGAGGCGCTGAGCCAGGCGAACCAGCTTGCAGTCGAAGGCATGCAGGCCGTCGCCAAGCGCCAGATCGAAGTCGCGCGTCAGGCCGTCGAGGATGTGTCGGCGCTGTTGCGCGACCTTTCCCAACCTGCTTCCCCCGAGGATCGGATCGCGAAGAACACCGAGTTCGCGAAGCAGATGCTCGAGAAGAGCGTCAACCATGGCCGCGAGATAACGCTGCTGGCGACCAAGGCCGGCACCGAGGCGGCGGATGTGCTGCGCAAGCGTGCCACCGAGGGGCTCGACGAGTTCCGCGAGCTCGCAAAACACCAGAACTCGCGCTAGCAGCGCCGCCCAGCATACCGGGAGGCAGCAAACTGGGAGGCCCGTGCCGTATCGCGGCAACCACCGTCGGCCGCATCAGCGCGGCAAATGGACCCGCGCGCGCAGACCACCCTGAGGGGAGGTCTCGAGTCTGACGTCGCCGCCATGGCTGCGCGCGACGTCGCGGGCGATCGTCAGACCGAGACCGACGCCTCCGGTGGACGGGTTGCGCGAAGCGTCGAGGCGCACGAAGGGCCGGAACACACGGCCCCGGTCTGCGGGCGGAATTCCTGGACCGTTGTCGTCGACGACGATGTCGATCCCGTCGGCGACTGCGACACCGGTCAACCAGACATGGGTGCCGTGGCGGCGCGCATTAGCGATCAGATTACCGAGGCAACGCCGTAGCGCATTTGGTCTGACGGGCATCACATATTCAGGCCCCACCGAGACCGACAGCGGGGTCTTCGCGCGCCGCATCGCTGCGGCGACATCCTCGAGCAGCAGCGAAACGTCGGTCTCCACGGGCTCCTCGGTGCCTTCGCCGCGTGCGAAATCGAGATAGCCGTAAACCATGTGCTCCATCTCGGCGACGTCCGATTTGAGCTCCTCCACCGCCGGATCATTGCCGAGGAGCTCAAGGGCGAGCTTCATCCGCGTCAACGGCGTGCGCAGATCGTGTGACACGCCGGCCAGCATCTGTGTGCGCTGGCGAATCTGGCGCTGGATGCGGTCGCGCATCGTCATGAAAGCGAGCGCCGCCTGGCGGATCTCGACGGCGCCTTCGACCTTGAAAAAGGGAACGGGACGACCTTTCCCGAAGCCATCGGCGGCCGCCGCCAATCGGCGCAGCGATTTCACCTGATTGCGCAGGAAAACGATCGCAACAGCCAGCAACACCAGCGACGACCCGACCATCCACATGACAAAGATGTAGGTCGTGTAGCTGGAGAGCCGTTTGCGCGGCGCCTCCACGGCGAGCACGCCTTCCGGTAGCTGAACTTCGATCCGGATGCCGCGCGGATCGTCCATGTTGGTGATGCGGTAAGGGAGGGTGACCCGCCCTTGCATTGCCTGGGTCAGCTGATCTTCGGGCGGCGAGCCGCTCGCAGGAGGTAGTGAGGGTAGCGTATCGCCGCGGTTCAAGGTGAAATCGAGGTCCGTCAACGCGGCGGCTCGTTCGAGCAGCCGGGCAGTCTCGCCTGGCGAGTCGGCAAGCTTCATCGCCTCGATCAGCAGGCCGACGTCGCCCGCAACCGCTGCCGAGAGCCGCCACGACACCGCCGCCCAGTGACGGTCGTAAAACACCCAGGTCGCAATCGCCTGCAGCAGAATCAACGGCACAACGACGATCAGCAGCGAGCGACCGAACATCGTGCGCGGCAAGACCCGTTTGACCCAGCCCTCGGGCCGGATGCCGAATTCGCCCTCGGGCTCCAGCCAACCCGGCTCGGCCTCGATCTCCCGTGCCGTCACCCCACCACCCGATGACTATCAATCCGGCTTCAGAGTATAGCCGGTACCGCGGACTGTTTGGAGGTAGCGTGGAAATCGCGGATCCCGCTCAATCTTGCGGCGAAGCCGCGTCATCTGGACGTCCACGTTCCGAACATTGCCGCTTAACGATAGCGATAGCTCTTCGCGCGACACGGCCTCTCCCATCTTTTGCGCCAAGAGGGAGAGCAGACCGGCTTCGGCCGCAGTCAGATGCACGGTGTCGCCGCCGCGGTATAGTTCTCCGCGGACAACATCGAAACGGCAACCGCCAAAGCGGACATCGCGGGATGCCACGTCTGTCGCCGGGCGACGTTGCAGCAGGTTGCGGATGCGCAGGACCAACTCGCGCGGTTCGAAGGGCTTCGAAAGGTAATCGTCGGCTCCCTGCTCGAGCCCGTTGACGCGATCCTCCGGCTCGCCCATCGCGGTCAGCAACAGGACGGGAACCCGGCCCTCGCCGCGTAGCGCACGGGTCAGCTCCAGCCCGCTCTCCCCCGGCATCATGACGTCGAGCACGACGAGATCGAAAGCAAAGCTCGCCAAGTTCGACCGCGCCTCCCGGGTATCCCCGGCGGTCGTCACGCGAAACCCGCTATCCGACAAATACCGGCGCAAAAGCTCTCGCAGGCGCGCATCGTCATCCACGACCAGCAAATGGGGCTCGGGGAGGTGGGGCTCGGGCTGGCTCGTCACGCGGCGAGAATACGGCAGATCCGATCTCAACGCATCGCCGACGGGCTCTCGAAGCGGCGGCGGTCTTCTTCGGCGGCAATGATCCCCAGCAGCACGGTGCGGAAGGCCTCTACCGCTGCGGTCCCCGCTTGCCGATAGGCTATGGCTATCCGAGCCCGCTGCGGCTCGGATAGCTGGCGCTCGAGTTCACGTCCTCTCGGCGTCAATTCGAGGAGGCGTTGCCGCCGGTCCTGTGCGCCCGGACGTTGGAGAATGAAGCCTTGCCTCACCAGCTGACCAAGGACGCGGCCCAAGCTCTGTTTGGTGATGCGCAGTATGCCGAGCAGTTCGCTGACAGTCATCTGCGGATGGCGTCCGACGAAGTGGACGACGCGATGATGGGCACGCCCAAAACCGTATTGCGCGAGAATCGCATCGGGTTCTGCGGTGAAATCGCGATACGCAAAGAACAGGAGCTCGATCCCTTGGCGCAGCTCGTCCTCACGCGGGAACGGCGGGTTGATGGACGAAATTATGTCAGACATGTTGACATATCGCGCAACCTTTGACACTTGTATGGCGTCCTCCGGGATATAAAGTTCCAGGCGACACACTCGGTCGCGCTACCGCCGCACCGGGCGAACCACTCGATGGTGCAAGGAAGACTCGATGTCCGTGATTCCGTTCGACGATCGTGACGGCTTCATCTGGTACGATGGCCGCCTCGTCCCGTGGCGCGAGGCCAAGCTCCACGTGCTCAACCATGGGCTCCATTATGCGAGCTGTGTGTTCGAAGGCGAGCGCGTCTACAACGGCAGCGTATTTCATCTGGAGGATCACAACGAGCGCCTCCTCAACTCGGCGAGGATTCTCGGCTTCGAGGTGCCGGCCAGTATGGACGATCTGACCAAGGCGACGCAGGAGGTGATCTCATCGAACAAGATCGTCGACGGCTATATCCGCCCAATTGCCTGGCGCGGCGCCGAGCAGATGGGCGTCTCGGCACAGGCGAGCAAAATTCACCTCGCGCTGGCTGCCTGGGACTGGCCAGCCTACTTCTCGCCGGAAGCGCGCGCCAAGGGTATTCGCATGCAATGGGCGAAATGGGCCCGTCCGGCACCCCACACCGCGCCGACTCAGGCAAAGGCCGCAGGCCTTTACATGATCTGCACATTGTCGAAACACGAGGCCGAGGCCAACGGGTGTGATGACGCCCTGATGCTGGATTGGCGCGGCCAGCTGGCGGAGGGCACTGGGGCCAACATCTTCCTCGTCATCAACGGCGAGCTTCATACCCCGACACCGGATTGTTTTCTCAACGGGATTACCCGCCAAACCGTGATCGGCCTAGCGCGCAAGCGCGGCATCAAGGTAGTCGAGAGGGCGATCATGCCCCAGGAACTCGCCAAGGCTGACGAGGTCTTCCTGACCGGCTCGGCCGCCGAGGTGACGCCGGTCGGCGAGGTCATCGGCGAGATCGGGCACTACCGCTTTGCACCCGGCACGATCTGCCGGCTGATGTGGGAAGACTACGACCGCGCTGTCGGCAAACAGGTCGCGAGCGCCGCTTAACCCCTGTCACTCGCGATTGATGCCGATTCCCCGCCCGGATTACGATCCGGAGAGCGGGACCGCGCTCCGGCGGCGTAGGAGTGCGAGGGGGGCCGAGAGGGGACTCCCCCGAACCAGATTAGCGTCAGGGTTGGCTGCTCCAACGCCGGGTGGCGGCTTCGTCTTCGGCCCGGGAGGCGACCCACCGTTCACCTGCCGGGGTTTCCTCGCTCTTCCAGAAGGGCGCGTCGGTTTTGAGCCAATCGATCAGGAAATTGCAGGCGGCGAGCGCGGATTCGCGGTGAGGTGAGGCGGTGGCGACGAGCACGATGCGGTCGCCGGGGTGGAGCCTGCCATAGCGGTGGATGACCAGGACCGCATCGAGCGGCCAGCGCCGATGCGCCTCGGTCTCGATCTCGGCGAGCTTCTTTTCGGTCATCCCGGGGTAATGCTCGAGGGTCAGGGCGGACACCCGGTCGCTGCCGCCCATATCGCGCACCAAACCGATAAAGCTCGCAACGCCACCGATCCGATGATTGCCGGCGGCAAGGCGTTCGAGCTCGGCGCCGACATCGAAATCCTCGCGCTGCACACGGATCATGGCCTCAGCCTCCGGTGACCGGCGGGAAGATGGCCACCTCGTCGCCCTCGCGCAGAGGATGTTCGCGCCCGACGTAATCCTGATTGACCGCCACGCGCACAACCGAAAGATCCCGCAGCGCCTCGGCATATCCGCCGCCACGCGATTGCAGCCAGTCCAAGAGCCCGGCCACGTCGCGGACGTCCGGCGACAAATCGATTTCCTCCTCGGCGCAGCCGATGCGCGCCCGCAGCCAAGCGAAATAGAGGAGCTTTACCGGGACCGCGGGCCTCTGGCCCGCATTGCGGGCGGGACGCCCGCGGTCCAAAGCCGTCATGCGATCACCTCGGAAAAGGGCAAAAAATCGATCATCGTTCCGTGCGCAAGATCGCTCGTCGTTTCGTCGAGGACGACGAGGCCCTCCGACTGCACGATCGATGAGAGGATACCGGCGCCGTCCCTGGGGTATTTGACGGCAAGGAGGTTGTCTCCTTCACGCTGTAGGCTCGCCCGAACGTACTCGCGCCGCCCCGCCTTTTTGCGGTAGTCAAAACCGGCGCGGACCCTGAACAGCCGCGGCGCGGATACGGCAGCGCCCGCGAGCTTTAGTATCAGCGGCCGAGCCAGAACAACAAAAGTCACGATCGCGGCGACCGGGTTCCCCGGCAGTCCGATCAGAGGTACCCCGTCGATCTGGCCGAGAGCCACCGGGCGCCCGGGTTTGATCGCAAGCCGCCAGAAATGAAGGCTGCCCAGCCGTTCGATGGCCGACTTCACATGGTCTTCCTCGCCGGTCGAGACGCCGCCGGAGGTGACGATCAAATCATGCCCAACGCTCGCCGCGGCGAGCGTGTCGACGAGCGCTACCTCGCGATCCGGGCGGATGCCGAAATCCGTGACGGCGCAGCCGAGGCCAGCGAGGAGGGCGGCGAGCATAAAGCGGTTGGCGTCGTAGATCGCGCCGGGCGGCAGCGGCGCACCCGGTTCGCGGACCTCATCGCCGGTCGACAGCAACGCCACGCGCAACGGGCGAAAGACCGGCAGCTCCTGGTGGCCGAGCGCTGCGGCAAGACCGAGATCCGCCGGACCGAGCCGTCGGCCGGCGGCAAGCGCCACTGCGCCCTCTGCAACATCCTCTCCGGCGTGGCGCCGGTTTGCCCCCTTTTTGATCCCTGGTTTCAGCCGGACCCATCCCAGCTCGACTAGGCAATCCTCCTGCATCATCACAGTGTCCGCTCCTTCCGGCATCGGCGCACCGGTAAAGATCCGGATAGCCTCGCCGCGGCCGGCGGGGCGGCCGAGCGGGTGGCCTGCTGCCGCCCTGCCTGACACCGGGAGCGATGTATCGCGGTCCGGCATCAGATCGCCGTGGGCAAATGCGTAGCCGTCCACCGCGCTGTTCGCATGGGGTGGCAGGTTGATCGCCGCAATGATGTCGCGCGAGAGAATGCGGCCGTGCGCTGCCTCGAGCCGGGCCGTCTCGGTCTCGACCACCGATGTGAGGCGCGCTTCTATTTCGGCGAGAGCAGCGTCGACGGACAGCAGGTCGCCGCCAAAGGCGAAGCAATCGTCGCTCAGTTGCGTCATCGAGCGAGCCCGTCGTCGTGACAAAGGATGAAGCCAGCGATCGCCCTCGCATCGGCTAAAGATAGCCACGGCACCGAGAACTCGGGCAGGCTCTCGTCGGCTGCAATCGCAACGACAAAAGGGTCGTCGGGATGCAGCAGAGGTTTCCCGACCGATCGACGATAAACCTCGATCTTGGGATGGGCGTGCCGTTTGAACCCTTCGACCAGGACCAAATCAACCGGGCTCATCCGCCGCACCAGCTCGTCGAGCGACGGTTCGCATGCTCCACTCAGCTCATGCATCAAGGCCCAACGATGATCTGAGGCGACCATCACCTCCCGCGCCCCCGCTTGCCGATGGCGCCAGGAGTCCTTCCCCGGCTGATCGATGTCAAAGGCATGGTGGGCGTGCTTGACCGTCGACACGGTGACGCCGCGTGAGACGAATTCGGGTATCAGCGCTGTCATCAACGTCGTCTTGCCGCTTCCGCTCCAGCCGGCTAGGCCGAAGATCCGCATTGTTGCCTATCCTTACGGCCCCACTTGGGGCGCGAGCCGGGCCGTCGCAATGTGCTCCTATGCCAGCTCGGATTTGCGCCCGTCGATTTTGGGCGCTCGCCGCGGGTTGGCCATGTGGCGAAGGCCGGACTGCAGATAGTCATAGCCGGTCACCAAAGTCAGCAACGCGGCGATCCACAACAGCGTCTCGCCGATCGTCGTCACGGGCATAAAGCCCGGTCCGGCATCGCCGACGATCAGCACGCCGATCGCGATCATCTGGATTACCGTTTTCCATTTGGCGAGCCGTGACACCGGCAAGCCGACTCGCAATCCCGCGAGGTACTCGCGCAATCCGGAAACCAGAATTTCCCGGCACAGGATCACCAGTGCCGGAAGCACCGCCTGCGCCGAGAGCCGCCCAAAGGTGGTCAGCATGAACAATGTCGCCGAGACCAGCAGCTTGTCGGCGATCGGGTCGAGAAAACGTCCGATTTCTGATTGCTGCTCCCAGCGCCGCGCCATGTGCCCGTCGAGCCAATCGGTCACCCCCGCTGCCGAGAAAAGCGCACAGGCGAACCAGCGGGCATAATCGCCCGATACATAAAATGTCGCGATCACCACCGGGATCACCAGGATTCGCGACAATGTCAATAAATTAGGCACGCTGGTAATCGGCACACATCACTCCGTTGAGGGGAGAAGGGAGACTATTGGTATTCTACCCGTCGGGGTGGAAATGGTCATAAATCTTTTTTGCTACAGTTTTGCTTATACCGGCGACGCGTTCGAGTTCGGCGAGTCCAGCCCGGGCGACCGCTCGTGCGGAGCCGAAATGGTGCAGCAGCGCCTGTTTGCGGCGCGCCCCTATCCCGGTGATCTCGTCGAGCGGCGAGTGCCCCAGCGCCTTGGTCCGCTTGGCACGATGCGTGCCGATCGCAAATCGGTGCGCCTCGTCACGCAGGCGTTGCAGGAAATAGAGTACCGGGTCGCGCGGGTCGAGCGAGAATGGCGCTCGGCAGGGGACGAAGAAACGCTCGCGCCCAGCATTGCGGTCTGGTCCCTTGGCAATCCCGGCGATCGCGATGTCGGCGACACCGAGTTCTTCGAAGACGCCCTGCGCCACATTGAGCTGGCCTTGGCCGCCGTCGATCAGGACGAGATCGGGCCAAGTGCCCCGGTCGCGTTCCGGATCCTCCTTGAGGGCCCGCGCAAAGCGGCGCTGCAGCACCTCGCGCATCATCGCGTAATCATCGCCGCCGGCGATGCCCTTACCCGTCTCCCCCCGGACTGCGATCCGGGGGTCGGGACCCTCTCCCGCAACGCGGGAGCGGGGGGACCCGGCCGGCAAGGTCGGATGGGTGAGGGCAGTGCCGCGGATCGTGAATTTACGGTAGGCGTTTTTGACGAGCCCTTCCGGGCCGGCGACAATCATCGCGCCGACCGCATTCGTGCCCTGGATATGGCTGTTGTCGTAAACCTCGATCCGGTTCAGCGGTCCGTCGATGCCGAACGCCGCCGCAACTCCGTCGAGCAGCTGACGTTGCGAGGCACTCTCTGCAAGGCGGCGACCAAGTGCCTCGCGCGCGGTGGCGAGGATACGGTTTATCAGCCGCCTTTTTTCACCGCGCTGCGGCACGGCGAGTGTGACCCTCTCGCCGCCGAGCGACAGGGCCTCTTCGACCAGGTCCTGCTCGACCAGCCGATGGCTCAGCAATACGAGAGGGGGTTTTGCTCGATTGTCGTAGAATTGGCCGACAAACGAGGTCAGCACCTCCTCGACCGAGAGCTGGCGATCGTGGCTGGGGAAATAGGCACGGTTGCCCCAATTCTGTCCGCCGCGGAAGAAAAACACCTGGACGCAGGTCTGTCCGCCTGCCTGGTGTGCAGCGATCACGTCCGCATCGACGACCCCTGGGACGTGGATGTCTTGGTGGCCTTGGACCAGCGACAACGCGCGGATCCGGTCCCTGATCAACGCCGCCGCCTCGAAATCAAGAGCAGTCGCAACTGCCTGCATTTCGGTCGCGAGGCGTTGTTGAACGTCATCGCTCCTGCCGGAGAGGAACGTGTGCGCTTGCTCGATCAATCCGGCGTAGTCGTCGCTGCTGATGCGGCCGACGCAGGGCGCGCTGCACCGCTTGATCTGGAACAGCAGGCAAGGGCGGGTGCGGGCCGCAAAGATGCTGTCGCTGCACGACCGCAGCAGGAACGCCTTCTGCAGGGTTACCAAGGTGCGATTGACCGCGCCCGCAGAGGCAAAGGGGCCGAAATAGGTGCCGTCCTTGCTCCGTGCGCCGCGGTGCTTGGTGATCTGCGGGAAATCGTGACCGGCGGTGAGATGGATCAACGGAAACGATTTGTCGTCCCGCAACAACACGTTGTAGCGGGGCATAAGCCGCTTGATCAGGTTGCATTCGAGAAGCAGCGCCTCCGCCTCGGTGTGGGTAACCACGATCTCCATGGCCACAGTCTCGGCAACCATCCGGCGCAGCCGGTTCGACAGCCCGGCGGGGTGGGTGTAGTTCTGCACCCGGCTCTTCAGGTTTCTCGCCTTGCCGACATAGACCGCGTCACCCCTGCGGTCGAGCATGCGATAGACGCCGGGTGTCGCCGGCATGTTCCTGAGTGCCTCCCGGATCACCGTGACGCCCGCTGTTATCCCTATCGCCGGCGCGCGTGGCGGGGCAACATCGCCGACGGGAGCGGCGGGCGCCAGAGGCGTTTCAGGCGAGCCGGCGGCCGGGTCGGCAACGCTTTCCGGAGCGCGCCGGGTATCCATCGGGGACGGCTTGCTGCGCCGCGAAATTCGTCGCCGCACGGCCGGAAGCGTCCCGATTTGCGTCAACCCATCGTCAGTCGTTTCCGTCATCGATTCGTCAACTAGTTGAGCTCTCACACCGATTCGGGGTATCCACGAAATCTGTGGATAACTCTGTTGAAAATTTGAGGCGACCTCGGTCGGATTGCAGGCATGCTTGGCCTCCCCAGCATTTGATTAAATTTTAGGCATAGATGTAACCTATTGATATCACCCCGCTATCTCTAGAAATGGTTAATTTCGTTAACAAAATATGACAGCTACTCTGTCTTGCCCATCGTTGCATCATTGTGGCGCTGCCTGTGAACAAATCCGCGGCGAATCGGATCTAAGAGGACACTCGCCGTTAATCCTGCACCTGGCGCACCACCGTGACACGCCTTCCACTCCCGCATGGCGTGGGCTCTTACTCGACCACTGGTAGACGCTGCAGCTGCGCCCATCCGAGATGTTGCCCGCCATCGAGGGCAATCATCTGACCGGTCATCGCCGGTGCCGAAAGGATGAAGCGCATCGCCGCCGCGATTTCCTGCGGGCTGGTGCCGCGGTGCAACGGCATCAGCTCGCATTGGCGGGCAAACTGTTCCGGGCTCTGCCTCAGGCTCGGCAGCGTCGGACCGGGTCCAATGCCGTTCACCCTGATGCGGGGCGCCAAGGCGAGAGCCAAGGTCTGGGTCAGGGTCCACAAACCGGCCTTTGATAAGGTGTAGGACACAAAGTGAGGTGTCAGCGACCACACCCGCTCGTCCAACAGATTGATGACCACGCCGCCCGCCTGCACTGGCAGCCGAGCCCCGAAATGTTGGATCAGGACGAACGGGGCTCGCAGATTGACTGCGAGGTGCAAGTCCCAGCTCTCGCGCGTCGCGGTATCGACGGCGTCGTTGGCGAAGACCGCGGCGTTGTTCACCAGGCAGCCGATCGGCCCGAGCTCCCGCTCGGCGCGCGGCAGCAATGTCCCGACCGCTCTCTCATCGGCGAGGTCGGCGCCGAGCGCGACCGCCTTGCCGCCTTTGCTGCGGATCGCTTCGACCAGGTCTTCGGCCGCATCGCGAGAGCCATTGTAGTGAACGGCAACGGCAAATCCGTCTTCCGCAAGCGCCAGGACAAGGGCACGACCGATGCGCTGCGCTCCGCCCGTTACCAGCGCCGCCTGCGGAACCGGCGGAACGGACAATGCTCCAGTCGGCTCCGGGCGTGGGCCCGCATCACCGGCGGGCACGACGTTCCTTCCGCGCCCGCATCTTTGCGCGGATCACATCCCGCGCCGAGACGCCTGCGCGTCCCGAAATCGACCGGCCTCGCGGGCCCTCGGGGCTCTTGGCGCCGCTTGGCAGCGCGACCGGCAGGCCGAGATCGACCTGCTCGAGCCGACGGATCTCGTCGCGCAGCCGCGCCGCCTCTTCAAATTCGAGATCGGCGGCGGCCTCATGCATGCGTTTTTCGAGATCGGCGATGACGGTCTTCAGATCCGCCCCCTGGTAATGGTCCGCTTCGCCCTCCGACAGCCCGAACGTCACATGATCGCGTTCGTAGACGCTTCCGAGGATGTCGGCGATGCCATGGCGCACGCTTTCGGGGGTGATCCCGTTCGCGGCATTGTAGAGCTTCTGCTTTTCGCGCCTGCGGTTGGTCTCGTCGATCGCAGCTTTCAGGCTGTCCGTCATCCGGTCGGCATAGAGGATCGCCCTTCCATCGATGTGGCGCGCCGCCCGTCCGATCGTCTGGATCAGCGAGGTGCGCGAGCGCAGATAGCCCTCCTTGTCGGCGTCGAGCACGGCCATCAGGGCGCATTCCGGGATGTCGAGCCCCTCGCGCAACAGGTTTATTCCGATCAGCACGTCGAACACACCAAGGCGCAGGTCTCGGATGATCTCGATGCGCTCCAGAGTATCGACATCGGAATGCATATAGCGGACGCGCAACCCCGCCTCGTGCAGATATTCGGTCAGCGCCTCGGCCATTTTCTTGGTCAAGGTCGTGACCATCACCCGGTGACCCTTCAGCGCCGCCTCGCGGCATTCCGCCATCAAATCGTCGACCTGGTTCTCGACCGGACGGATGATGCAGGGCGGGTCGACGAGGCCGGTGGGCCGCACGATCTGCTCGACGAAGACACCGCCGGCACGCCGCATCTCCCACGGTCCGGGAGTGGCCGAGACAAAGATCGTCTGGCCGCGCATCGCGTCCCATTCGTCGAATTTGAGCGGCCGGTTGTCGGTGCAGGATGGCAGGCGGAAGCCATATTCGGCGAGGCACGTCTTGCGCGTCCAGTCGCCGCCGAACATGCCGCCGAGCTGGGGTACCGTGACATGACACTCGTCGACGATGACGAGGGCGTCGCGCGGCATGTATTCGAAGAACGTCGGCGGCGGCTCGCCCGGCTTGCGGCCGGTCAGGTAGCGCGAATAGTTCTCGATCCCGGCGCAGCTGCCGGTCGCCTCGATCATCTCGACGTCGTAATTGGTGCGCTGCTCGAGGCGCTGCGCCTCGAGCAGTTTGCCTTCGGCGTGGAGTTCGTGAAGGCGAATCTTGAGGTCCCGCTTGATCTGCTCGATCGCTTGTAGGAGCGTCGGGCGCGGCGTGACGTAGTGGCTGTTGGCGTAGACCTTCACCGATTGCAAAGCCGCCGTCTTCTCGCCGGTCAGCGGGTCGATCTCGTGGATCGCCTCGATCTCGTCGCCAAACAACGAGATGCGCCAGGCGCGGTCTTCGTAATGCGCCGGAAACAGCTCGATCGTATCGCCGCGCACCCGGAACGCGCCGCGGAAGAAATTGTGGTCGTTGCGCCGGTATTGCAGCTCGACGAGTCGGGCCAGGAGTTGGGTGCGGTTGACCCGGTCGCCTTTGGCGAGCGGCAGGATCATC
>Ga0209488_10001087_pt1 | contig 23050 bp, 24 predicted proteins | sample Rivendell_Oct201_8_FD_188349 | JGI IMG/M metagenome (GOLD analysis project Ga0209488, IMG submission 188349) | Vadose zone soil microbial communities from the Eel River Critical Zone Observatory, Northern California, USA -... | ecosystem: Environmental > Terrestrial > Soil > Vadose zone >...
TGAGCTGTCCGATACTGTGCCTTATGACCCATTCAAAGTGGATATATTCACGATTGGCAACGTATTACGCTGCGAACTCCAAGATGTGGGCTTTCACTCTCCAACTGCTCACAGCGTTCTCACCTCTTTGCAGCTGTACTCCAATCTAGGATTCTTCACGCCCTTGATCGAACATATGACACAGCGTGACCCAAGTGGCCGTCCCACGGCCGAACAGGCCCTCCAACGGTGGCGAACTCTCCGCGGTCGTATAAACCTCCTACAACGTTACTGGAGGCTTCGGGAGCGCAGGGAGCCAACTCTCATCGTACCCATCCTGGACGTATTTTACACATTAGGATTTATTCCGCGTATTTTCAGGTTCCTTGGTAGGATGTTCCAACGCAATCCTGCTTAGATATATGTTGGCCCATTTGGATGTGCGCTGGAATGGACACCAGTCCACAACGCCATTGCTATGGTATTACCGATCTACTCATGTATTGCTTTATCCGAGTTACTCAATCAGCCATGCGGGAATATGTACGGGATAATATACCTCTAATCAAAATTATCAGAGAAGCGCGGGGGCGTGAGTACGCGTGATCGAAACTATATCATGTCCGAACCATCCTTGAACTTACAGGCGTCGAGGTCGAGGAAGCACGTTGCCAAGCAGCGTCAATATCCGCCACGCTTGTGATGGTCAACTTCCCTTTGCCTGTAAAACAATGATGGAACAGCTTTATCAACTTATCCGACAGATCCTTGCTTATGTGGCCTTCGGAAAGGAGCTCTGCGAGAATAAAATCTTCGCGAGTGTTAAAAAATGGCCACCAGGGATCATGGGCAGCAGAGTCATCCGAGCAATGCAAGGAGCGAGTCGAATGATGGGGACCATTCGCCTGAAGGCGAGCAGCCTTGGCACCTCTGTGGCCCTTAGGATGGTACTCCGTTCCAACCTCATTGGCTGTGATATCATCAACCACGTTAGCTAGTGGTAGGGTATCGGGGAGGGTGTGGAGAACTAGAAAAAAGTTCACCATGCATCCAATAGACATTGATGTACACCATACCTTCTATCTCAGGTCGCCCGTGGAGGTTTTGCGTGTCAGATATACCCGAGTCATTACGAATGATCGCTGACTCTGAAGATGTGGCCAATTCAGACGCTCTGGGGGCTAGAAAGATGGGATGGTGAGTTTGCATTACGAGGTATGATAGTATATGAGATGCACCTGCAAGTTGGGCTTCCAGCCGCTTTCTCAATTTTCGTGCATATGCCCTTTCCCCTTCTTTCATGCGTTTTTCCCTCTCACATTTCCTGAAATGAGCACCGAACGTTTGAGGACGGAAGTTGTCTCCACAAACATGGCAGAGTTTCCTGCCGCTATGAGAACTTGAAGAGACTCTTGGCATCTTCAAGTAGAGAGGTAGAGATGGGCGCGCTACAGTGGGTGACAGAGTGCAAGAAGTTGTCCCGCGAAGCGCAAAGGGGTCACCAAGTCGGCTAATGGGTGTTGAGGACGTAGATGGTTGACTACGCTACACGTAACCTACTAGGCGTAAGGAACCTTCATGGCACTTCCATGCTGTCCGACTAGTGACTGTCCCTTCAGCTGGCTATCAGCGGTCCGTCCCCTAACAATAAATCTTCGATACAATACACATAGCTACCATCATCCTAAGGTTGATAGTGGCTGCGAGGCGGATAGGGACGTACGAGAACCCGCATCGTGGGCAATTGGACGGCTATGCCAGCGATCAGTGGCTGTCATTCTTACAATCCCGGTGCCGAAGTGACTCTGCGCTAAGACAACGATATGAGGCTATATTTGAATGAGAACAATAGTTGTCCCATACAACTTGGTCTGGGTATGTCGGTCATGGTGCGGTTGCCAGACGGCAGACGACGGCGTTTTCCCTAAAATGGCCACGATACCCTCCAGGCCCGAAAGGCGCGCGCGTGGCACTGGCATTTCATCACGATCCACTGAATTCACTGAATTGTGCGGATCGGGAATGTCAGTGCCTTCCGCTTGTGCTCGCATTTATCGACAACACGACTTTTGTTGGGTGAACGATAAGGAACGCATGATATCGAAATACAAACGATGGATTTGGTGTACTTTGAACCACACACCCCTGGGCAATCACTCACTGCTAGCGGTAAGTAACGAACAGGTCAACGACGTAATGTGCACACAAGAGACATACCTCGGGCATCGTCACGAAACTGCGCGGTTATTCGAATTTTGATACGATTTGGGGACACCTATTAAATTCTTGAGAGAAGCTGATATTCGAGGTTAGCGCACTGGCAGAGCGGGGGTGCCCTCTACGATGGCATTGCTTAGGGCCCATGACGGTGAGGAGGGGATTGTGAGCCAGAGAACCGGCAGAGGCGGTACTGGCAAAGGCGGCTGTTCTTCCCCTGCACAGAGGTCATTGTCTTGTCCATGCGCGTCTGCAACCGCGATGCGTATCATTACGTCTTGGACTTTTGTACTTGATATGCAATTTGCGCGATGGCTGTCAGTTTGTTCGTCTTCGGTATGATCGATCCACTGTAGGCGCTCCACTTTGGATCTTCAAAAAGCGAGAACAATACCTACGTCAAGTGGACGCAACGATATCTAAATGTCCTATCGACCACGGGAATCTGAGCGGTGCTCAGAAGCCCCGAAAATGTCTCGCGTTGCCAGGAGGTTGAAAGGCGGCTTCTTGGGAGAGCTCGACTTGAGCGGTGGAAATTATTGTTCCTGTGTATTATTCCTGTCCCGCGTAAGTCACCGTAGCACCACTGGGGTCATCACACCCGCGGCCCGGGCATGCCTAAGAAAGTCCGGATCTCCCTTGTAAGTTACCACCAACTACGACGCGTCCATCGACATGTCAGTGTCAGACGGCCACGCATCCCCCCGCGTCAATTCCGTGCGCATAAAAGACTACCTTGGCGCCAACCACCCTGTGAGGATCACGGGCAAGGTGCTCAACGTGAGTCTCAGTCCAGTCCATTTCGCGTCGCGTCGCGTCCCTCCCAAAAGCGGTGTTCCTCACCTCCCGTAGTTTTCCAGCGACGAGACGTACTTGCTTATGGAAGCCCCTGATGGAGGGAAAATAAAGCTGTTACTTCCCCCGGTGCGTCCTACTGGTGACTGCCAGAGTTGCGATTCTTGCTTACTCGTGCTCCTCATGCATCACTCTGTGGTCTCCCTTCCTCCAGCCTCCGCAGGAACATGGCGTCACAGATACCTTTGTTGAGATCGTTGGATCGGTGGTGGATGCATCTACTATCAAGCACATGGCCTGTATAAATATGGGCTCGAAGTTAGGTGTGTCCCTCTTGCCATCTTCCTACGCAGTATTGGGCCGACCTACGATGGTCCGTCTAGATCTGGCCTTAGTAAATCAAGTCATCGAACAGACGTTCGACCCAAAGTTCAAAGGAAGGCTCTTTTGACCGCCGCTCTCCCACAATATTTAGGATATTCATCTCGGTCTTGTGCTCACTGTTTGCTAACATATCGTGTATCATAATCTACGCCATGCAACAACAAAAAAATGACATTGATTACGGTCCACTACTTGGCCCTCCTGCTCTTCCCATCTTCTTGTCGTGTCCTCGTTTCCGATCGTGGTTTGCGTGTCGCGCTTTGTTTTTGTCCTTTCTTGCGTGACTCTGTGCGTCGCCGCCATCGCCGCTCCCACCACCTGCACTTTCTGCCCCCGCTGTTGCTCCTCTTCCGCGTCCGCGACCACGACCGCGGCTCTGACCGCGTCTGCCACGCCCACCCTCCCCACGTCCACGCGCAGGCTGAGCATCCGACGTCCCGCTGCGACTGCGATTGCGATTACTGGTGCCGGTCGATAGGACTCCAGTGCGGAGGGGTTTGTTACCTGAAAACTCATGCTTCGCAAGCGTCCTTTCTTTCAGTTTTGGCTGGCAAAGAAAAAGTGTTTCAGAACGTAAGGGGTCTTGTAAGTAAGTTGACAAAAGACACACGTCTCGATCCAGCATGATCTTGAACCCTTCGATCTGCTCGTCTACCCAGCCTTGAGGAACAGTGCGCCGTTAGCCATGCACACGTCACGTCCACTTATAGCGAGTGAGCGAGCGAGGCTGTAATCAGACATACCTGTCTGCGCGCGCAGCGCTGCTCGTTCCTTGCTTCTCCGCGTGGCAGCGTCGCGCTCGAACACCTTCGGATTCGCGATATACGTAAGCTCGAGGATCGTCTGCGGGCTCATCTCGGGCTCCGAGTCCCTTCCGTCTTCATCATCATCTTCGTCCGCAGAGCTCTCCTCGCCGTCGCCCGCGACGCGCACGCCGCCGACGTCTTCGAGCTCGTCGTCGAACGCGATTTCGCGTACCTTGCCCTTACCTTTGCCCTGGCTCTTGGTTTGATGGCCACTTGCGATACTGAAGATATTGACGTCGACGTCGTCGTTGTCGTCTCCTTCCGAGTCGGTCGGCGCTTCGACGCGCCGCAGGATGTCGGTTTTCATTTGATCCATGAATGAGCGGTCGCGGAGCGCCATCATTGCGTCGTCACTTACAAGACGAGAGTGTTGAGTATTCAAAGCTCTGTAGACATAGTAGAAGAGATTAATACCTCTTTTTCCCGACTCTCAACTTCGATACGTCCATGTCTTCTCCATCAAACACGTTCCGTCGATCGCGAGTATATTCAAACTCTTCTCGTGCTTGACGGGTCTGCGCCTTCAACGCAGCCTGCTGTTGTATCGCTTCGGGCGGGGGCGCCGTTCCCTCGAGAAGCGCTTCGACTACGCGCTCGACAGTTCCGTATTCGGCGCGCTGTAGCAGAGCCTGGACGTACTCTGGAGCGTAATCAGGCAGGATCGCGCGGACCTCCTCGACCCGGGGGTCGACTGCCTTACTGCTCGACGCCGTCACGATGGCGGCCTCACTGGCAGCCCCTCTAGACGAAGCTACGATCGCGCCCTTCTCACTTGTGTGTACGCCGGCGCGGCCGTCGATACTAAGCTGCGCGCCAGAGCCCAGCAACAGTTTGAGAGCCCCTGGATCCCGCCGGCGCGCCTGTCCCGCAACTGAGGGCCCGGAGCCTCCGCCGTCGAGGTCTGCGTCGAGTTCGCGAAGCGTGGCCAAGAGCCATTCGAGACGCGCGTCGTCATCTGCTATGACGCCTTGAGGCAGGGCGCGCACGAGCTTCTCGGAGAGGTTGTACGTGTGCTGGTAATCCGCGAGCAAGCTGCGATTGAGGAACGCCGTCGGGGACGCGTGATCATCGGGACGCCTTGGGGGCACAGGGAGGGCGTGAAGGGCAGAGAGGATGTCAAAGGCGCGCTCGACTTGTGCAGAAAGCGAGGAGGAGGAGCCTGAGGGCGAGGAGGGAGGGAAGGGTGCGAGGGTGTTGAGGAGCGCCGTGAGGAGGATGTGGAACGCGTCGAGGAGGTCCACTTTGGTCTGTAGGAAGAGCACCTCCCAGTCGTCTGGCTCGCGATGCGGCACCGTGAGGCTCGCACTCGCAGTAGGGAGGTACAGGCGGCCGTAGGAGCTGGCAGCGGACCCGAGTCCCGCGTCGTACGCTTGGGATAGGGCGTGCACAAAGTCCGTGCTGTGCGCGAAGGCGTAGAGAAGGGTGGGTGGGCTGACGCGCAGGAGGCAGAGGATCGCGTGCGCGGCTTTGCGGAGGCCGTGGAGCCCGGCGGTGGTGTGGGAGCGGAGGAGGGAGGTGAAGGCGGGGAGGGCGGATGCGGTCGTGGAGGTGAGGAGGGAGGGAGAGCTCGAGAAGGCGTTGTCGAAGAGCAGGCGGAGGCGGGTTGGATGGGACGCGTATGCGATGCTGAGATCGAGGAGAGTGGTGGGGTCTAGACTCGGAGCCTGAGTGCTCGTCGAAGAGGCTAGCCGCTCAGCCAGGAGGAGCGTGCGGGCGCGGATGGCGCGTGCGTCGCTTGACTCGGTCCTTGGCTTTGCCTTGGACGCGGTGGTTACGTCCCATATTAACGCATCTAGGGCGTTCTGCGCGACGTCGTGGGCATAAGAGGAGAGGAAATGCGCCGGTGCGGCCGAGTTTAGAGCCTGGGTTGGGAGGCCGAGCGTTTGTCGTATGGACAGAGAAATCTTCTGGTTGAGGGACGCGAGCTGGGTGTGGGAGAGCTGAGAGCGTGCATGAGACGATGGATAAGGAGGTAGCAGTGCCAAGGTAGCAGTGGTCATTCCCAATTACTCAAAGTCTGAGAAACACGTTAGTGTTGCAGAGCTGGATGCCCGCTTCCTTACACACTGATTCACCTGGCAATGGCGCTTAAATTATCGCTCAGGAGAACAGGGACGACTGATCGATAATAACACGTTGTGAAGGGGAGTCAATCTGATACTGTGTCCCGTTGAGGGCCCTGTCCAGGGACAGTACACCACTACCAGCCTTCCCACGCAAGTCAATCTAGAACTACTTTAAAGCCACAACTGTCAACACCCAATTATCCTTCAAAGGATCCTGATATCCTCATTCAGCATCAAGAATTGAAAGCTCAAGGGATACGGTTTAACATGACCCCAACAATTTTGCCTTGCGGAATGGGCGTGCTCCTAGCCGCCAGCTTCAAAGGGCTGACCGGCTATTGCCAAGAGAGCCATATCAACTGGAAACCGGTGCGGTCGGCCGCAAATGGCAATGTTCATCCCTGCGTGTAGGGGAATCCCTTGAGTGTAGTGTGAAAGGCCAAACGCACTGTGCTTTTTTTATAGCCCCTAAACCACGTCTATGCGCAAACGAACGGACACGCTGTGATAACAATGACTCGGAATACGAAAGGGCCTTTGACGCTCGGGACAAACGATGGTTTGTGGCTGTGGCCAAACAGCTGACTAATGACCCAAATAAACTGCGATGGGTCGAGTCCCCAAGGTTCACCCATCACCACCACCTACTTCCCTCCTACCCCGTTCAGCACTCGCATCACCCGGTACGTTCTTCTCATTCTATCGTTCTGCCATCCAGTAACGAACATTGTACCCGTTCCCCCCTTTTTTACAAACTTGTCGCATGCACCGTCTCCTACCTATTTCGTGTGATTTTACCTGATCTCTCTCTCTCTCGTGCGACAGTCTTTAGCATCTCAATTTACCAATGGCTCTCAAGCGCATTAACAAGGTTTGTTTTTTTTGTCGAGTGCCGTTCTTCTTTTCACCGTGGGGCGATACTACCGCACATTTCCGGCCTTGCCGATCCCCCCCACCCTACTAGATATCACGCTGACATATTCTACAGGAATTGATCGATCTCGGTCGTGATCCTCCATCTTCCTGCTCTGCTGGACCTACTGGTGACAACATGTTCCAATGGCAGGCGACAATCATGGGCCCCGTATGCCTCTTCGTTTCCATCGACTTCCTGATGGGGTAACTCATTTTTTCGTCATTAGAGCGATTCTCCTTACGCTGGCGGCGTATTTTTCCTTTCAATCGCGTTCCCGACGGACTATCCCTTCAAGCCGCCGAAAGTCAGCTTCACCACCAAGATTTACCATCCCAACATCAACGCCAATGGGTCAATCTGTCTTGACATCTTGAGGGATCAATGGTCGCCAGCACTTACGATCTCCAAGGGTACGTTTATATCATGCTTCTTCTGACTATGTCAATCGATCTAATGTACGTGCTATTTTTTTTTTATCGTACTGTGCAGTGCTCTTGTCCATTTGCTCAATGTTAACGGATCCGAACCCGGATGATCCGCTTGTTCCTGACATTGCGCACTTGTACAAGACCGATCGTCCTCGATACGAGGCGACAGCGAGGGAGTGGTCACGGAAGTACGTTGGTTCACGTGACCTCCACATTCACCCGTTCATAGCCCTGATCTTCTTACAGATATGCCATGTAACATGGTGAACAGACATAACGGCTGACTTTCTCTGTATTAGTGTTTTCATTGTCACTTCAGTTCTGGTACTGTCTCATGTTGCCCGGTGACAATTCAGATGTTCTTAATAACTTGTGTGAATGACTATCACAACGTTTACTCAGTTCTGTCTGAGGGTTACGGAGAACCAGAATTTCATAACTTCAAATGTACTCAGAGGGCTGGTAGATTTGCTGCAACGACTTGAACCGTCATGTTACATTTATACCGTTCCGTCTACAATGTGAGATGAACTTGTGATTCAATTTAGGTGCGGAGAGTTGCGTGGGGTACCAGTCGTGACAGTCCGTTTTGAGTCCGGATGGCATATCGCGCGGCAATGCCATTCATATGTGACAGTTCTTCAGACAGTTGGCAACACCGGGAAGGAAGAAAAGTCCCAAACGCAACAAAATGTAGTCGTATTCGTGTGACGACGAAATTGCTGCCCTCTCGCTCGCGCGACAAGCTCTTTACGGACCGCAAAATAATTCATTCATCGCGCCGCAGAGAACTTCCGCCGCGCTTTCTCTGTCCGGCGTAGTTCCTCGTCCTTCAACTTGGCGTTTAATGCTGTGTATATCACTAGCGCATACTTTTCCCCCTCCTGTGGGCAGGGTGAATTGGACTTTGTAACTTGTAAGAACGTTTGCATGCTCACCTTTACTAAGGATTCGAGTTGAGCGAGGTTAGTGTCTCCTGTGCCGAGTAAGTGCATCCCGTGAAGCGCGGCTGGTGATCCTGTGGGAAAGGAGAACATCAGGACCAGACGCAAGGGTGTGGCGGCCTCCTCTTGTGCTGTGGCGTCCAGGAAGTGAACACCAGGAAACTTGTTGGTACTGTATTAGTAAAGAGGAAGAAAAGAAAAAGAAGGAAGGAAGGAAGGAATGGTACCAGGTTGAGAGTCACGCTCACGGGCCAGGCCTCTCGCCCGCTTAATACAGCCCCATCGTCCGAGTGATCTTCGAGCTCAAAGTCTGTCGCTGGTGCTTTTGACTTTCTCGTGTCGAGCCCGCTTTGCGGCTCAGAGTCGACATCCATTTCTTCGCCACTTTTCCCTGCTGCTGCTCCTTTCTTGTCCGGGCGATATTCAATGGCTCTGGTCCTTGGCACACGCGTGTCCCAAAGGGCGGCTCGGGCCGCCATGAAAAGGGCATCGTATATGTTTCCCGCGTCGGAGAGTATCATCAGGTCGAGCGTTAGGAGCCACGCTTTGCGACCGGGGATGATGCCGAGGTTTAGAGGGCGCAATGACGCGTGTGAGAGGACGTCGTTGAGGGTCGCGCTGTAGTCGTGTTGGAGATCGTCCAATGCGGCCGATGATAGGTATGAGTATGCAGCCGGAGAGCTTTTCTTCGCGCCTCTTTTAGCCCTTTCTTGCAATTCGAATGGGGAGGGAAGGGGATGTTGACGTACCAGGATACTGAGCACACGATTCTGCCGCCTTCGACGCCACCACTGGTGCTGTTGCTGTTGCTGCTGCTGCCTATATCTTCTACCTCGAGCTTGACAGCGGCGAGTACTTCGGTGCCGCCAGTGCTCTCGTCGGATGACCGACCGAGATTGAGTTGTGCGCTGCCATTCGCGACGGGGACGACACCGGTCTGGAGCGTGACTGCACGGAATTGATGTATTGAGCGACCGTCTCCGCGAAGTGGACTTTGGGCTTGTAGAGATGTCTGTATGTAAGACTTTTCGGACTTTGAGAGGGTTTTGAAAGCCATGGATGGATAAGATCGCTCGGACCCGGAGTTGCAGTACAGCGCAACACTGGCACGTGAGTTGCTTGCAGGCACTAGCAAGCACTCGTGGCACGGACGTTGGCACTAGCGATGTTTATAAAAAAATTCTGTTGTCACCAGACCGCGCGCGGTATTTGGGTCGAATACAAGTACAAGAATACGTGTAAAAAGTGGTGACTTGAGCAGAGCAACAGCCGGCAGGCGCCAACGACTTCCCTTTTCAGGAGGGCACAGTCCAGGCGGGTAACAGATCCGTCACTGCGCGTGGCTCTTCGCCTACACAACTCCTCATCTCTCTAAACTATGATTCAGATATGTAGGGCCGAGGACGGAGAAGTATTCCAGGTACGCTCTTCATAGATGACGCGTTGTATTGTTCGCTAAGCAGACGAACAGACGAATGCTACTCTTTGGGACATCCAAAGGTACCGTGGCACGCAATGATATTGTCACAGCAACTGAACACCTTTCAGGCTCGGAAGCCTCGAGACATTCTTGTGTAGAGAAATTGGGATTGAAGAGAACGCGGTTCTGGCATATCTCTCAGACGGGCGGAGATTGAGAACGGATAATGTGCGGGACCTTGCAGGTGCACAAGACCAAGTACGTCCTGTCTTTGCTATCCTTTTTTCCATCCCCTATGCATATTTTCATGTCATACGCGTCGGATTTTGGTCATTTTCCTATCCCGCGTTTCATCATGCCTTGGTTCTGACTATGCATAGTCGATCTTCGTCTTCAATAAGTACTATTTGGATGAAGATTTCAATGAGGTTCTCAAGCTCCTTCATCTACAACCTCCATTGCAGCCGCCAGTAGAAGGTACGCTCCTCACTTCACGCACCCGTGGCCCGCGTAACTCCCAACAGAAACGATGGCCACGACGCCACCATTCAGACCGTCGCAGTTAGGCGCCTCCTACCATCGAGCCGCGATGGCACACCAACAGTCAATGTCCCGTACTCTGGAGTCACTGCGATGTCAACATTCCGCATTACGAATCGCGTCGACGGTCCTCGACCTCAATGTACTCAACGTTGCGGATGTCTTTGACGGCGTCGCGGCAGGGGCGCACCGCGAACTGGAGAAACAGGCGATCCTCATTGCCAGCGTCGGTCCCGACTTGGAAATGGCCTCCCGTGTCCAGGTGCACCGCGAGTTCATGTCGACCACGATGCAGCGGGCGATGGACGCTGGGAACCGGGGCCGTTCGCTAGCAGATTATGTCTCCAATGAGAAGATGCACCAGGTGGCAGATAGTTGTCGCAGAACGCATGGTAGGCCTGTTTCTCCTTTCGGATATGCGCACATGTTTCACGTCCGGACAGGGGAACTGCAAGAACGCCTCCACCAGATTGAGACGAGGATGAGGAGGCTTTCTGATGGCGCGGCTGAAGTGAGGTCAAGTCTCTCTGATACGAAGTAAGTCGGGACCCTTGTCACATGTCGGATTTTCTCAGATATTGCTAGGGTTTTGGACGAAGCTGAGGCATTAGACCAGCTAGCCCATGAATTACTCGGCAAGGTTTCGGAAGTTGTATCTAGTCTCGATAGTAATCTCTGGATACTCGGCTTGTCCCATATCATTTACTCATTCATCGTCACCCAGGTCCCATCGCCAACTTCGAGGCGCTTCTCCCAGGTAGGTTTACCTTCTTGCTCCTTTAGACGCCTTTGAACTCTTCCTTCCGCAGAGTTGCGTCATTTGGATACATCGACCAGGGATGCTGTATCGTCCATCACCAAATTGAAGGTATTCTCAAACAGTCTATGACTTGTTCTTGTCTCATGTCATCCCAGAACACTTTCACTGAGCACTGCCTGCATGGTCTTCGACAAATCAGCACCCTGAATAATGACTTGGTCTCGCTCCCCGCCGATTTGACCGCATTGCAATCTAGTTTCAGAACTAAGAATGCTTTCCCTCATATTCAGCGACTCCACAACCTGATATATGCCTATGGCGCTACGCTCATCGAGGTTGTTCGTCGAAAAGAATTCGGTCTGTAGCCGTGATGCCTTTTCATTCCTTCGAGCTGATGGTGATCATACAGCAAGATTCTTCTACAAACGGTGCCAGGTCATTTTGGAGTTAATGGCGAAGCTTTCGTATGTGTCGAACTAAGTCGTATAAATACTGCTTACATTTCCGTCAAGGGCTGCGGAACGCAAGCGCCGTCAGCTGTACCGTGGTGAAGTGCATGGTCAGCTCCCTTTCGATCCCAAGGGTATGGAAGATGCGGTCCCCTCGATCGACTTTTCCCCTTCTGGAGGCAAGGACGCCGATAGTCCGTATACCTTGGAACGGACTGATGTCGATGGTGCGTGTTAGATCTTCACTCAGACGGGGCCTAGACTGATTGACCTAATCTACAACAAACAGGTCTACTTCGCGTCTTGGAGGACTTTGAGCAGTATGCTCAGTCTATCAGGGACGATGGTGTGGCAATGGCCAATATTCGAGAGACGCGCACGAATCTTCAGAGATTAGTCGATAGAATGGATACTCTTGAGACGGGCTTCGATAGAATTGCGGAGCGATCGCGTACGTTGCTCATTCCTTTTCCTTTCGATTCATAATCAAGGATTTGACTTTCACATGCAGTGCTCTCATCGTCACGATTGGCTTTATCACGGAGGCGTTGTGGGTAGACTTTTTGAGTTTAGAGGTCGGTTGTACTGATATCGCTCCTTGCGCGCAGTATCCGACGCAGATGATCAAGCCTTCCAAGAACTCACCGAGAATCTGCGCGAACTTGAAGAGAAGAAGGCTGGCAGCGAGGCGGTGTTCAATGAGGAGCGTCGCGCCTTGAAAGCAGAAATTGCCCAACTTAAGGAGCAGCTTCGGACCCCTAGTAGTGAACATGAACAAATGGAACGACTCGAGCGAGACTTATATCAAGCTCGTGCTCAACTAGAGGCTGAGACTACAGCGCGACGTATCTTGGAAGATCGACATAAGGACCTTCTGTCGGACGTCGATCGACAGCGACAAGAGTTGGGCGATGCCCTTTCAGAGGCAACAAACCAAACCAAAGCTGCAGAAGTTCTCCGGCAACAATTGGCTCAAGCTCGCGAGGAGGCGGAGGAAGTCAGGGCATTGGAGGCAAGAAACGCTGCCAAAATCGCCAAACTTCTTGAAGACCAGGATGAAACCCTCAGAAATCTCGAACAGGCGCGTGCTCGAGGAGAAAATCTCGAGGCTCAGATCGACACCATGTGTAATGAGCGATCCGAGATGAAACAAGCGCTCGAGGAGGCCAGCGAAGACAAGGTCAGGCTTTTACGTGCACAGGCAAGTGAGCACGACAGGCAGCTACGTGACTATGTCGCCGAGGCAGATGGAGACCGAGCTGTCTTGGAACATCAGTTCTTCGAGCTGCGAGCGGAGGTGGACGATCTCGAGCGCCAACTCAAGGAGGCCGCAGCGCAGGCCGAAATGAAGGAGGCTGATGACGCTGGCCTGCGGGAGGAACTCCAACGTATTGAGCACGAGCTGCAGGATGCGCGGCAGGTAGAGAACGTCCTTCGGGGGGACATCCGGTCTGGTCGGGCTTCGCAATCGGAATTCGAGCACAAGGTGGAGGAGGCCGAACGCCTTATCGCCCAGCTCTTAGAGACCTCCATCGCATACCGAACAGCTCATTTCAAGGCCTTGGCACTCGCTCAGGCTGCCACCTCTCATCCCTCCATGTCCAAGTCCGTCGGGCAACTCGCCGAGTCTCACACGTTCCCTTCGAAGTACAATACGGTCAACCCCCTGGACGAACCTTCCCCCGTTGACCCGTCGGATCCTGCCGGGGCTGTCGAGATCTTGCGTTCTTTTGACCACGACCAGTTTTTGGAGGTGATAATGAAAACGGGGTCTACGATCCGCAAGTGGCAGAAGCAGTGCAAGGAGTACCGCGAGCGGGCAAAGGGGAAGATATCGTTCCGCAACTTTGCGAAAGGTGATCTTGCGCTTTTCCTCCCAACGCGCAACTCTATATCGAAGCCGTGGGCCGCATTCAATGGTGCGTGAAATACTTTTTTTTATCTCCCCGTAAGACAGACTGTCAGTGAACGTCTGGACGAGCGCTGCTTGTTGAAATTGGTCTCCTCGTCCGAGTTTATGACTGACCTTGGCCTATCAGTGTCATTCCCACACTATTTCCTCCAAGCAACCGGGCACCTCGCTGAGCAACTAAAAACTCGAGAATGGATAGTTGCGAGGATCACGTCAATAACCGAACGGGTGGTTGACCAGAAGGTCCGGTAGTCGAAAATAATAATTCAGAATGCACCGTTGATGCTGTTTTTCCAGGAGCCCAGCAGTAATCCGTATGGTCTTGGTGATGGCGTGAAGTACTATATGTTGGAGGTGGAGGACTGGACTCAGCCAGGCACGTCGAAACGCCGGCAAGGTTCCAAAAAGGCGTTAGCTGTGACCGAACCAAGAGAGGACCCTCCCGTCACTCTGTCCGCGCCTCTCGAGAACGAAGTCGAAGAGTCTTTCCACCCAGCTCGCGCTCCAAATTCTAGGCACTTTCCTGCAGCGCGCTCAGGGACGAACTCGATGACGCCAGTTGCAGGGCCCTCCTCTCTCTCGCGACTGTTAGCTCAGGCCTCGGCGACCCCTGAACCCGCGCCGCCCCCAGCAGATCCATTTCCGACAGCACAAGTCACTGTGCCCTCTCCTACACGCACACCATCACCACCACCTGCCGCATTATCATCATCCCCATCACAGACTATGCACATGAATACGGCCTCTGGATGGCCACACCCTCCTCATACTTCGTCACCGCTACGCCCAGGTTCTCGAGCTTCCCGGCTGTCGACATCGTCCCGCTATTCGGCGCCCCGACTACCAGCTTTCGGCGGCGCAGGTGGGAGCGCAGCCAAGGCAGTTCCGACCACGGCCATCACTAGTGCCGCCCCAACCGCACTTGACGAGACGGATGATGACACACTCGGACCTGTTCCGATGACAGCACCCCCAATCGCGGCGGACTCTCCGGGTGAGGGGATGGCGAGTCTGCTTGCGCGGCGGAGGACGACGTCGTTTCATGCACCCGTGTCTAGCTCGCCACTCGCCGCTCCTGTGCCGCGACAATCTGCGGGCCCGGCGGCGGCGTTTGCAAGCCTCGCGAACTGGAGTACGACTTTTTCACGTCGTCGCAAGATGGTCTCCGAATCTTCGGCTCCCGCAACCGCATTTGCACCCGCACCCGCACCCGAACAAGCAGCGGGGAAGCAAGGTCAAGATGCTGCGGCCGGGCAGACCGACGCACAGCGGATATTACAACGATTTTAGGGATGGCTGGGCACGGACGGTTTTCCGCGCGAGCTCGTTGTGCGTGAGTTGTGTACAGGCGGCCTGCAAGGCACTATGCCTATCGTTGGTGCGGATTGAAGAGTACACGCTTTCATTCCGGGGTTTGGTGGAACTGGTCACGGGAAATAGAGGGCATACCGGACACTCTGCAGTGTGCGCTATTCGCTGATTCTACAACAATATACGATTATGGTCTCACCCTATACTGGCTTTGATTTGTTGGTTCTTCTCAAGGAATAGATATATAGTATCGTGCAAGGGCCCTTGTTTGGCTGAATAGGAAGGGTCGTGGCGGAGGGTCGGACATGTTTGATGATGCGAGATGTCTTGGCACCGATTCAGAAACTATTCTAAAGTTGCTGAGTGCTGGGCTGTGACAACAGCAGCGTGATAGTGGCTGAGCTGACTTGGATGAATGTGAAATGCGACGGCGTTCTGATCTGGGAGTAAGAAGCGAGCGAGGCGAGATGTGGGCGTGGGCGTGGGCGTGGAATGGGGCCGACTAATGTCAAACGAAGGCACGCAAGGATAGTAGAGCAGGGTCGGTTGTTTTTTTGAAATACACGACACATTCGTTGCCGACAGGAACCACAAAATTTTTTTTTTTAGATCCTTTTATTGTCCGCTTGCGGGCGTGCCACATAAGGTTAGGGATGAGGAGGAGACCATGTCCGCGGGACTGCAGAGTGTACTTCTACCAACTGGAATAGCAAAACCCACAAGATTAGTAATCATGCCCGGGCTTTATCTTTTGCAACCACACATTCTTTCTCTTTCAAGGTCCCCACCTCCTTAAGGTTGCTCTCTAACCCGTTGCCACGATGAGCTGAACTCAATGTTATCAAATGGCGTAACTGACAGGAATAACCGTGACCTACAGAGTTCTCCATAGCCGTAGTGCCCCTCCGAGTCTTCTTAGCCACACAGGTACAAATGACCTATGTAATACTACATGGGCTAATCAAACACAGAAACATCTAGCGATGTGGGGGACCTTTCCTGTAGAGGAAAAGCTTCGGGTACTTCACAGCAATCCACTCTCCTACAGTTTTCCTCATCCGGCTGTGCCTCACCCTAAGCAGCATCTCGTGCGTTAGGGCCCAGGCACTCAAATTTCAGGAACTTCGATCTAGATTGTAAAATCTGACTATGTGTCCTGTTTGGTGTCACGTATATAAAGTCATTGTTACCCTGCTTTGAGTCGCTAGTGCGTCTTGTCTTGTCCTCACTTGCGCTGTTTCTCAAACCACCCTTACGTCTTCAATAATTCCAGAGCCTGGCGAAACTAAAACTTGAAGGCAAGTGTGTATCATATGGCGTACTCTCTCTATATCTGCAGAAAGTTGCTTATTATCCTGGCTAGACTCAACATGGTCAATTTCCATGATCCGGTTGTAATCCTACACAACTACAGTAGGTTCTGGCTGTCTCAAGAATTGCGGTGCACTAACATCAGTACAAAGATCTTTTTGTCCACTTTATGCATCTGTTGGATGGCGTTTTTCTGTAGGTAAAAGTGCCTACTCCAGTTGTTGAGCGCCAACACCGTCTAGGTGGGACTTCATCACAACATTGAAGTTTGAGTGGGAGTACCTTACAGGGAAAAGAAAATTTAAATGGACACTTTTGGTGAGTTCATTTTGTGTGTCGCTGGCAGTGTGGTAATGTTTCCAGTTATACTCTGGCTCTCGCATTTGCGCTGTGGGTGGCACCATCTGCAATCTCGTAGGCTTTAATGTCACCCACAAAATCAATTGCCAGGTGGGCCATATTACGTCTGGCGGAGTTTGTCATGACACTAACCTCAGTCAGCAATGGATTACTTGGAACCTTGTACGTTTCTGTTGGGGAATGTGTTCTGCACCATTCACTCACTCTCTTGGCATGGCTAGATATTTACATTCTCATCTTTTGTCTGCGCATCAGTGCTCATTACTCTCAGAGTGTGAGTGTTCCTCCAGCTATTTCATTCAGAACTTTAGTTATTTAGAGACGCCAGGATTGCCATCTGGAATCACAACCTCGTCACGGGATTGGCATCAGGAATGATCTTGACTAGCTTCGGGTTCCTTTTATATGGTGCGTAGTGCATGCCATCGTTGAACTCCCAGTGTTCAACGTTGTTCATAATTTGAATCCTGGTAGGTATTGTAACCGTAGGTCCTGATCGCATCTTGTGCATTCGCGAGTAGTAACATACGGTATTGGCCTATAAAGGTGCGATCTGGATGGTCAACAGCCTGCGCTATTGAAAACACCTTTCAATTCCGGGACCCTGTCACGGTGACTGTGTCCACTGATATCGTGCAGCTAATCCTCATGTTGGTTGGCCTCTTGCGCTGTGATGGAAGCTACCGAGAAAGGCATGGGGTTGTCCGGTATCTGTACGTCCAAGTGAGTAGAGCAGTGTTCCCGGATCCTTGTTCACAAAGATGCTGATACTGGTCTAGGGTTTGATATGGCTTTTTGCTGCGACGATGGCCGAGATTCCCACTCTTGTATGTTTGATCATCAGGCTTGTGGATGCTTGCGGATCTGATTGTATTCACCTGACTTGCCAGGTTTTCATCAACCTGAACCTCAACGGTAAGAATTGCCATCCCACCATCTGTTTGTCCAAGGTTTCATCTTTATCTTGACTCGGTTCTCAGATCCGTGGAATTTGGTGCGCAGTCCATCACTTGATGCTCGCTATTTGTCACTCATTCTTACATTAGATGTTCCAATATTTCTCTTGTGCGTCCTAACTCCCGCTATCGAGCTACTCATTGACCTATAATCGCCATGTGCCAGTGTACACAATGTGCGTCCGAGTCTTATCACACCACATGGGAGGATCTTTGACCACTTTGTTCATAGGGTAATTTGCGCGACTCGGATGTATCGCGACCTCATTCACTATAACATGGATATGTATGGAAAATGCCTGCCCCATCGCTGTGACCATGGCCGTGTGCTGACTGACATGCCGCTAGAAACAAGTATTCTGAGGGTCCTGTGCATGAGGTCAGTGCATTGCAGTTCAAGACGATACCCAAAACAGGCACGGCGACGGGCACTGGCACTGGCATTGGCACTGTTCTCCCAAGCAGTCGCATCAATACCGCCTATGCTTACACGGAGGTATTCGAAGTCGGTGTGCCCAAGAAAAGAGAAAAGGACGCCTGATGGGGACGAAGAGTCTCAGATACGAAAAATGCCCAGCCTTACTTCCCCAACCCGTGACAACAGTGATGAGGGACAGTGAAGCACTCGCATGGATCGAATCACCTACATGACACTGTTCGGCTCTACACCTATGCTGGAAGTTGCTGTCCTTGTGTTATCGTTAGTCATATATGTACCTCAGGGCTTGGTATCATTATGATTTCGGAATGGAGCCGCCCCGTGCGTGACTGCTTGCTGTCTTCTGCTTTACCTGTCGAGTCTCGAACAACTGGGACAGCGCCGACAACTTGAAGCAAGGGCCAAGCGATGGTTTGTCAAGGCAACTGTACGATCCAACCAAAGCCACAGAAGTTCTCCGACACAAGATAAGGATGAGAGTGACAGCAAGCACTCAAGGTGGCCAGCCTGAGTGAAGAGAAGGACAGGACTCAGGCTAGTCTTTACGTTCACAGCAAGTGAGCAGCGCCGAGGGAGATCGAGATCGACTCGGAGCTGCCCGACTGGGGACTTGCCAGTTTCAAAGTCTCTGAGGCTCAGCGCCGCTTAGCGGTTGCCAGGTTATGAACATCCCTCCACATCGAAGTTCATCAGGCCATTCGCCAGTCCATATGTTGACATTGTCTCACTTCTCAGTACTACAACTACTAGTACCAGCCTTCTAGTAGTAGTAGCCACCAAGCAAGGTCAAGGTGTTGTGGCAGGGTAGACCGATTCTACGTTGACTGCCTACGCCGAGGAATCGGGTATGGGAGATAGGTACTGCGTCACGGTATGCTATTCGCTGATTCTATAACAATATACGATTTCGCCAACTTTGTTGGTCCTTCTCAAGCAATAGAGATACAGCGCTACCCAGGACCACCTTGTGGGACTCGGTTGACCACTGGAGGGTCATGGTAGTAGATGAATAAACACGTTTGACTCGGATGCGGGATGTGGGCGTAGCAGTGTGGGCCCAATTCGTTCCAGTTTGTAATTTTGGGGCTTTGTAAGATTGGCAATAGCCCGTCATCCCAGTTTGTAACGGTCATTTCTTCTGCGCTGCACCTTATTCGCAATACGAGACCCCCATCATTACTGCTTCCCCACCGACGAACTCAAGGACATTGTAGTACGCCACCAGACGAACCCTCCCCGATTCTGGGAATCGAGATTGGGGTACTTGTCATTTTCGTCATGGTCGTGGGAAGCGTATGTAATCATTTGTTAACTAGTGGCGGACCCCTGGCACCAGTTGGACACAGCGGGTAAAAAAAAAACCCCCCGTGATAAGATCACGCATGGTTCCAGAGTCGAATTGGATTGAAAGGACTTCCTCAAGTCCTTCGATACGTAGCGGACGAGAGGACTCGCGAGGCACTACAACAGGCGATGCGCATGTTTGCTTTTTTTTTTCTTCAGGGATTTCTGACAACGTCCGCTTGTATGTCTCAAGCGTTGTTGGAAGTTCGTCTAGGATCTGCCGAATACTTGAAGGGAAACACCGACTCAGTGTTTCGAGTTGGTAAGAAACCAATCGAAACCTGAATCACCTCATGAGAAACCATTTCGCATCCTAGGGGAAGGCAAATCTTGCATCCCGTCTGCTCTCTCTATGATTGTATTGATAACGAGTTCCTTATCTTTTGATCTCCACCTGCGCATCGTTTGATCCGAGTGGACAACAAAGCGGACATAATTCGCGATGTCTTCTTTTTGTCTTTCTTGGTCGTGAAGGGAGATATGGCAGGACGTCAGGGGTTCAAGCACTATTTGGATGTCTTGTTCCGGTCGACTTGTAACACAGATCCGTAGATCTCGGTAGGAGTTCACCAAATCCTCTACCAGATCAAGAACCTTCTTGCGTGCAGATGGTAAACCAGGAGTACTCGGACACTCGTCTACCGCATCCATAATGATGAACGTTGGCCGTTGTCCCTCCACATTCAGCATATCTTGAAGACATTTTTTAAGGGCGGCCTCACTTGGCTGATCGGACCCATCGCGGTGAGTGGCGTACAAGTGGGAAAGAATAGACCAGGATCCGTCGGATTGGTCGGAAAGCTGAACCAGGATGGAAGAAAGTAGGCTGCGGATGTCACGCTTTGAGGAATCCTTGAAATCGAAATAAAAATAGGCGAAAGTCCCCAATCCTCCGTCACACATGGCCTTGACTTCTTCTATCATTGAAGACCTAGCCAAAAAAAAATTGAACACCTGTAGGACTTGACAATTCGGGAAATAACATACGCAAGTATACTCTTTCCAGAACCGGCTGTGAAACCAAGACGTCGTCAGCTAGTGGTGACGAACATGTAAACGAAGATAATGATGGGAGTACGTTTTCCGTGTAACCACAATAAAGACCCATTTGATTTCCATCCGTTGAAGAGACTGCCATGGACGAACCATGTTCCTGTTGTGTCGTAGTGGGAGGCACGAGCAATGTTATGGTTAATGGAGGGATTTGGAGGAGAAAGCCAACTTTGAAGGCGCTCCCGAGACTGGTTGCCTGTGGGTTAGTATTAACGAAAGTAGGGAATCATGAGATCGTTATGATGCAACGAACGTTTCAACGTCTCCACAGCTGTTTATCAGTACAAGAAGAGGTTATGAGGGTGGGGGGCATATGATTAGTCGAGAAGCGATGCACACCAATTTTAATACTGTGCGCCATTCCCCAATTCTCTGCCACTGTCGTCCGCGTCTCTTCTTGCGTCAGTTTATCCAATCTTTGCAGCGCCGCCATGACGTCTGTTCTTCCCACTAGCCGTTTCATGAATTTCTCTTTTCCAAGGTAAGAAAATGACAACATCCCCGTGTAAACCACTCACTGATTCGTCTCTCCCGCATCTCTTTCATCGAAAGTGCGAGTATCATGAGAACCTCTGCCATTATCTTTCCGAGCATCGTCGTCATTTCCACCGTGAGTGGAATGCCAGAATAGATGTTGAGACGCGCAAGGAAAGACTGAATGCGCTCGAAAAGATCGATGAGGATTACACGGCTTGCGGTGACGTCTTTAGCCGCCTGAAAGGTACGGCGTCAGGAGAACAGATTTTAAAATACCCAGAGGATATTTACCGCGAGGAGGACGCCAATTCCCGTAAATATTACTTTCGCAGGAGAGAACGTCTGTGGGTGGAATGTTTTAGGGGAAAACTGATACGCAGAGAACATTCAGTGAGGCTTACTAGACCGGCACCCTCAACGATCGTTGCAGAAAACATGTGGAGAAGATGAACTGTTGGGTGGAGCCACTTGACCAACGTCCGATCAGACTTTCCGGCTTGATCGAGTGCGTCTGCTTGCTTTTGAAACATGTCTAGGATGGCATTAGGAGAGTTGCAGTGGTCGAACTCGGCGGCAAGGGGATGAGTCCAGAGGTCTCGATCAGTCTTTTTCTTGTATTCTTTGGAGGCAGCATCGAATATGGATTGGAAAGTAGAAACAGAGACACTTTTGTTGCGGGATGTGGACATGGTGTTAATGGAAACAGTGGGCTGATGGGGAGTGGTTGGTCGGTGCTACTACAGGGTTATGTGGTCACACGGCCTCACTGTGAACAGATAGGCGCCCTGTACCTGATTCACGTGGATGGGTCAGTGATGTCGCCTCCATTATCGCTAAGTGAGTAACTTTTCACATACATCGTCGGTGGAGGGACAAACCCGCCCTTTCAACTGTAATGGCTTCTGTTGTCGCTGGCTATTTACACCTTGCTTCGGGACTCTGCAGTGAGAAAATCCAGGCTGGCCAGGCCATGTCGGACCGGGCCGACGGAGACGAGTCATAGTCGGCGGGTCGGGCTCGCGCCACGGCTCCGCTCAGGAGGCTGGCCACAGAGATATGACATATGTCCGGGTAGGTGGTCAATTCATGTGCATCAAGATCATTAAAATTGATGTATCACACTGCAGTACCAAGCTCTCATCGATTTGAACGCCAACTCCACACGTGCAGAACCCGCCTTCAAGTTGACGACATTCTATGGTCGACACTTGTTTGCAGTCCATTTACCCCAAGAACCACAAATTGGCCTTAAACATCCCACAACAGTCCTCCTTGCTGGGATAACAGAATGCAAGGTTGACGCAGGCCACGAGACACTTGACATACATTATTATTTCCGAGAATCAAAAACAGAAAGTATTGTTGACCTGAACTGTGTTCAGTGTCTTGTGGGGTGTGTGCGGTACACAGAGAATCGGTGGGCTATTATTGATCGCAGTGGCTCATTGTCTCGGGCGTTGTGGGTCCCAGACTGATCATATTTACATATCATACAGTAATAGTGTCTAGAGATTGCTCGCACGTACGCGTATTGCGCTGGACCACCTGAGACACAGCTTAGACTTGGGCTAGGTCTAAGTCGCAGAATTGGCTACCTCGTCAAGTGGAAAGACTATCTAGATGAGGAGAATGGCTATCTCGCCCGCTCCTCATTGGCCGTCGTCTTCCTTGATTTGGTTGAACTTCGTGAATGGTGATTTGCTGACATCGAGAATTCTCACATTCTCATCGGCCGCGTGAGATCGACGATGAAAGGGAGATGGGGGTGGGGCGAGGCGATGGCGATGGCGATGGCGATGGCGATGACGATGTAACAAGTGAGGCGAGGAGCAGCGAGGGTGGATGAAAGGTGGCCATGGGGGATCGAGTCGGCATTGGCCAATACCTCCCAAATCTGTGACGACCACAGCCAAAGACAATTCTGACCTTAAATCAAGGATGAAAAAAGGTGAATAGGCAGCACATGAATTCAATGTGGAGCCAAAGGCTACATACCACTCGGCAACCAGCAGCGGCCTCTGTTGAGACAACACCTGAACCCGCTCAGGCTACAAAAAGTGTGGCAGGGATCAATTGAAAGCCAAGCCAGATAGTGATGAGGACAATGTGAAGGGATTTGGGAGAGACAAGACTGAGGAAGAGGGGTCGGAAGAGCAATGGCGTCACTCGAAAGGCGTCTTCGT
>Ga0209488_10001088_pt1 | contig 23044 bp, 18 predicted proteins | sample Rivendell_Oct201_8_FD_188349 | JGI IMG/M metagenome (GOLD analysis project Ga0209488, IMG submission 188349) | Vadose zone soil microbial communities from the Eel River Critical Zone Observatory, Northern California, USA -... | ecosystem: Environmental > Terrestrial > Soil > Vadose zone >...
TTCCGGAGCCCGGCGGCGCGGTGGCAAATCACGGCGTCTATCTCGTGGCGGGCGAGGCCGCGGGCCTGTACACGCGCCTTTCCCTCGGCAGCACCGATCGGCACGCGCTCTCCGCCCCAGTGATGGTGCTCCAATGACCACGCCCTCTTCTCCACAAAGGCCCTTCTCCCGCCAGGCCTACTTCGACGCCGAGGACCTGGTCGGCGCGCGCTGGTGGCAGGAGTCGCTGCGGCAAGCGCCCGATCCGATCAGCCGCCGGCGTGCGATCCAGGCGCTGGCGGTGCTGGGCGGCTCGGCCGCGGTGCTCGGCTTGATCGCGGCGTTCTCCAAATCGGACGACCACGTCGACATCAGCATGGACGCGCTGGAGCTGCAGCGGCGCGAAGGTTGGAACGTCGGGCAGCCGGGCGGCATCCTGCGTTTCCCGCCTTCCTCGGGGGTCGATGCGGACGAGAGCCGCGACTGGGCTGCGCGCCTTCCCGCGCTGGCGGTCCATCCCGGTACCTTCAGTTGGAATTCGGCGACGAACGCGGAGCTTGCCGATTGCCAGTCCGGCGTGTTCGTGAGTTCCACTTCACTCCCCGCTGGAATCGACGACTTCACTTCATCTTCAAGCAATTTCTTTCGCGCAGCATCGTCCTGGTTGCGTCCTTCCACTCGCACGTTCCAGGCGTTCAGGCCGGTATATGTTACCGCTAGCTTTCCCCTGAGATCTCCCTCACTGGAAACCTCCAGTTTTGCCGAGCGCTGCAACATAGTCTGGTCACTACCTGGCATAGAGGTTTGAATCCAGGTACCTCCGTCCTTATCCAAACGCAACCCAGCCACACCCGTCTCTACCCAGGGCAGTAAGCCAAACGGAGTAAAGGCCGCGCCGGGATCGAAGTATTCATCTTTGCCGTTCACTTTCACCAGCGCGACATTAGCATTCAGCTCTCGGCCGTTCACGCGCTCCTTATGAAAGAAATACTGCCCTCGGCTAGACACAATGCACGGATAAGCCTCGAAACCGGCTGCGCGAGCCAGTCCGACAAATAACCAAGTCAGATCCCACCCGTAGGCATATTGGTGCTTCCAGATATCCTCGACATTGTTATTGTCCTTCATGCTTTCGTGCTTGCGTTCCTCTGCCGATTTCGCGGGCAAGTAACTGAGATTCTGGATGGACTGCACTCGCTCATAGATTTTCTTCAGCTTCACTTCGGGAGTGTCGTTGGGGGAAATGATCGCGTTCACGGCCTCTTCCATAGGTTTCCGCTTGTCTATAAACCCCTCTACCTGCCCATGCTTCTTTTTTCCGTAATTTCGCCAGAACTTGTTCATGTCGGTTTCAACGGGTTCATCGTGGTACACAAAGTTGACGCGAAACTTCAGTTCGTCAGGCGGCGGCATAAAATCTTCGGTGACGAAGGCCGGAATATTCAATGCGGTCATCCGCACCACGTGATCCGGGCCCTCCTCCGGAGCTTTGGTTCCAGCGGGCAGGCCAGCCGGCCACGACCACTGCACGCTCCAGGGAAAGCGCGTGTACGGCTTGAGCGTGAACACTCCCTTCTTGGTGAACAGTTCCTCGCTAAGAATCCACTCAGAAGAGAAAATTTTATTATCTTCAAAGTCATAGTTGAAATGATATTCAATGATGCTTCCGACCTGCACATCGGGAAGGGAGAAAGTCTTGGCCAGGTATTTTGCGCCTTTGGTTTTTTCCACCGTCTGTTCGTATGTCTTTCCTTCGAACACCGCGACGGTTCCATCCGGTCGAATCGTACGCGCGCGGATCGTAGAAATATTGATGCGGCCCTTCCAGAACGGGATCTCGATATTTGCGTACTTGCGACCTTCTTCAGTGAGAATCTTGATTCGCAGATAGTTGTATTCGGTGGATGCTCGGTCGGTATCGTTGCGATCCACCTGCCGGTACAAATACACCGCGGGCGCGCCCGGGGCCTCCGGCAAGCTGGTCATCTTCAGTTCTTCCGGCGAGATCGGCTGCCACTCATCGCCGCTGACGGTTCCCGCTTTCCACAGACCCGTCGCGACAACCATGAAAGCGAACGTGCACACCACCGCCACTCGCCGTTTGTTCACTGGTTTTCTCCTGGGATCTTGACCAGCTTCCGCGCACACCCGTCGGCCGAGGACAAAATGGCGTTCATAGCGCGATTCCGGACTGGGTGCGGCATCGTACTTAGTAACAAGCTGAGTACCTGATATCGCGAGAAACTATCCTGTTGGCAAGCGGCTGTCAAGAGAACCGCGGGCCACTGCTTTCCTTAACGACGCCCTTCCCCAAGCGGCTCTACTGCGGCATAATCCCCGCGCACCTTTTTTCATCTCAGAACTCAGTGGCACCACCTGGAGGCTTTTGTGACCGATCGTCCCTGGAGTTCCACCGCGCCTCCCGGCGAATTCCGCACTTACATTTCCGCCGAAGAATCTCTCGCCGAATTCACCGTTCGCGCCATCATTCTCGGCGCGCTGTTCGGACTCCTTTTCGGCGCGGTCACGGTATACGTCGGCCTCCGCGCAGGCCTCACGGTCTCCGCATCCATCCCCATCTCGGTTCTCTCCATCAGTATTCTTCGCGCCTTCGGTCGCTCCACCATTCTTGAAAACAACATCGTGCAAACTACCGGCTCCGCGGGCGAATCGCTCGCTGCTGGCGTGATGTTCACTATCCCAGCGCTGATCTTTCTCGGCTTTGGCAAAGAGTTCACCTTCTGGCGTATCTTCCCTCTGGCGCTTCTCGGCGGATGGCTCGGGGTTTTGTTCATGGTGCCCATTCGCCGCCAGCTGATCGTCAAAGAACACGGCAACCTTTCGTTCCCCGAGGGCACGGCGTGCGCTGACGTGCTTGTGGCTGGCGAACGCGGCGGCTCTTTCGCGGGACGAGTCTTCTGGGGACTCGGCCTTGGCGGCCTCTACACATTCCTGATGAAGACCTGTCTGGCCTGGACCGAACAGCCCGAAGGCCGCCCCAATTGGTTCCCCGGCGCAAGTTTTCGCGCCAACATCACTTCCGAATATTTGGGCGTCGGCTACATTATCGGTTCGCGGGTTTCCGGCATTCTGTTTGCAGGAGGCATTATTTCCTGGCTGGTGATCATGCCGGCCATCAAGTTTTACGGGCAGCTTGCGGGCAACACTCCGATCTATCCCTCCACGGTCCCCATTCCTCTCATGTCGCCTGATGATCTCTGGCGCAGCTACATTCGCCCGATGGGTGCGGGCGCCGTCGCCGCCGCGGGTTTAATCACGCTGCTCCGCACCATGCCCACCATCATTTCCGCGTTGCGCGCAGGATTGAAGGACGTTCGCGCCGAAGGCGCTGGCCAATCTACTTTTGCAAATCGAATCGATCGCGACATTCCCATGCGCACCGTGGTGATCGGCTCCATCGTCATCATCGCCATGATGTGGGTGCTGCTCACCTTCCACCCTATCGAAGGTGCCGCCACCCGCTGGTACCAAAATCTCTTCGCCGCCGTCTTCGTCGTCGTTTTCGGCTTTCTCTTCGTCACTGTGGCCGGTCGCATCAGCGGCTTGCTCGGCAACTCTTCTAATCCCATCAGCGGCATGAGTATCGCCACATTGATGGCCACCTGCGCGATTTTCTTCGTCGCGGGCTGGACTGCTTCTAACTACGCCGTGCTGGCCCTGATGATCGGCGGGGTGGTTTGCATTGCCGCCGCGATCGCCGGTGCCACTTCGCAGGACTTGAAAACCGGCTATCTGGTTGGCGCAACTCCGGTTCGCCAGCAGTACGCGTTGCTGATCGGCGTCACCGTCTCAACGCTCGCCATTGGCGCGACTCTGAATTTAATGAACAAAGGTCTGGAGAAATATATTCCTTCGCAAATTCCAGTTAACATTCAGTCTTTGCCCTCGGGCGTCAAGATCGAAGAAAACTCGTTTACCTACAAAGGCAAGTCGTACACGCTGATCAATTCGCTCGGTTCGCATGAGATCGCCGACGGCGAATATCTCTACGATTCGGGTTCGCAGCAAATTGAATACCAGTGGGCGCAAGGCATCGGCAGCGATAAAGCGCCCGCGCCGCAAGCTCGCCTGATGGCCAGCGTCATCAGCGGAATTCTGAATCAGCGCCTGCCCTGGCGGCTGGTGTTGATGGGAGTTGCTCTGGTAGTTGCGGTCGAAATTCTAGGCGTGCGCTCGCTGGCTTTTGCCACCGGCTCGTATCTTCCTCTGGGCACCACAGCCGCAATGTTTGCCGGAGGATTGTTGCGCATGCTGGTCGAAGCCACTACTAGGAAAAAAGACGAGAGCGAAGCCAGCCCCGGCGCTCTTTACTCCTCTGGCCTGATCGCCGCCGGAGGTGTCTTCGGATTGCTCGGCATCATCATCAATCTTTTCCAGGATCCGGAAATTTCCAACAACGTTCCACACTGGCTCACCGCAACTCTTCGCTTGCCCTGGCGCCCCGACCTCTTCGCTTTCGGCCCCAAAATCTTTGGCCACCTCGCCACCAGCAATCTCTTCGGCGTCTTCATGTTCCTGATGCTGGGCGCTTCGGTCTTCTACTTCGCCCGCAAAAAACTCGACTAAGGCGAAATCGCACTCCCCTTTTGCCGTTAGAGCGCGACCATCAGGCCGCGGCCTTCCTTTACTCCTCCTCCTTTCCCTCGTAAACTGGCCTCAGCATGGCTTCGCGCAACAGCGTACGCACTCACCGTATCAGTTTCGATTTCTACATCACTCCGGGTGTGCAACTCCTCATCATTGCCAACGTCGCCGTTTACATCCTGGAAGCTTTCATTCATTACTTCGGCGGCGTCAACGGCTACAACTGGCTCCTCAAATGGTTTGGCCTGGTTCCTGCCGGAGTTATCCCGCTGCTGCGCGTCTGGCAGCCTTTTACCTATCTTTTTCTTCACGACATCAACAGCATCTGGCACATCGTTCTGAATATGTTCACGCTGTGGATGTTCGGGCGCGAAGTGGAGCTGGTTTGGGGCCGCAATCGTTTCCTGCGCTACTACTTTTTGACTGGCGTAGGCGCGGGCATTCTAAACGTCATCGTCAAGACCGTTCCCATGTTGTGGGGGCAAGGGAATTCTTTTACGCCAACCATCGGCGCGTCTGGCGCTATTTTCGGAATTCTCATTGCCTGCGCGATTCTCTTTCCCGATCGCCGCGCTTATATCATCCCTATTCCCATCCCGATAAAAATGAAATGGATTGTCGCAGGAATGGCATTCATCACATTCCTCGGCACTTTCGGTCTTGGCGACGACAAAGTCAGCCACATCTGCCACCTGGGCGGCATGTTGATCGGCTATCTCTATCTTCGCCGCGATTCGTATCTCTTCCGCCTGCGCAACGAAGTCTCTGACTGGAAATACCAGCGCAACCGGAAAAAATTCGACGTGTACATCAACAAAAACAAAAACGAGCCGCCATCCCGCCCCGACCGCTGGGTCAACTAGTTGCCCGTGCTTTCTTGGTTTCTGTTTCCGTAAGCGCCGGGCTTCAGCCCGGCTCTACGTTTTCGACTTCGTGGTCAGACCGATAACAACCGGCTAAAAAACGACCGGTAGCGCCGCAATACCAGCCGCAAGTCTTCGGTCGAAACGTTTTCGCCTTTGTCCCATTGACTTTCCAGCTTGTTTCGCTCATCCGCGAAGATTTCCGCCAGCCGTTTCATGGTTCCCGCCACCAGGCTGTCCGCCTGCTCGACCGCGCGACGCGGCTCGTCCACAAAGCCAACTTGTATTGCGTCCCACTTCCCGCGTAAATCGTTCGCTTCGCTGCCAGAAAAAAGCGGCCCGGTTTCCTGCCCCAGCGCGGGAGCAGGCGCGGCGGCCGTGCCGCGACCTCCAACCCGGCCTGCATCGCTCGTAAAAGATCCATCAGTCCTGACATCGGTCCGGGTGTCAACGCGCTCTGTCGTTCGTCGCTCATTTTCGATGCGCGATGCTTCATCTCCTCTCTGCGTTCGTTGACTTGTTCCCGCCAAATCCGCCGTGGTGAGGTCTTCATCCGCTTCGCCTTGCGGCCCTTCTGTCTTCCTGATTTCTTCGCTCACGATGTGCTCCCGGTTAATCTCTTGGAATTCCCTGCTAAATTCTTGGCGGGATTGCTCGTCGCGCTTACGCGCGAGCGCTTCTTGCCGTCGCAGTGCGGGTCAATTCGGGCTCGTCGGCCAATTCCGCGAACAGCGTGCGGTAGTGGATCATAGCTTGCCTCATATCCTCCGTAGTCGCACGGCCTTGCGCGTGCCGCAGAGAAATTTCGTGCCCCGCTCGATACTGTTCGACCACCAGGGAGTGATCGACGGATATATCTTCGGCGCGCTGCGCAAACTCCGTCACCGGATAGCCGCGTGCCGTCATGATTTCTTGAATTAGCTTGTCCGCTTCGGTTAACGCGCTGCGGGGATCGTCGACGAACCGCGATTGGATTTTGTGCCACCCCGCGACAAACCTCGCTCGGGTCTCCGATGACAGCGGAGTTATCTTGAAATCCTCTACTCTCTTTTGCAGTTTCTGCAGCTTCGCTTCCGCGCGCATCTTGCTGCCGGTTTCTTCGACCGTCCGGCTGTACTCCGGACCGAATCGTTCGCGAAGTCTTTTGCTGCGCTGATTTACGGCCAGTAAGGCAAGGACGATGACCGCGGCAATTACCGCCACTACAATCGTGACCACTGCGGAGGCGTTCATGGCGCTACCCTCTGCAGCCTTGATACTCGACAGCCCCAGGTTCCAGCAATCCGCATCTTCCTGTAGCGCCACGCGGTCAGCCGTGTACCCACCCCGCAGTAAATTGTTGTATGGCGAAGGAATGCGATTTACTGTCCCGCCGAGCTTGCAAAAGCTTACGCGCGGTTCATTGCTCGTTGCCTGACTAAAACGTGAAATGCCCGCTCTACCGCGGACGCGGGTTGCTCTTATGCCTCAAACGTCCACCGGCCGCCGGCCATCGTGCGTTCCACCGGAATCGAAATCAGGGTAGAAGGCTCCTCTTTTAACGGGTCCCGCCCCAGCACCACGAGGTCGGCGACCTTCCCGGCTTCCAATGATCCTTTCAAATTCTCTTCATACGAGGCATACGCACCATGAATCGTTCCAACGCGAATCGCCTCCTCCACGGTAATTTTTTGTTTTGGCCCCCAGACATTTCCCTTGATGTCGGCGCGCGTTACTTCTGACTGCAGCGCCATCATTGGAATGAATTCCCCGGGCGGATAATCGGAAGCCTGAGTCGCAGGGATTCCCGCATCCAGGAAACTGCGCAGCGCAAACATGTGATTTAGCCGCTCTGCCCCGTAATACTTCATCTTTTCGCCGTGATAATAAACGTAGGTGGAAAAGGGCGTCGGAATCGCGCCCAGCGCCTCGATTCTCCGCACCAGGTCATCATTGATCACGGTGCAATGTTCCAGCCGGAATCGCGGATCGTGTCTTGGATTTTCCCGCTGCAAGCGTTCGTAAACGCGCAAAGTAGTATCAATCCCCACGTCGCCGTTCGCGTGCGTGCCGATTTGCCAGCCGGCTAGATGTGCTTTACGTCCGTAGGAATAAAGCTCGTCTTCGGTCATGACCAGAATGCCGAAATCGTTGGGACGCCCTGCATACGCGGTCGAAAGACGAGCGGTGCGTTCTGAAATCGAGCCGTCGCAGACCAGCTTCATCGCACCGACCCGCACCCAGTCATCGCCCAATCCAGTTCGAACGCCCGCAGCGATCATCGAGTCGATGTAGCGGTAATTGATGAAGCAGTACGCGCGATATAGTAACTCTCCTGCTGCATGCGCGTCCTGATATGCCAGCAGATCTGTCGGTGTTCCCTGCGCTTCATGCGCGGAGGTGATCCCAGTCTTCGCCAACATTTTCGAAATCAGCTTGACGCCTTCGCGATGATCGTCGCGAGTCAACGTCTGCGGGATGGCTTTGTCCAATATCTCACGCGCGCTTTCCGCAACCCGTCCGCTCAATTTTCCTGTAGCAGGATCGTGGTCGATTTTCCCTCCTGCCGGATCCGGCGTCTTGTCGTTGATGCCCGCTTTTTGGAACGCCAGCGAATTGCAGTACGCCGTATGACCGCCGCGATGTTCGATCTGAACGGGATGATCCGGGACGGCCGCGTCCAGATCGCTGATGTTCAGTGGGCGGCCGTCGGCGGTTTTTGTGTCGTCATACTTGAAGCCGAGAACCCATTCGCCTGCTGGAGTTTTCGCAGCTCGCGCTCGCAATGCCGCCTGAAGGGCGGAGATCGACCGCAAATCGCAATCCACCATCCGCAGGTGCATCACTCCGGCCATTGCGGGATGCGAGTGTGCATCAATGAATCCCGGCAGCAGCGTTTTTCCGCCAAGGTCAATCTTCCTGGAGCCCGCTGCGCCAAGATGCAAAACGTCCTGGTCGCTGCCGACGGCCAAAATCCTGCCGCGGGAAATCGCCACTGCTTGTGCGCGCGGCTCGCGCGAATTCACGGTCACGATATTTGCGTTGTGCAGGATGAGTTCCGGCTTTTCCTCTTCCAGCGGAAACAGCGCTGCCGCCGCCATCGAGGCAAGAAAGTCCCGGCGACCAGGATTGATAGTCATGTCTTCCTTTGTGAAAAAGTAGAAGAATCTCGCAGATGCTACGCCGCCGCGCACGCTTGCGTCAATTTCCACCACCGCAAATCTATTTCGCCGCGCCGCCAATTACATGGAACTTCATGAAATTCGTGGTGCCGCGTACGCCCATCGGCGTCCCGGCCACAATCGCGATGACATCGCCTTGGCGTACCAATTTTTCTTCCAGTAATCGTTTTTCGGAGATTTCCGCCAGCTGGTCCACCTTACGCAGATCCGGAATTGCCAGCGGCGCCACTCCCCACACCAGCGCCAGCCGCCGCCGCGTTTCCGGGTCCGGAGAAAACGCCGCAATCGGCACCAGCGGCCGATACCGCGAAATCAGCCGCGCGGTAAATCCACTGTGCGTAAAAACCACAATCCACTTCATGTGCAATTCGCGCGAAGCGTGGCACACCAGTTCGGCCACCGTTTCAGGCACTTTCAATTTTTCCTGCGACGCCGGCCGCGTGAATTCCGGGATGCTGGCTTCCGCTTCTTCGATGATTCGGGCCATCATGCCGACTGCTTCCACCGGATATTTTCCGCTGGCGGTCTCCGCTGAGAGCATTACCGCATCCGAACCGTCGAAAATCGCATTGGCCACATCCGAGGCTTCGGCGCGCGTCGGCCGTGGATTTTCCGTCATTGATTCCAGCATCTGCGTCGCGGTAATCACCGGGCGGCGAAATTCCCGTGCGCGAGCAATAATATTTTTTTGCACCACCGGCACGCGCTCTGGATTCATCTCCACGCCCAGATCGCCGCGAGCCACCATCACGCCGTCCGATACCCGCAGGATTCCTTCCAAGTTTTCAATCGCTTCCGGCTTTTCCAGTTTTGCGATCACCGGAGTTTCTTTTCGTGCGCGCCGGATCAATCTTTTTGCCAGCAGCACATCTTCCGGACGCCGCACAAAACTTACCGCGATGTAGTCCACTCCCTGCCCCAAAGCGAATTTCAAATCCGCTTTGTCTTTCGGCGTGAGTGCGGGCACGCGCAACTTCACTCCCGGCAAATTGATTCCCTTGTGCTCGCCCAGTGCGCCGCCATTCACCACCCGGCAGTTCACATCTTTCAAGCGGACGGACTCGACGCGCAGCTCGATCAATCCATCTGACAACAGGATTCGGTCGCCGCGGTGTACTTCCCTGGGGAGTGGCAGAAATATGGTGCTTACGCGCGTCGAATCGCCCAGAATTTTCCGGGTGGTGATTGTGAAGTCTTGCCCAGTGCGCAGCGTTACCGGAACGCCGCCGGCCAGCGCGCCGGTTCGTATCTTTGGTCCTTGCAGGTCGGCAAGAATTGCAATCGTCTTGCCGAGTTTATTGGCGGTCGCACGCAACAATTGAATGCAACTCAAATGATCGGCATGGCTGCCGTGCGAAAAATTCAGGCGCGCCACATCCATGCCCGCTTCCAGCAGCCGCTTCAAAATCCGCGGATGGCGCGAAGCCGGTCCAATCGTGCACACGATTTTTGAATGTCGAAAACTCATTGCGATAACCAAAAACCAGAAGGAGAGATTCCTCGTTGCGCCTGCCCGCGGCAGGCAGGCTCGCAATGACGGTGCAAGCGTTTTCCGAGCAGGCCAGACAAGTCAGTGCGAAACCGCGAATTCATTCACCAGGCGCACCATCAGATCCACGCCTTTGGCGAAAGCCGCCGCGGGAATTCGCTCGTCGTCGCCATGCATCCGCTTGATGTCTTCTTCGGTCAGCGGAAACGGCACCAGCCCGTAGGCCTGCACATTATGCAATCTCAATTGCGCTGAATCCGTCGCCCAAGTCGATTGAAATGGCACCACCGGCACTCCGGCAAATTCTTCCGCCGACGCTTTCACGATAGCCGCGTAGAAATCTGTTTCCAGTGAAGAATCCGGCGCCGCCAGCCCCGCATCCGGCTGTACTTCCAGTTTTACCTGCGGATCGTTGACAATTTTGTTCAGCTCGCCGAGCAGCGCGGTAATAGTGTTTCCCGGCAACAGCCGTATGTTGAGCGTCGCAGTGGCTACCGACGGAATCACGTTGGCGCGGACACCGGCGTTGAGCATGGTCGGCGAAATGGTATCGCGCAACATGGCGTTCCACATCGGATTGCTGTCGGATATCACGCGCGCCGCGTGCTCGCCACGGTCCGTGGTATCGAGCGAACGGATCCATTTTGAGATTTCGTCGTCTTGCAATGGCGCGATCCCTTCAAAATATCGCCGCACAATGGTGGTGAAATGCACCGACGCGGTATAGCCGGCAATCTTTTCCACCGCCGCGCACAGGTGCGTCACCGCATTGTCTCTCAGCGGTATGGAGGCGTGCCCGGACTTCCCGTTCGCGGTCACGGTGACGTTGACAGCGACTTTCTCGCTGGCCTGCACCGCCACATATTGAACTTTCCCGTTTTTTACAAAAACGTTTCCGCCTTCGTTGATCGCATATTTCGCCGCAATCTTATCCCAGTATTTCGAGATGAGCATTCGGATACTGGCGTCGCTGGCGCCTTCCTCGCTCGCTGTGGCCAGGAAAATTACGTCGCGGTTCAGGCGCGCGTTCGCGCGCTTCAGCGCGACAAATGCCGCCAGGTTCGCCGCCAACATTCCCTTGTCATCGACTGCGCCGCGTCCGTAAATGTAGCCGTCCTTGGGCACCGCGCCGAATGGATCGACCGTCCACTTCGCGCGTTCTACGCCTACCACATCCAGGTGCGCCACCAACAGCAAGGCCTTGGAAGGATCGGAGAACGCCGAATTCTTCAGCCGCGCCACCAGCGCGCTGCGTCCCGGTGCCAACGGCAGCAATTCCGCGGCGATTCCTTCTTTTTGTAAAATTGCTGCAATATATTTCGCTGCAGCTTCTTCATTGCCGGGAGGATTCGTGGTGTTGATCTTGATCAGGTCCGCGAGCCATCCGGTCGCTTCACGCGCCAGCGCCGAATTGTCGCCGAGCGGCGTGCTGGTTTGCGCGGTCGATGGTGGAGCCATACCCGGGATCTGCGCGCTCGCCCAGGGCAGCAAAATTCCCAGTGACAGCGTACAAAATAGCAGTTTCTTCACAAGTCGCGAGCGAATCACCGTTTAATCTCCTCGTTAGGCCGGAATCGCGCATGTGCGCAATCAATTAGCAAACGTTTTGCTGCATTTCTGCTTCATACTAACATGCCACTAGAGACCGCCCAGCTGCTGCCATCGCTGTGCGTTCCTAAGTTCCACCGTCGGCTACTGGCGCGCGGCACGCGAAGTACATGGGGGATGGAATGAACGGGATAATTTCCGGCGTTGTTGGACACACTTTTCGTCGTGTACTTTTGGCTGCAGGCGTGGCCATGCTGTGCGTCGGATTCGCTGCTGCCCAGGCGCCCACTGGGCCACAATCCGGCGGCCAGCCGCAGCCGGCGCCGCCTGCGGCGCAAACTCCGCCCGCGCAAAAGCCCCAGGAAGGCGGCCTCTCGATCGCCGTCGAAGTCCCGGTGGTCTCGATGGATGTTGTGGCCACAACCAATCGTGGCGACATCCTCACCGGATTGAAGCGCGAGAATTTTCGCTTGTTCGAAGACGGCGTTCCGCAAACGGTTACCAACTTCGGGCCCACGGATGCTCCCATCACCATGGTGGTGCTGATGGAATTCAGCGCCCGCTATGGCGGGCGGTTTTCCTATCTGGCGAAATATTGGGCGGATGCTCTGTTTCCGAATCTGAAGCCACAGGACTACGTCGCTCTGGTAACGTTCGACATGAAGCCAAAACTGGAAGTGGACTTCACCCAGAACAAGGATGAAGTACGAAATGCGATTTACCATTTGTATTTTCCAGGTTTCAGCGAATCGAATGTGTACGACGCGTTGCTGGACACGGTGGACCGTTTGAAAGACGTTCCGGGCAAGAAATCGATTCTGCTGGTAGCTACTGGACGCGACACTTTTTCGAAACACAATTACGATCAGACCATGAAGGCGCTGCACCAGACTGACGTTCCGATTTTTATCGTTGGCATGAGCCAGGTAGTGATGCTTACGCAAGAGATGCGGGGCCGCAACGGAAGCGAAATCGATTTCCTGCAGGACGAAAATCAGATGAAAACATTTGCCAAAGAAACGGGCGGATTTGCCTGGTTCCCGAGATTTGAGGGCGAAATTCCCGGAATCTTTCAGCAAGTGGCGGCATTTCTGCGCAATCAGTACAGCCTTACCTATAGCCCCACCAATCGCAATCGCGACGGAAAATTTCGCAAAGTGAAAATTGATCTGGTCGCTCCGGACGGCGCCCCGCTTACAGTGCTGGACCAAAAAGGTAAGAAACAAAAATATGTAGTGTACGCCCGCGAAGGCTACGTTGCCCCAAAGGCCGGCATCGACTGAGTAGCTTTCTTGGTAATACACCGTACTGCCGGTAATTTCCCGTGGTCAGCGAGTGCAACAAAGCCGCGGCTGCAAAAACACTCCTTTGCACAATCAGTAGCCGCGGGAAAAATCGACTCGATTTGAAAGTTCTTTCCCGCTGAACCATTCGTCGAGCAATTTCAGGAACAATTCCGTTTCGCGCAGCCACAACCGCTCGCTGATCGCGCTGGTATGCGGCGTAATGAAAAGATTTGCCGCCTTCCACAACGGAGACTCCGGTGGCAAAGGTTCCGCTCCGGTTACATCGAGCGCCGCGCCACCGAGGGCGCCGCTTTGTAGTGCGCTTATCAAGGCTGTCTCGTCCAGCAAAGAACCGCGTGCCACGTTGATTAACCGCGCCCCGCGCTTCATCCGCGCAATCTGTTCGGCGCCGATCAGATGCTTAGTTTCGGCAGTTTCCGGGGCGGCGACCACAACGTAGTCGGCAGACGGCAGCGCTTCGTTCAGTTGCGAAACGGGCAGAATCTTTTCCACATGCGTTGCATCGCCGTTACCCGAGCGCGTCACTCCCCATACGCGCATGTCAAACGCTTTCGCTCGCTGCGCTAATTCGCGTCCGATCGATCCGCATCCAACGATCAGCAGCACGCTGCGGTTTATTTCCGTTAGGTGTTGCGGCTTGTCCCACAAGTCCTGCACCGACCACTTCGATCCGTCCTGGTACCGAACCGAGTCTGGAAAATTGCGCGCCATCGCTAAAATCAGGCCCATGGTGTGTTCCGCCACCGGCACGGAAAAAATGCCGCTGGCATTGGTCACGGTGATGCCGGAGCGTTGCAGCTCCGGATACATCAGTTGCGCCACGCCTGCCGCAGTAGAGTGAATCCATTTCAGCTCGCGTGCGTGTACCAATTGCTCCGCGCGCAGCGAGTAGCCGACAAAAATAGTTGTGTCCGGCAATTCCTGCGGAAGCGTCTCGTAGTTCGGCAGGTGCAGCACGCGCATTTCCGGATAGCGCGCACGAATCGACTCCGCTAGCAGCGGCTTCGGCCGCCACTCCGTGAACGGGTGCCATACGCAAATCACTAATTTTGTCTCTGCGGGAGTTGATCGAGTCATGCGGGAAAAATCAGCGGTGCTTCCAGTAAAGAATCAAACCGAGGAGCGAGCCGCATAGACCAGAAGCCAACAGAAACGGACGCGCCTCGGGAATGCCTACGAAACCCATGACGACAAGTGCGATCGCGACGATCGCGCCGGCAGGGCTGCCGGTGACAATCAGCGCGGTCATATTCATGTCAGGGCGGCGCTCACCTGATTCGAGTGGATGGGGAGTCATTCTTCACCTCCGCCTGACCTCTACTTTGCCACAATTCGGAGGTCGGTGCCGGTCATGTCGGTTGGCTGCCGCTGCCCGAGCACACCGAGCAAAGTGGGCGCGATGTCGCGCAGCGCGCCGCCCGATTTCAATTGCAACTTTTCGTCTTCAGTCGCCAGAATAAGCGGGACAGGATTGGTGGTGTGATACGTGTGTGGGCCGCCGGTCCGCGGATCGATCATGGTTTCCGCATTGCCGTGATCCGCGGTGATGATCCACGCTCCGCCGCGCGGCTTCAGGGTCTGAAAAATCGTGCCCAGTCCGGCATCCACTGCTTCCACTGCCTTGATCGCGGCTTCCAGCTTTCCGGAGTGCCCGACCATATCGGCATTGGCGTAATTCATGATGATGGCGTCGAATTCGCTCTTCTCGATCGCATTCACCACGGTATCCGTAATTCCCTGTGCGGACATTTCCGGCTGCAAATCGTAGGTGGCGACCTTCGGCGAAGGCACCAAGATTCGCTCTTCGCCAAAAAACGGCTTCTCGACCCCGCCATTGAAGAAATACGTCACGTGCGCGTATTTCTCGGTTTCCGCGGTGCGCAGGTTTTTGTAATTCAGATCGGCAAACACCTGCGCGAGAATTTGTTCCAGTTTGTCCGGCTTGATCACCGATTGCAGCCACGGCCAGTTTTTGTCGTACTGCGTCATTGCAACGTAAAAAAGATTCTTGGGCCGCTTGGCGTCGGCGAACTTGTCGAAATCGGGCGCAGCCAGTGCGTAGGTCATTTGCCGCGCGCGATCCGCTCGAAAATTATAGAAAATAATGGCGTCGTCATCGCGAATCAAGCCGACGGGCTTTCCCGCAGCACCCTCTTCATTCACAACGACAATCGGTTTCACGAATTCGTCGGTCACTCCGTTTTCGTAACTGCCGTTTAGCGCGGCGACAGGATCGGCGGTGCGGGCTTCGGCATCGCCGTGCACCATCGCGCGATAGGCAAGTTCGATGCGTTCCCAGCGGTTGTCGCGATCCATCGCGTAGTAGCGCCCGACCAGCGCGGCGATCTTGCCGACGCCCAGTTCGCGCATTTTCTGCTGCAGTTGCTGCACGAATTCGCGACCGCTATGAGGCGGAGTGTCGCGGCCATCCAGAAAGCAGTGCACAAAAACGTTTTCCACTCTGTGCTGCTTGGCCATTTCGAGCAGCGCAAAAAGATGTTGGATATGCGAGTGCACGCCGCCATCGCTCAGCAGCCCGAGAAAATGCAGCTGCCGCTGGCGGCCACGCGCCATCGCTTCTTGGAAAAGTGGAACCTCATGCAGCGTTTTGTTGGCTACCATCAGATCGATTTTCGTGATGTCCATGTGCACCACACGCCCGGCGCCAATATTCATGTGGCCCACTTCGCTGTTGCCCATCTGCCCGTCCGGCAGACCGACCGCAGGCCCCGAAGTCTGAATCAAAGTATTGGGAAAATCTTTAATGAGCCGGTCGTAGTGTGGCTTGCGCGCAAGAGCGATGGCGTTGCCTTTCGTTTCCGCGCGATATCCCCAGCCATCCAGCACAGTCAATACAATCGGTTTCGGTCGTTTGCTCATTTTTCCTCAAGGAATTTGTTCACGAAGCACAGAATGCATTCAGCGCAGTAAGCAGTCGATCCACTTCCTCGACTGTGTTGTAGTGCACCAGGCCAACGCGCAGGACGCCGCCGGATTTTTCCACGCCGAGGCGTTCAGTCAGATTGAGCGCGTAGAAGTTTCCGTCCCAGGTGAAGATGCCGCGGTCGCCCAAGAATACTGCGGCATCGGTTGGCGTGCCTTTCGGCAGGCGGAATGAAACTGTGGAGCAACGGTCGCTGAAACGCGTTGCATCGGTGATGCCGAAGAATTGCAGGCCAGGAATTGCCAGCAGGCCCACAATCAATTTTGCCACTAGCACGCGTTCGTAGGCGGCCGTCGAACGATACGCGGCGAGCAGCGCTTCACGCCGACCTCTTGCGGTTGGATCACAGCGCCGGCCCAGTTCAGCGAGGTATTCAACAGCCGCGTAAATTCCCGCGATTAACTCCTGTACTTGTGTTCCGGTTTCCCAGCATTCAGGCACCGAATCGGCCGCGGGACGGACCTTGTATGGCTTGAATCGCTCAAGGTGTTCTTTTTTTCCGTACAGTGTTCCCATGTGCGGACCGAAAAACTTGTAGGGCGAGCACACCAGAAAATCGCAATCAAGCGTTTTCACGTCAATCGGGCCGTGCGGAGCGTAGTGAACCGCGTCCACGTAAATCAGCGCACCGGCTGCGTGCGCGAGCTTGGTAATCTCCGCGATGGGATTAATCGTGCCAACGATGTTGGACGCGTAGCCCACAGCGACCAGCTTGGTTCTTGAACCAAGCTTGCTCTTCAAATCGTCCAGATCCAGCCTACAATCCGATTCGCGAATGTCCACGGTACGAATGACAACGCCTTTTTCTTCCAGTACACGCCAGGGAGAATAATTGGCGTCGTGATCGAGAATAGTGAGCAAAATTTCGTCGCCGGGTTTGAGTTCGCGGCCAATCGCGCGCGCCAGTCCCAGCGTAATGGTGGTCATGTTCTGCCCGAAGACCACTTCTTCCGGCGTACAGTTGAAAAGATCAGCCATCGCCGCGCGCGTGTTGGCAATCATTTCATTGGTGCGGCGGCTGGTGAGAAACGCTCCGTAGGTGTTCGCGTTCGCGTCGAGAAAATATCTCTGCACCGCGTCCATCACCTGCCGCGGCACCTGCGTTCCTGCCGGGCCGTCGAGAAACGCGGCCTGCTGGCCGTTCAGTTTTAGTTGCAGCGACGGAAATTGTTCGCGCACCCAGCCGACGTCGAATGTTTCGGAAATCGCTTCGTGCACTGCAGGTGTGCTCATACGGCTCCCTGGAACATGAATGGTTAGTTTCTCACACTCCAGCGAACGGGAAAACACGACGGCGTGTTAGCATCACATCCATCAATTCACACATGCCGCGTTGGCGCCGGCTAAAAATCAAATAAGCAGTCCCTACAGGATTCGCTCCGCGCCACGATTTATCCAGGAAGACCATGCCAGAAAATGTAGTCGCCTCAGACCGGACGCGCGTGGTACGCGAGCCGCAACGCGCAGTCTACGATCGCGAAATCATTTATAAAATATTGGACGAAGGTTTTGTCTGTCACGTCGGCTTCACGTTGGATGGACAAACTTTTGTGATTCCCACCATGTACGCTCGAGTGAACGATGCGATTTATTTTCACGGCTCCGCGGCGAGCCGCATGCTGCGAGGAGCGAGCGCCGGCCTGAATGTTTGCGTTACCGTAACATTGGTCGACGGATTGGTTCTGGCACGCTCGGTTTTCAATCATTCGATGAATTATCGGTCGGTGGTGGCGCTGGGTAATGCTGCAATCGTGGACGAAGCCGGCGAAAAATTAGCGGCACTGCGTGCGTTCACGGAAAAAATCCTGCCCGGACGATGGAATGATGCGCGACAACCGAACGAAAAAGAATTGAAGGCGACAAGTATTCTGCGCTTGCCGCTGACGGAGGTATCCGCCAAGGTTCGCGTCGGTGGCGTCGAAGACGACGCCGAAGACTACGCGTTACAGGTGTGGGCGGGAATTGTGCCACTGCGGCTGGTCGCTGATGCCCCGGTTCGCGATGAACGTTGCGACGCGTCGCTGGCGACTCCAGCGTACGCCATGAATTTCCGCACCGTCGGAAACTAGGCCGCCGGACGAACGGCGCGCAGAAAATCCGCGAGCAAACCGTAGGCAGTTGCTTCGATGCCAGGATTATGTTCGACCATCGACAATCCGAATACGTCCAGATCGAAATGAATTGCCGAGCTGGTGCCTTCAAGATTTGCTAGTGGATCACCCGCAAGCAAGAGCTCCGGGCGCACCTGGCAATCCACTCCAGCGCCACGGCGCTCCGCGCGGCAAACCAACTTGTAGCGCATGCCTGCTGCGCGCACGCTGCGGATTTTTTCCTCGCTCAACTCGCGAATTCCGGTGCGTTGCACCTGCTCCAGCTTTACCGGTAATCCCATCAAGATAATCGCCAGCGCGACCACTTTCACCGCGGAGTCCCATCCATCCAGGTCGTTCGCAGGATCGGTCTCCGCAATGCCCAGCGCCTGCGCGCGACGGATCGCTTCGTCGAACGACAGCCCCTTTTCCACTTCCGTAAGCACGACGTTGCTGGTCGAATTGAGCACGCCAGAAAATCCGCGCAGCTCCGTTGCAGGCAGACCCGACGGAAACATGGAAAAGATTGGCACCCCGTCCATAACGGTTGATTCGCACAAGAACTTTTTGCCTCGTTCGCGCGCCAGCGTCATCAGCTCTTCGTAGGCGTGGACCACCGGGCCTTTGTTCGCGGAAATCGCATACGCGCCGTGATTCAGCGCCGCCTTAATGTGATCGGTAGCCGGCTGCCCGCTCTGCGGATTTAACGAACTGGTTTCGAAAAAAACATCGGCACGCGACTGCTCCAGCCATTCGGAAACATTTTGCGGAATCGGAGACGACGCGCGGTTCCCCGGCCAGTGCCCGTTCAGCAGCGCGATGGGATTTAATCCGTCGGGATCGACGACCCAACCCGCTCGGCGCGTGGCCACGCCGGTGAGCCGCCAGCGAACGTCGTACCGCCGGCGCATTTCCGTTTCCTTTGCAACCAGGAGCCGGAGAAGAGCGCGGCCGACGTGTCCAAATCCGACCAGGGCTAGATTGTAGAGAGGAATATCAGCCTCTTTTACTGCATAAAAAGTTAGCGGACCGCCGCGTCCAATTTCTGCGCGACGGAAAGAATATGCGCGGCTTCGGTTTCAAGAACCTGCGCCGTCACCGCGATTCCCGCCTCAGCTTCTTTCCACTGTTTTTGTTCGATCGCTTCTCGCACCACGGGAAGCGTTTTGGCTTCGTAACCGGTGTATTGGCCGGGAGCATCCACAAAATGTTTGAACCACGGACGACCCGGCAATCCCTGCTCCAGCGTGAGCTTGTGCTCGCTCTCCATCAATGCCTGGTTGATTTCTGCCAGCGACGCTTTGCCAATTGCCGCTCCGCCATTGGCTGCCGCGCGTTCCAGAGCCCTGTGATATTCCGCACTGGCATGCGCCAGCGCGTCGGTCGCATTATCAAGTGGCGCAAAATTCAAAAATGGCGGAACGCTCTCTTTCGGCGGCGGAACAGACTTCACGCGCGGATCGGTCATCGCGGAGAATACGCCTTCCTCTAGTTCGTGATTGCGTTCGACGATTTCATCGCGAGATTTCTGCGCCAGCGCCTTGAGTTCTTTCACATAAGTCTGCATGGTGTCCGAGAAATTGTTGAATTCGAACGGCAATAAGTCAGCGTCGGCCAATCGCATGATTGCGGTTCCCGCGGTCTGCGCGAGAGCGCGCCCGTATACAAAATCTGTATCGCTGAAATGCGTGAACCAGTAGAAATCATCGTAAATCGAATGGTAGATCCCGCCGCCGTCTTCGCCGCCAAAGCCAAGATTCAGAGCGGCTACTCCGTCATGTTGAAGAAATGCCCCGTAATCCGATCCTGACCCAAGAGCCCCGATGCGTAAATCGCTACGGGCCCGGGCTTCCTGGCGCTCGGAAATTTCATCCGGCCGGCCGATTTGCCGCAGCTGCGCGCGCTTCCAGACGGAAAGTTTCGTCTCCGGATCCTGGACATCGCGCGCAACGTCGTTGATAAACTTTTCCAGGGTATGCGAGCCTTCCGCGCCGAAGTATCCGCGCGCATTAACGTCGGAATTGATGTACACCACCGCGTGCGCCTTCAAGTCATCGGCATGCTCTTCGGCAAATTCCGTTGAGCCAATCAGGCCCGGTTCTTCCGCATCCCATGCGCAGAAAATAATGCTGCGCTTGGGCTTCCAGCCCCCTTTCACGAGTTCGCCCATGGCCCGAGCCTCTTCCATCAATGCGATCAGCCCGGAAATCGGGTCTTGCGCGCCATTCACCCAGGCGTCGTGGTGATTGCCACGGATGATCCACTGGTCGGCGTTCGTCGTACCGGGAATTTTTCCGATCACGTCGTAAATCGTTTTCAGGCCCGCCCAATCCGATTTCACCTTCAAGTGCACCTTAGCGGCGCCCGGGCCGATGTGATAAGTCATGCCGAGACCGCCACGCCACGCTCGCGGAGCTATCGCTCCGGTAATTGCCGCCAGCAGAGGTTCGGCATCGCCGTAAGAAATCGGCAGCACCGGAATTTTTGTAATGACCGGAACATCTTTCAGATCGAGGCGCTTGGCATTTTTGCTTGCGCCGACCCCCGGTGTCAGCGGATCGCCGGGATAAATTGGATCGTCGGCTACGCTGCCGCGTTGCACGCCGTCGCGCGGACGCCACGCGCCTGCCGGAAAAGTTTCGCCCTGCTTGAATCCATCTTCGTTGGGATCGGAATAAATCAGGCAGCCAACTGCGCCGTGTTCCGCCGCAACTTTCGGCTTGATGCCGCGCCAGGAATGGCCGTACTTGGCAATCACGATCGCGCCTTTTACGGAGACACCCAGGCGATCGAGCTGCTCGTAATCCTCCGGAATCCCGTAGTTCACGAACACCAGCGGCGCCGTCACGTCACCATCAATCGAATAGGCGTGGTAGGTCGGCAATTGTTCGCTCTGCTGATTCGAAGTGGGATCTTGCGCGACTGCAGGCTCCCGCAGCGTGGCGACAAATTTCGGGCCGCCTTCGACTAGTTCGACCGCGCGTTCTTTTGGCGTCGGATACAAAATGTCAAATGTTTCAATGTGCGTGTCGAGCCCAAACTCTTTGAATTTCGCCGCCAACCATTCCGCATTGTTTTTGTCGTATGCAGTGCCGACGTTGTGCGGGCGCGCCGAAAGCCGTTGCATGTAGTCGCGCATCAGTTGCGGACTGGGAATGGCTTTGAATTTTTCTTCCCACTGGCGCTCCGCATGCGAAGATTCCGCCGAGAAACCGGAGAGCACTGGCTCGTCGCTGGAGATCGGATGCAACCAGGGCAATGCCGCCGGCATGGCGAGTAACAGCGCAACGGCGCAAAGGATTGGTCTCATAGGCTCCTCAGATGGTCTAAGAAATAGATTGCTCAGGCAAAATCTTGCGCAGCACAAAATCTCCAATCACCGGGAAACGTGCCCATTCCCCCTGATTCGCCTTGATCGCGTAAACAATTCCGAGAACCAGGTTCAAGACCCATCCGCCCATTCCCCAAAGCCAGACCAACCCGAATACGCCGAAAAAGGCCAACGGAGGCGCCTGACCCGGAGCATTGTGCGGGTGCGTGACGATCGTAGAAAACATGAAAATGAACGCAATGATCATGCCCACAAAGAAAACGATCGCGTATGCGGCATGCCAGATCAGCACCTGCAATGAATAAAACGACACGAACCGCGAATCTTTCTTCACCAGATAAAAAATCAGTGGCGCGAGGAAGCTGGAAAAAATCGCCAGCACGTTGACCAGCAGCGCCATGGTCCGTTCGTCTTGAGTCGGGACCGGCATGGCAGCAGGCAGCGGCGCAGTGGTCATGAATTCAGCTTTCTCGATGTCCAAGATTTCGTCATCGCAGGCTGAGAATTATTTCGCGGGCAGCGGATTCGCGCAAGCGGGTATTTTTTGCGCAGCGAATTCAGGAATCGCCTTTGTTCCGGTGCGTGGTATTCAGAATCTCGTCGGGGATGCGCAACCGCTCGACCGGATGACCGTTGACAATGTGCGATTCGATAATTTCCTCCACGTCCTCCGGCCGAACTCCACCGTAAAAAATGCTGTCGGGATAAACAGCCACGGTCGGTCCAAGTTCACACTGATCCAGGCATCCGGACTTGTTCGCGCGCACCAGTTTCAATCCGCGCTGCGCCAGCTTGGTCTTGAATAGCCGTTGCAATTCGCCCTGTCCGGTGGGATCACAGCAGCCGCGCGGGTGTCCCGCTTCGCGCTGATTCATGCAGATGAAAATGTGTTTCTCGAATTTAGGCATCAGCTTGCGTCGCGTCTACCAAGATACCGGGCCGCGAACCTAAGCACAATGATGCGAAGTCCTGCGCCAGCCTACAAATCCGGCTGGCCGCGCGCTTTCATCAAGCGAGGACTGAATTCCACACGAAACGACAGTGCATTTTCGCGATTCTGCATTTCTTTTCTTGCGTTGGCGCGGCAATGGAAAATTACTTTTGCGGATTCTGGATCGATGGCCGGCTCGCCATTCAACATCCGTGCAAAATGCATTTCGCTGCGCACCACGTCGGTGTCGCCTTCTTCTACATATTTCACGAAGGCGAGGTCGAGTACGCCGCCGTTCTCCAGTTCCAGAAAAACCGTGTCGTGCAAATCTTCGCGTGCGTCGCGCAGAATCCGCAACGGCTCGTCACCTTCGACAGTCAATACATAGTCCGGCAGCGGACTGGCATCCACTTTCGCAACTGCGCCTTTTGCCCCGGCGCGAGCCTCGACTCTTTTCGCTTCCGCGAGACGGATTGTTTTGGAGGACCACCACAGGACCGTAACCGCAGGAAGCGGATGACCGCGCGTCAGCGTTACGCCGGGGACGACCGCCGTGTTTCGTCCGTTCACCCTAGAGTCGTCCACCACGCCGGATTGCGAGTTGGTGGTGCGCTGCGTGTAATTCGATTCCAACGAAAATTTCGAGGGACTCCACGGAGAATTCTGCAGAATGCGAAAGACGTCGGCCAGCGTCCATTGCTCCGGGGCTTTATCCCATGCAGCACCCGCCGCCAAAGCGACAGCGGCTGCGAAGAAAAACAGACACACAACACGACGCGTCAACATGGCTGGGACC
>Ga0209488_10001089_pt1 | contig 23026 bp, 15 predicted proteins | sample Rivendell_Oct201_8_FD_188349 | JGI IMG/M metagenome (GOLD analysis project Ga0209488, IMG submission 188349) | Vadose zone soil microbial communities from the Eel River Critical Zone Observatory, Northern California, USA -... | ecosystem: Environmental > Terrestrial > Soil > Vadose zone >...
TCCAAGTCTAGTGAGCTAAGAACCACGGCGTGGTTGTTGCGTCGCTCTTGAAGAAGTTGATCATCAAATTGGTTTCCTTTTCCCGCCCATACGGATCGGATGGATGGAAACCATCGTACTTAATATCAGGGCAAGCCCACGTCGTGCCGTCGTTACGGGCCAGCAATCCATTCGCCCAGGGGTAAGCTCCCCAAGACATCCACGGAGCCTTGACCACTCCCTTGGTTGAATCCCAGTTGAGCGCTGTCTTGCCATTGATCTGATCCTGAATTGCCCATTTGACCGCGAACGCCGATTCATAGGCCCAAGGCTCACTGTCGATGTTGCTGAGGCCGTTCGAGTATCCGGTATACACCGATCCCCCATAGTAGGCGAGCTTGACGTTGGGAAACTTGGAGTAAATGTTCTGGACGATGGACTCGTACTCGGACTGAAGTTTCGCCATGTCAGCGGGGAAAGCTCCGCTTGGCGTCGGATCGATGTCCTTGATGTAGACCACCTGCACTTGGGCGGCGGTAATGCCAGACTGAGGCAGGAAGTTCTGAAAGATCGGGTTCCAGAAACCATCGGTGGCGCTGGCGAAGTTCTTCGCATATGCGCGAGGTTGAGCTCCAGGCACCAGCACGACTTTGGGATTGACTGTCGCGTCCCCATAAAAGTCTGTGGTGAAGGTCAGCCAGGTATCAAACAGCGCTGACATGCCAACCGACATCAGCCCAATCTTCCCATTCACCGGGTCCGGGTTGCCGTTCGCATCCAGGGGCTGAATGGACTGGGCAATGGCGATTCCCGCCGCATCAAATGAAGAAGGGCGCGAATTGCTACCGTTGGGATATAAGCCCGCCATTGAGCCTTGATAGCTACCTGTACCCAGATCAGTGATGGGGATAAGCGGACTCGTCGTATTGGGAATGTTACTGACGATGTTATTGCATCGCGCTCCGGTCTGCGCTGCGACCGGCAAGGTCAGCGTTCTACTCGCGCTGCTGGAGGCGGAATCTGTCACATTGACGGTGAAGCTATAGTTTCCTTTTAGAACACTCGCGTCCAGCGTTCCTCCAAGCAACCCTGCGCTCGAGAGCGTCAATCCGGCCGGCAGAGTTGAACCTGATGCCAGCGCCCAGGTATAGGGAGCCGTGCCGCCGGCGGCAGTCAGAATGGATTGATAGGCACCTGTGACGACTGCAGTGGGCAGAGTCGGATAGATAGTCGCGCCCAACGAGGTTGCGCCCACCACGTTCCCGGACAGGGCCGTGCCTTTGGCCAGCAGGTTGTTGAACCCGACGGTCACTACGTTGTTGTAGGTGGCGGGAATCGTTCCATCCACATTCACATTCACGGTGAGCGATTTGCCGGGCTGAAGCACTTGCGAGTGTGGGAAGCCCGTAACCTGGAATGGTGGATCGACGGTGATGGTATTCACCGTCGTGCCGGTGGTGCCGATGTTCGTAACGGTCAGCGGCTGGCTCGGGCTGATCGAACCCGCAGGAGTGTCCAGAAAATTCATGGAAGACACGCTAAGGTTTCCCTTCGCGCCGGTGGCAACCCCGGGACCCGTCAGCGGGACGACAACCGGCGCCACCCCCTGAATATTGATAGTGAAAGTTCCATTGAAGGTCTGGGCAGCATCGGGCGCAAACCGGATCGAGTAGTTAATCAACGTGTTCGGGGTGAGGACTACTGGCGACCACCCATAGAAAAACTGGAATTCGGAAGGCGAAATGCTGTAGCTGTTAATGACCACATTGCCCACCGTACCCGTATTCTTTACGGTAACGGTGTAGGCCAATCCAACGGTGCCCACCGTCACCTGCTTGAAGGTGATGGAGCTGGGCGTAACGGTGAATGTTTGGGCGGTAGCCAGCGGCAGGGCGAGAAAAAGACCGAGCGCAAGAATCAACGCCATGCCGGATCGCGTGGCCATACTGCGAAAATAGTCATGGATCATTGAGTGTCCCTCGTCGTGATTAGAGAAGCGTCTCTATTTTTGTTGGGATATCGTGGGGAATTCAGATCGAACTGGGCTACAGAGTTTGTGTTCAATGGGCGGCCTTCTCGAGGAGCACCGGCGTCGCACCAATTTCAATTCTGCTGCCCGTAATCGCAGTTCGGTCGCCCGATAATTTTCGAACTGTATCTACATCTTTGGGTCGATCAAAGTTTGCATTGTGATCGGCGTTCCACACGATCCAGGAAGTGGCTCCGTCGCGGCTTAACTGGCAGACCCAGGTTCCTCCGTCCTGCCTGACAGAGTCCATACGCGCGCCCACCGTCCACTTCTGCAACTCTGCATAAGCTTTCGCCGTGGGCGTCGGAGTGGCTTCGTCATCCTCTGTCATGCGTACCCTTGCTCCCTGGTTGTCCCAGGCGTACCAGTAGAAGCGGCTCACGCCGTCGGCCCAGTTCAGGACATAAGCACGCGCCAGATATGCAGGACCATCTTGAGGGTCAATGCGATAGGGTTGAAGCCATCCCGCTTCCGTGTTCCACAGAGGCTTGTCGCCAACGCCATACTGCTTGGTCATCTCGTGCACGTCGTCGATGAAATGGAGCATCGCCTCCGGTTCCTGGCCGCGCACGTAGAAATGGTAGCCAATTACGTCGGCATACTTTCCGCCGCCACGTTCCAAATACTCTTTCAGCCAGGGCAAGCCGGTAGGTCCAACCGCGGATGGAGAGACCACCGTCACTGACGGGTCAACTTGCTTCAACACAGCGTAGGCTTCTCTCGCCAGATCTACCATCGCTTCAGGCGTTCCGCTGTAAAAATTTTCCAGGTTCGGCTCGTTCCAGATCTCGTACGCCTTGATACGGCCCTTATAACGCGTGGCAACGGTGCGAACGTAGTTGCGCCAGTCCTCAAGATTCTTGGGCTCCGCCATTCCACCGGGTTCCGCCTTGGGATTGCGCCCCATTTGAGCGGGGCGAGCCGAAGCCCAGCGAGGAGTGCGGCCCATCGTATAAAGGACTTCGACGCCGTGAGACTCGGCTAAGTCAACGGTTCGATCGAGCATCCGCCAGTCCCACTGGCCCTTCTGGGGCTCCAGTTGAGCCCAGGTCGTATGCGTGTCCCACAAGCGCCAAGCCTTGAACGGAACTGGCGGCCACGGAGTGGAGACGGGAGCACGATGGATATGCATGCCAAAGAACGTTGGCGGCACCGAAGACGAAGGTGGTTTGAGTCCGTCACCGGACTCAGCGGACGCAAAGACCGCAATGGAACTCAGAAACAACATTCCGGCACGAATATAATTCCGCGGGCGTTTGAGCATCGAAGATTGCCGGCGCGGGTTCAGCTTGATTTGCTCCGTGATACCGAACTTACAGGCGGAATCTCTTGGGAATGAGAGGCGACAAGATTCTGAGACTTGACCTCCCGATACTTTCCCAAGAGCCATAACGGCGCAAAACAGTAGATGTAAACCACGGCAGCATCCAGAGCGCGAAAGGCGCGAAAGAAGAGTCGATCCTTCCCTCTCTCCAGTCTTCCAGGCACTTTCACTGGCTCATCCTGCAAATCCGCTGACGCAGGCGGCCACGTCCCTCCATATTGCGTGCGCCAGAACGAAGTGTAGCGTTGAATCTTTCTTTTCAGAGCCGGAGGCAGCACCTCCGGACGGCGCTTCTTCCCAGCAATTTTTTCGCTCTTGACGCCCTCGTGATGTTCGCCCTCGTAGATGGCGGACCGGTCCGCGCCCTCGAGTGACGTCATGCGCTCGTCGAATGGAATCGCGAGGAATCGGCATATTCCCCGCATCAGTTCAGCCGGGTGGTAAATCAGATCTTCATAGTTGATCTGGTGGACCGATACTCCACTGCTCACGAGCCGATCGCACTCCTGTTTCATGCGCTCCAATCCGAAAAGTGCGCGGTGCGTGATGCCCCGCTTGCTGAACCACGTATCGTTCTCTGCCGCCCGGAGAATGCTGCGGCAAATGTCAGCGGGATCTCGCCAGATCACAATGAATTGAGCCTCAGGAAACTCTTCGGCCAAGCGGTCCATAGAATCGTAATAATTCGGAGATTTGCCGCCCCAAATAGCCGCACCCTTGCGACGAGCATACTGTCCATAGACGGCGCGCACCGCGCTGGGCAAATCCTCAACCGAATCGGGGATCTCATCGGCAGAAATCTGGTGACGATCGAGTGCGCTGTTCCAGAAATTCCATCTCTTCGTCCAGTCCGACTTCCCTCCCCGCAGCATGAAGAGAGGCCTCAGCACCGGCAATTCCGCCTCATACATTAGCGAGATCTGGCTGTGCTGGTTGAGCAATGCATAGAGCAACGATGTTCCGGAGCGCCACATCCCGATGACAAATAGGGGCCCGGGGCGCAGGGCAGGAGCCGAACTAGCTGTCCGTTCTTGTGTCAGAGCGATGGTCGCCATATCAAAGATTAAGAGTTCAGGTTCGTGACTAAAGAGTTGCGGCTGGCCTCACCCGAGTGAGGCCAACCGCCAAGAGAGGAGAGGGGCTTGCCACTATCGGGCCGAAACCAGTTCGCCTTGCTCCACCGGCTTTTTGGTAACTTGCGAGGCGATCCACTTGTAAGTGATTGCCAAGCCCTGCTGCAGATGAATCTTAGGCTCCCAACCCAGCACTCTCCGCAGCATGGTGTTGTCGCTGTTACGTCCGCGAACGCCCTGCGGTCCGGTCAGGTTGTGCCGCTTCACCAGCCTCTTGTTTGCAATCTCTGAAACCATGTCAACCAATCCGTTGATGGTCACGAGTTCGTCCGTGCCCAGGTTCAGAGCGTCGCGACAATCGGAAGCCATGATGCGGGTCAGGCCTTCGACGCAGTCGTCCACATACATGAATGAGCGGGTCTGCTCGCCATCGCCCCAGATTTCAATCTCGCCACCGTGGTGCGCGAGAGCCACTTTGCGCGAAATGGCTGCCGGAGCTTTTTCCTTACCGCCATCGTAGGTACCGAGCGGCCCATAGACGTTGTGGAAACGGACGATGCGAGTCTCAAAGCCGTAATCCTTGTAGTAGTAGCGGCAGAGTTCCTCGGCGAAGAGTTTCTCCCAGCCATAACCTGGCTCTGGATCCGCGGGAAACGCATCTTCCTCGGTCAGCGGCTTCACGTCGGGATCTTTCTGCTTGGCCTGGTTGTAGACGCAGGCGGACGATGAGAACAGGAACCGTCCTACGCCATTCTGCCGGCTGGCTTCAAGCATGTGCGCATTAATCAGGATGTTGTTGCGGCTGATGTCGGCATGATTGGCGGTGATGTAGCCGATGCCTCCCATGTCCGCGGCCAGGTTGTAGACCTCGTCAATGCCGCCGCGCGTGGCCAGCAGACAATTTTCCGCCTTGCGCAGGTCAAGGATTTCGAATTCGTCCGCCGCGCTCGATTCGTACTCGGGATACTTAATGTCAGCGCCCCGCACCCAATACCCGTCAGCCTTCAGCCGTTTTACCAGATGATGACCGATGAATCCTCCAGCCCCTGTTACCAGTACTTTTTTTTGCTTATTCATAGCCCCTTTTCCTCTCCTGAATTTTCGAACTCCCGTGTCGCTGGTTCCTTTCGAAACTCGTGATTCACGGCATTACTCGTAAACGCGCAAAGCAGCGAGCTCCAACAACACGTTCCACACGAACCGGGAGCCCTGTACCAGATATCTTCGCCACAGCCGTTTTGGCTCAGCCATTAAACGGAACAACCACTCCAACCCGCGCTCTCGCATCCAGGCCGGAGCCTGCTTCAATCGGCCGGTATTCAGGTCAAAAGCCGCTCCCACGCCGAGCATCAAGGGCACGTTCAGCTTGTCCCGATGCTCATACATCCAGCGCTCCTGTTTGGGAGTGCTCAAGCCAACCCAAACGACGTCGGGCGCGGCTTGATTGATCAGCGCGATCGCTTCCCTGTCTTCTTCCTCTGTAAGCCGGCGGAACGGAGGACAATGCGTGCCAGCGATTCGAATTCCGTGACGCTCCTGCTCGACTTGAGCCAGGTGATCGGCAACCCCCGGCGCGCCACCGTAGAAAAAGTGACGATACTTGGCGCCGGTTTCACGGCAAAAAGTTTCCATTAATTCCGGCCCGTAGACGCGCCTCGCAAGATGAGGAAAACCGCGAAGCCGCCCCAGCCACACCAGCGGCATGCCGTCGGGAACAACCAAGTCCGCTTCCTTGAGCATGGTGCGGAATTCAGGATCCTGCTGTGACTCCGTCACTCCATGCATGCCGGTCACCGCAACATATCGGGCTGCGCCGCGCTCGCGGATGCAATGTTCCATCCACTCGATCACTTGCGGGATCTGTACCGCATTGACCGGCACACCCAACACACGGAACTCAGGCATGTGAACTTCTGTCGTTGTCATGGCTTCTTAGTCTGTTTCTGGGGGGAGAACCCTACCCGACCTGGGGGATGATCGGTTTACGCCCACGCCGGAACGGGCCGTTGCATCATTCTCGGGGGGTTGACTTCCTTGACCAATCGAGCGCTGATAATTACAAGAGCCAGCAACATCATGAAGGGCGCGCCCGCCCGGCCACTGAAGGTCGCATTAAACATACCATTGATCAGCAAATTTGTGTAGACCGCCATCGAGCCAATTGCAAGGCGCTGGGCGCGCGGCGAGACCGCGTTATTTCTCAATGTTTTCCATAGGTTACGGACGATTACCACGTGCACCATAATAATGAGAACGAGCCCGATCAAACCATTATTATAGAGAGCCTCGAGAAAACCGTTGTGCATGTGCCCCGCCTGGAACGGCGTACCGGGCATGGCTACCGACACAAAGCGGGATGAAACGTATCCGTGACCCTGCACGATCTTCTGCTTGATCGCCGGCCAAACAAAGCTCCACAGTTCGGTTCGTCCGGTTAAGCTGGTGACCTGGCCGGAACTGGTGTAAGAGGACATGTACTTGGACAGGGGGGTAAACATCAATGCGAACCAAAAGATTACAACTACGCCGCCGATGAATCCCAAAGTAGCTCCAACTCTTTTCTGTAAGCCGAAAAACAACAGACCCGACACAATGCCGGCAACAATGGCAGCTTTGCCGCCCGCGATGATCATCACTGCCAATCCGACGAACGAAAGAATCAGCAGGGTCTTCTTCTTGCCTGGCGTGTACACCGTGAGCGCAAGCAGGGCGAAAGTTCCGGCAGCCGCCGAAAGGCCGGTTGGCCCTTCGCGCATCCGCGTTTCAAATTCATTCTGGCCGTAGGTGCCGGCCGGGTCAGGCATCAGGGACCGAATCGATGGCGCTCCCACCAGAAAAACGTACGCTGCAATGGTCGCCAGCATGAAGGCCGAAACGTCATCCAGGTCGAGCAACTGTTTGGAAATAGCCTGAAGCACGACTACGACGAGACAAAGTTTGAACGCCCAGGCCAGCGAGAATGCTATCTGAGGCGCATAGGCGACGGACAAGAGAGCCACCAGCGAGAAAAGTGAGGCCCACTTGTACGGTCCGGAGAACATTCCCCGTAGAGATCCCACATTGCCTTGAAGAAATACCAGGAGCGCAATGGCAGCCAGCGTCCAGATCGCCGCTTGCGCATACGCAGCAAAAGCGAACTGCGACTCATACGTGCTGGTCGCATCGTTGATGTAGGAAAAAACTTCCTCCGAAGCTAGAAGCAGGCCCCACACTGCGAAGATAAACCACTTCGGACGCTCCGCCAGCGCCCGGCTGCGGGCCGCGGAAAAACCGAGCAGAAGAAAGAACACCGCCGCCACCACAATCACGGTGATCATCTCCTGCGAAACCAACTCGCTGGCGAGCATCTCCAGCAAGAAGGCAGAGCACACACATATTGCGGCCACAATCCCGGCCGTCCGCCAATTCAGCCATGGACGTGGGGCTCGCGAAACTTGTTTTGTTGCCACCGCAGTATCCATTTTGAGAGTCTCAGTCATCGGCACACGTTCACCCGCGTACTGCGGCCAAAGGTTCCGCAATATTGCTCGCGCCCGCGTATCCCAAACGGGACATGGCGCCACCCGCGTAGTGTTCGATCAATTGAGTCTGGGAGGCCGACAGCTTATCCCTCCAGCCGGCTACAGAGCCACTGCGAACAAAGCGGCCTTGGGCGGAGGCTCGTTGCGGTGTCGCCTTTTCCTTGGCTTTCATTTTTTCCAGCGAATTGTTCTCGATCGCCCTGCGTATCACTCCTGCTTCCACCGGGAAATCGAGAAAATGCATCATCTGCGCAAGGTGACGTTCGGTTTCGCGCCGCATCTCTTCGAATCGCACCACCAGCAGTTCGCACCGGTTCGCCTCAGCAGCGTCCAGCCATGAGTTCGCATGGTCTTTCCACAGGCCAAAAGGATTCACACCCTTAAGCAGAAACCTATCGAGAAATGCATCAAAATCTTCTCCGGCCACGCCCAAGGCTTTCTGATACGCGAACTCCGAGAGCATGACGTCCCTGGGATCGCGGGCCAAATAGATAGCCTTCTTATAGGATTTCCGATAAAGCTCATGCGTCTTAATCAAGCGTCCACCGCCCGCCAACAGCGGATGGGCCCCCGCATGTTCTCCGACGTCAGGGCTGAGTTGGTTCACATTCTTGAAGCCGCTCGACTGCCCGGCCAGAAGTTCCACCAGAATGAAGCGCAGCCAAGTACTGCCTGAGCGAGGATAAGACGCGGTAAATACATCGCTCGCCTGAAAATTCCGATGGCGAATCCATAGCAATGCAGAACGGACTGGCGTCATCGATAATTTATGACGAATGCGGCGCATAGTTGGCATGATTAAGCTGCTCCAAGAAAAATGAATGAATCCGGATAATCTCTGTGTTCAAAAGCGAAACGTGGGTTATCCCTGTGCGTTCGTCCCAGCCGAAATCTCAACAGGGGATTGAGGATGGTCTAGATTCAGCCGGGCACGCAGTTCGCCGGCCACGAGATCTACGTTGGGCTCTGTAAACATGGACGGATGATCGCCCGGAACTCGGTGGAAGTCCACACCACCCTGAGCCAGGTCTGTCCATCCCACTCTGAAGTCGAAATACGAGCCTTCAGGCCAATCGCTCGATTGGAACAGCATAATTTTCCCTGGGTAGGGATGTGGCTCGTAACGATGAAACGCCGGATGAACGATAAAGTCCGTGTTGTGGGGCTGGTTTCCATTTCCATTCTTACCATTCGCGGCAGACAACTCCCATACGGTTCGTTCAATTTTGCGCCTGGCTTCGTCCAATCGATCGAGAAGATAAGTCGAGCCCTTCTTGAGATCGGAACGGAAAAGATTCGCGAGATGATACTTCACTCTTCCGGAATAGCGCCCGTCAGCCAACGGATGTGTGTAATATGCGTGGTTGTGACCGTCAAACATGGCGACCAGCGCGACTTCTTCGCCATCGGCCGTCAACTGTTGCGCAATCTCATAGGCGATTACCGCATTGACGCACAATCCCGCCACTGAATAAGGACCATGCGGCTGCACGTCTCGCATTGCCTTCACCATATATGTGGCTATGTCTTCCAGCCGATATGGAGTGCGAAACTTGGAGGCGTCGGCGAACGGCAGATCGAGGCCGAGAAAAGCCTGGTCGGGACCGAGCTTCTGAGCCAGCTGTCTGAATCGGGGACCGCCGCGTACCCAGAATAAAGGTAAGCGCGAACCATTGGGCTGCACTGGAATGATGGCCCGAGCTCGCAAGCTTGCGTCCGGTTGGCGCAGCAGTTCCGCCATCAGCTCAATGGTCGGAGCCTGGAAAACAAATGCCAGCGACAAAGTCTGCCCGAAGTCTGCCTCGACGCGAGCCAGAAGCCGTGCCGCCAGCAGCGAATGGCCGCCAAGTTCAAAGAAGTCCTGCGTGATGTCCAAGGATTCATTCGCCAGCACATCCTTCCAGATGGCCAGCAAGCGAGCTTCGGTAAAGTCGCGAGGTGCGGTGGGGCGCGAAGGCGAAAGCTCATTCGTGTTTTCGCACGCCGACAAGGCCTGGCGATCCAACTTTCCATGAGCTGTACGAGGCAGCGCCGGGATAAACATGAAGCCCGAAGGAACCATGTAAGACGGTAAGCGGCTTTTGAGAAATGCCCGCAACTCTGCGGCGGAAGTGGAATACCCCCGCCGCGGCACCACATAAGCCGCCAGGCGCAGACTATTATCGTCGCCGTCTTGGGCAGCTACAGCGACCTCTTTCACGTCTGGATGCTCACTGAGCGCAGCTTCGATCTCCGCCAGTTCGATGCGCGCTCCGCGAATCTTTACTTGCTGGTCGAGACGGTCGAGGAACTCGAGGTTGCCATCAGAAAGCTGCCTCACCACATCGCCTGTTTTGTACAAACGTCCAACAGAATCTGCGCATTTCGGATCGAGAATGAACTTTTCAGCGGTCAAGTCGGCCTGATTCAAATAGCCGCGCGCCACTCCCGCTCCGCCGATGTAGAGCTCTCCCGGAATCCCGATCGGTACGAGCTGAAGATTGCGATCGAGCACATAGGTCGCTGTGTTGGCGATCGGGCGTCCGATCGGTACCAAACTGCGGGGTTCAGCCGGCTCACAGCGATACACTGTGCTCCACACTGTCGCCTCGGTAGGTCCGTACTCATTAAATAACGATGCTCCGGGGACAGCCCGATAATGCGAGTCGACCAATTGCCTGGGACAAGCCTCACCTGCAACGACCACTGTTTGGAGAGACTCTAACTGTCCCGTCTCGGCGACTTCGAGAAGCTCCGCATACAGAGAAGGGACGCACAGAGTATGCGTAATCTGATTTTCAGAGATGATGCTGGCCAATTGCTTAAGTTGCCAGTTAAACTCCGGTTCCGGCAGAACCAGCATTCCTCCCGTGCACAAAGCATGAAAGATGACCGCTACGGAGCTGTCGAAGCCGACCGAGGAAAGCAAAAGATATCTGCCCACTCGGTCCTTGTAGTAGTCCTCCCGCGCATTATTAGATTGCGACAAGTTACGATGAGTGACGAGCACTCCTTTGGGCTTACCGGTTGAGCCCGACGTGTAAATCACATAGGCGAGGTCTTCCGGTCTTGCCGCCACGGGAAGAGAATGGGTAGGTTGCTGATCGACAATCCTCCAATCTGAGTCCAGGCAAATCACTGAGACTTCATCTTGATTCTTTACCAGCGGCGGCAAGTGTCCCTGGGTCAAGAGTACCGGCGCTTTGCAGTCCGCAAGCATGTACGCCAAACGTTCGGCAGGATGCGAGGCGTCTAGTGGCACGTACGCGCCCCCGGCTTTCAGTATTCCCAGGATACCTACGATCATCTCAACCGAACGTTCGAGGCAAAGAGCAACCGGAATCTCTGGCCCAACTCCTTTAGTCCGAAGATGCCAAGCCAACTGATTTGAGCGGGAGTTAAGCTCGGCGTAGGTCTGCGTGTGGCCTGCACAGGCTACGGCGATCGCGTTGGGCGTCTCCCTGACCTGCGCCTCGAAGCGCCCATGCACCAGCTCCGCGGGATAGGAACGGCTGGGTCCAGTCCGCTGCGTCGAAAGCTGCAGCTTCTCTTGTTCTGGGATAATCGGCAACGCACTGATGCGGCAACTTGGGTCGGCTACTACAGACTCCAGCAACGTTTGCCAGTGTCCAATCATTCGCGTGATGGTCTCGGAGTCGAACAAATCCGTGCTGTAAATCACCCGGCCTTGCAAACCTTCAACGCGATCGTCCAATACCAGGCAAAGATCAAATTTGGCCGTGCCCGTCTCCACATCGATTGCGGTGAGATCCCAACCCGGTTCCACAGCCGGTAATGAAGGCTCCAACGACAACAACACCTGAAAAAGAGGATTGCTGCTTAAATCGCGCCCAGGATGCAACTCCTTCACCACCTGGTCGAAAGGCACTTCGTCATGGGATAACGCACCCAAGACCACATTGCGAGTCCGCTTCAGCAGTTCGTGAAATGTTGGATCGCCCGTCAGATCGGTGCGTAACACCACTGTGTTCAAGAAAAAACCCAGTAACTTTTCCGTTCCCGGATAGTTCCGGCCCGCCGTAATGCTGCCCACAAGGATGTCTTCTTGCCCTGAGTATCGATGGAGCAATGTGTCGAAGGCCGCGAGCAGGACCATGAACAAGGTCACGCCTTCCTGCCGGCTCAGCGAGCGCAACGCTTCGCTCAGAAACGGGGTCAAGGTAAAGGACTGAAGAGCGCCTCGGAAGCTCTGCGTTGCAGGCCTGGGCCGGTCGGTTGGCAACTGCAGAACCGGCAGGACACCACCTAACTGCCCGCGCCAGTAATCCATGCCCGGCTTGAACTGTCCGCTTTCTACCCGCTCATGCTGCCAAACTGCGTAGTCAGCATGCTGAAACTCCAGCTCGGGCAGCACCGCGGATCGGCCTTTGCAAAGCGCATTGTAGATAGTGACCAATTCAGGAAGGAAGACACAGTAGCCCGTCACCCCATCGAAAATGATGTGATGAGCGGTAATTGCCAGCCGAAACTCTTCTTCACCCAAACGGATTACTCGCGCCCGGAATAGCGGGCCGTGCGCAAGGTCAAAAGGTCTGCATGCGTCCTGTGTGGCCAGACGAAGAGCTTCTTCTTTACGCTCGGCCACGGGCAGGTTCCGCAAGTCTTCGACTGCGAGGCTCACCTCGAATGGCGGATTCACTACCTGCACTGGCTGCCCATCGACTGTGGGAAAGTTTGTGCGCCAAGCTTCGTGACGTCGAATGATCTCGGTGAAACTCCTCTGCAAAATCGTTACGTCCAGGGGGCCGCGGCGATGCACAGTGAAAGGTTCGTTGTAGACGGCGGTATGCGGCGCCAATTGGGCATGCAGCCACAGTTGTTGCTGCGACGAAGTAAGGGGAACTGCCGCTTCCGCGTCGCGGCGACCGACCAGCGCGGCCGGAGCATGATCGATGCGCAACTGCAGATACTGTTCCAGCAGTTTTCGCTTGTGCTCCGAAATTTGTACGGCTTCACACATTTGTTAGTTAACCAGGCTGCGCTCGCGACTTCCTACGATCTTTTCACCGTCATCTTCGCGTCGCGGATTCGCTCGCCCCAATATTTCGCCATTGTTGAGGTAGATGACAGATTCTCGCCGGCTGACGTAATCGAGCATCTCTTTCACTTGCGACCAGAGGTTCAATTTCTCTATTTCCCAGGGATGACCGTACAAATGCCAAGTGCCGCCGTCGCGCAACACACGGTCAAAGAGGCTCTTCCCCAGTTGCAACCAGTTATCAAAGGAAATGAGGTCCGGCGTCGACTTCACCAGCGCAGATATCGCGCCCAGTCGAATGAGATTCCTTACGTAGTTCGATCGGTTATGGGGATAAGCTTGCACGGTCGTCGGCATTTCATAAGGCGGAAAACTCGCCCCTGAAAAAAGAATTTGCGTGCTACGCGCACCGCGATATCCGGCTCGTTCCACCTCTTGCACCACCCTCGCGTTGAATCGTCCCTTGGGATAACAAAACGTAGTGACTTCCTTTCCTAGTATTTGCTGCAATACCTGTTTGCAACCCGCTACTTCGCGGGTAAGTTCTGGGGGCCTGAGTTGGGTGAGAATTTTGTGTGAAATTGTATGAGCGCCTATCTCAAACCCGCTCGCCGAAAGCGCGCGCAGATCGCTTCCGGTAAAAATGGATTCTTCCCCCAATCGCGAGGTAGGAACATAAAAAGTGCCTGGAAGACCTCTTGCGCTGAGGAGTTCGGCGATCTTAAGGCCGCTGGCGGAATCGTCGTCCCAACTCGTACTCACGATGACCGGCGGATGTGCTGCAGAAGGCATTTTATTGAACCGGGAAGACATGCTTTAAACGGGAACCGCTTCAACCTCAGTAGGAGCGGAGCGCCCCGACCGCGCATGAATGGCGAACTCGTAAATCTCTTTCAGCAGATAAAAATTCCGTTCGGCCGTATATTTAGCCTCAAATTCGAGTCGAGCTCCACGGCCCATCGCTTCCATCTGCTCGGGGTGATCCCATGCCCATTCTATCTTGCTGGCAAGATCGTCGGCTTCAGTAGGTCTGAAATGAAGTCCCGTACGTCCGTCGGCCACAATCTCTTGCATGGAACCCAAACGGGAGCAAATCACCGGCACGCCGCAGGCAAACGATTCCGCAATTGTGACCGGAAACCCTTCATACCATTCGCTGGGAAAAACGAGGAAACGCGCCCCTTTTATGGCCTCCAAAGTCGCTTCGTGGGACAATCGTCCGCAATAGGTGACGCCGGGCAAGTCCGTCAGTTGAGATTCCAGGGTAGCCCGATTGGGTCCGTCTCCGATGATGACCAGCGGGATTGGCTTTCGCAGCAGCTTCCAGGCCGACAGCAACGTCGGTAAGCCTTTCGGATCGACCAGTCGTCCGGCAAAGAGCGCATACTGTCCGCGTTTCTCCCGAAATCCAGGATCAGGCAAGACGAAGTTCGGCTTCACGCGGATCTTCGCCGCCGGCAGGCCGCCATCAATCAACTTGCGGCGCGAAAATTCGGTCAGAGCGATGTAGCAGTCCACCATGTTCGCCCAGGTCCGCATCCGGCGGTGAACCTGCAGCATTAGCGCCACCGCTGTGGTACCGAGTTTCGAACCCTGATAACAGCCATAGCGTACGCCGCGCAACAAGCCATGCTGCACACATTCCTCGCAGACATCGCCATCGCGGTAAAGCGTCGCCGCCGGGCAGAGCAGACGGTAGTTATGCAGCGTCTGCACGACCGGAACTCCAGCTTTCCGGCAGGCGTAATACACGGACGGAGAAATCAAGGGGAAAAAATTGTGGATGTGGACAACGTCCGGCTTGACCTTCTCCAGCAGTGCGCTGAATTCCCGATACCAGCGGCGGGACCAAACGCAATCCATGGCTACGCCAATCTTCTTGAGCACCCCATCGGGATGAGTGTTTTGCTCGATCACGGGGGTCACCTGCCAGCCATACTGCGTCATCAGGCTGGCTTCGGATTCGAAAACCTCGTCTTCCCCGCCGCGGAGAAGATAACGGTTATGCACGGATATGATGTTCAAGTTCGGGCCCGTTTCCTGGTCAAAAACCAGATTCGTACTAATCCGCCGATACCGGCTCAGCCACGTTCACGCCTGAAATTGTCAGCGCCGCAACTTTGCGGCCGTAAAGTACAAAAGCGACGACCACATAAAGCGCGTTGGCAAGAATCATGCTCCAGATAACACCCTGCAAGCCAAAGTAGCGTGTGGCTGGAATCCCTACCAGCAGTGCAACCGCGCTGGCCGCCCCGTTGGCGACGAAAAGCGATCGCGGAGAGTTCATGGCTCGCAGCACAATCGCCGGACCCAGGCTGGCGCTCCACACAATGGTTTCGAGACCAAACAACGGAATCAGGTAAGCAGATTCCGTATATTTTCCGGCATACAGAAAATGAAACAGGGGCTGGCGCAGCGGAATCAGCACCGCCCAATACGCCACAGCTCCCACGACGAACAAAGCGGCTAATTTTCGCGTAAGGGCGGAGGCCGCTTTTTTCCCCTGCTGGTCGGAGACCCGCGCCGCATAAGGCAAGAACAACATTGAAAGTGCCGCATACGTCTGCAGCACGGGCGCCGCCAGATTCATCAGCGCCCGCAATTCTCCCGCTGCCACCATTCCGGAAAAAGTGCTCACCAGCGGAATGTAAACGTAGTTAGGAATCCAACCGACCACACACGTCGCGAGCGCCCAGCTGCCATACTCCCAATGCTTGCCCCAGATCTCGCGCAATTTCGGGGTGCCGGTTACGGGGTCCAATGCTGAATTCAGTTGCAGCAGCATGACCATCGCGCTGACCAACGCGGCGCCACCCATGATCAGGAATGCGGTAAAGGAACTGAGCCATCCGCGCGAATATATGAGGTACACACCCCCCATAACCATGGCACAGTAAAAAGCGGCGCCGAAAGCGGCGGGACCCGGCGACAGCTTTAAATAAAAGCTGCGGCGAGCCATGGCATGCATGCAAAGAAAAGGAGTCGCTATCGCCATGCCCGCCAGTGCGACAGGCAACACCAGGGAATGTCCTAGTGCTCTCGCCAGGACAGCGCCGCCGGCGATCACGAGACCAGTTGGAAGCGAGATAGCCCAGTGGATCCACAACGCCTTCTTTAGATATCCGCGTAGATTGCCCCGAAAAACGGAACCGGCGAATACGGAGAGAGGCTCCAGCAGCAATGCCTGGTAGAGAAATCCAACCAGTATGAAAATGCTGAATGCTAACGCGTAGGCCCCGTACTCATCGGGTGAAAGCCAACGGGCCAGCAAGATGCTGAGCAGGAAGTTCGATCCCGATATCAGGCCATTATCGAGGATCGCAAGGCCACCCTTCTTCATCCACCGAAGCGGTTTGCTAGAAATGCCTTCCCCGACACGCACGGATGGCTTGCGAGGTGCAGTAAGAGGCTCTTCGACCGCCGTTGATGCGCTTTCCTGAAGAATTGAATCTGGCAATCTATATTCCTGCGTAGGGACTCAGACTTGGGATGGTTTGGTCGGGAGAGAAATGATTCGGAATTCCGGCGTGAGGGAGGATCGACGACCGGGGTGCATTGGACTGACCTCTATCCAGACAGATCCGCAGCTCAGCGGCCAGATGCCGCACATAGGGTTGTTCCAATATATTTCCGTGGTCCGCATCGATCTCACGAATCTCGACACCTGCCACGGCATACTGTCCCCACCCACCTTGAGGATCATCCAGACCGCGCAATGCCTTTTCGCTGGCGCGAAGCAAAACGATCTTGCCCGGATAGGCGGTCGCTACATAACGATGTTCAGCTACTGCGCAGGCTTGGCGAACGTTTTTCAGGGCCATGGGCATGCGCAACATATCGATCCGCCGCGTGATGCCCTTTCTGTAGCGCTTCAGTCTTTTCTTTAGATATGCGATCTTCTGATGCGACGAGAGACCGAAGAAGCGGCCCATTAACGCAGCCGTCGATTGCGATGCCCCGGCAGGATAAGTGTCCACCATCACCAGCAACCCAACTCTCCGGTTCTGCGCAATCAGTCGACGCGCCATCTCGAGCGCCACGAGTCCGCCGAAAGAGTAGCCGCCCAGCAGATACGGTCCCTCGGGCTGAACAATTTCAAGCTGTTCCAGGTATCTGAGGGCCAAGTCTTCTACCCGTTCCAGGCACGGCTCCCTGCCGTCGAGTCCAGGCGCCTGCATTCCGTAGAAAGGCTGATCCGGCCCCATGTGGCGGGCCAGTTGGTGGAAACGGAGAACCGTGCCTCCCAAACCGTGTACGAAGAAAAACGGCGCTCTGTCGCCGTGGGGTTGCAGCGGAATCACCGAAGAATACGGAACCGAAGGTCCTTCTGTTCGCACCAGGTTCGCGAACTGTTCAACCGTTGGAGCCTGCACAAGAGAGGTCAAAAGCAGATCCTTGCCGAAGGCTTTTTGCACTTTGCCCATCAAGCGCACCGCCAGCAGCGAATGTCCACCAAGATCGAAAAAATTATCCCGCACCCCGATTGGCTGTCGCCCAAACACTTGCTCCCAGATTTTCACCATCTGGGACTCGACCGCGTCGCGCGGACCGAGATAGTTCTCGGGGGCCGTCGCTATCGCTCGCGCAGCGAGGTCACGCCGGTCCACTTTTCCATTTGGAGTGAGTGGAAGCGACCGGAGGAAAACAAAGTCGCCGGGAATCATGTACTCTGGCAGCGCTTTTTTTACGGAACTTCTCAACGCTGCCGCCGTCGGCCTCTGTTCCAGCGCAGGCACAACGTAGGCGATCAACCGTTTCTCATCATTCTCTTCTCGTGCGACGACAACGCACTCTCGAACACCAGCGCAATTTTCCAGGACACATTCGATCTCACCCAGTTCGACCCGGTAGCCGCGAATCTTTACCTGGAAGTCCATCCTGCCCACGAATTCGATGTTTCCATCGGGCAGGTAGCGCGCCGTGTCCCCGGTCTTGTAAAGCCGGGAGCCTGAAACTTTATTAAACGGGTTTGTAACGAATTTTGCTTCAGTCAATTCGGGGCGATTTAGATATCCCCGAGCTAAACCAGGTCCCCCTATATGCAATTCTCCGGGCGTTCCAATAGAAACTGGTTGTGAGTTCGAATCCAGAATGTAGATTTCTGTATTCGCGATTGGCCGCCCGATCGGTAAATTTTCCAGTACGGGTTTCGCGGGATCGGGCTCATATGCGGTCGCGATCACACTGGCCTCGGTTGGCCCGTAAGTATTGATCCAGCGCACCCGTTCGCCACCCGATTTCAACCATGCTCTGTACGCGGCCGCAGAAGCCTTCTCCCCGCCGACAATTACCAGCCGCAGACTTTCCGGAAGGTTCTGCTCGGACTCGGCCAGATCTCGCACTACCTCGTGCCAGTACGCGGTGGGCAGGTCTAACACGGTGATCCGTCGCTGTCCGATCCAGCGTAAAAACTCGGAGCCGCCCATGGGCATACGTTCGGTGCGCAGCACCAGGGTTGCACCTGCAATCCACGTCGGCCAGATTTCTTCGATCGCAATATCAAAACTGATGGAAGAGAACTGCAGAACGCGATCTCTCTGTTGGAGTCCGTAGAGCTGAATCGCGGCCACATGATGGTTCACCAGACCGCGGTGAGTCAGCAAAACTCCCCGAGGTTGTCCCGTCGATCCGGAAGTGTAAATTACGTAGGCGAGATTGTCGGGAGTCGTTCCGGCACGCGGATTTTCCACGCTGTGCCCTTTGAGAATTCCCAGACCCGGCTCCAGCAATACGGTGTCGCACCGGCCGGCCAGTTCGGGCACGATGCCGGGCTGCGTGAGCAGCACCGCAGCCTGCGAGTCCTTGAGCATGTAAGCCAGACGTTCCCTGGGATACTCGGGATCCAGCGGCAGGCAGGCGCCTCCCGATTTGAGCACCCCCAGCAGCGCAATCATGAGTTCCGGTGAGCGCTTGAGACAAATCCCAACTACAGTATCTGGCCCTAGCCCCTTCTTCTGTAGGTAGTGCGCCAACTGGTTGGCGCGCTCGTTTAGTTCTGCATAAGTTAGTGTGCGTTCGTCCTGCACGATCGCGATCGAATCGGGCGCCAGACTCACTTGCCCTTCAACCAGCTCATGAACGCACTTGTCCGAGGGAAACTCGCTGCGCGTGTTATTCCAGTCCACCAGCACACGGCGCAGATCGGTCTCCTCAGCCAAATGCGTCAAGGCTGCGTTGTCATGCGGTTGGGCGCTCATCACTATTGACCGCCCGCGGACTGCGCCGGCAAAGTCTTGGATTGTTCGGCGTCGATGTTCTCCAACTTGGCTAAGATGAGTTTCTCGATTTCATGAGACATGTCCATCAGCGTCGGATGATCGAACAGACTTAGCAGCGTCAGGTCGACTCCAAAAGCCTGCCGGATGCGCGTCAGCAGCTGCGTGCCCAGAAGAGAATGGCCGCCCAACAGGAAAAAGTTGTCCTTCGCTCCCACATATTGCACATGCAGCAACTGAGAAAGAATAGCTGCCAGGCGCTGTTCGATTAGAGTCGGTGCCGCCATAAAATTTTCATCCGGCAGCCGGTTTGAACTGTCTGGCGACGGTAAAGCATCGCGATCTACTTTTCCATTCGCCGTGACCGGCAGCGCTTCCAAACGGACAAACGAAGCTGGAACCATGTAGTGAGGGAGCCGCGTGTTCACATGTTCGCGAAGCGCGGCGGCGGTTACCTTGGAGCCTTGGCACAACACCAAATACGCAATGAGCGTCTTCTCGCTGCCCTGAGTTGCACGCGCGATCACCGCGCTCGTTTGCACGTCCGCATGACCATCCAGAGCGTTTACAATCTCGTTCGGTTCTACCCGGTAACCCTGGATTTTAACCTGCTCGTCGATGCGACCGAGGAATTCGAGTTCACCGCCTGGCAGAAGCCGAACCTGGTCCCCGCTCCGGTAAAGGCGCTCGCCGGGATCGGCACTGAAGGGATTCGAAACGAATTTTTGCTTCGTCAGCTCGGGATGGTTTCGATAACCCCGCGCCACTCCTGCTCCGCCGATGTAGAGCTCCCCCGGCTTGCCTGACGCCACTTCGGCCATCTCCTCATCGAGAACATAGATCTCCGTATTGTCGATGGGGCGGCCGATGGACGGCGGGTGACTGGAAGAGCTGGAGGCTGGCCAAACACGCCCAGAAGTTGCCACCACGGTGCACTCCGTGGGGCCGTAATTATTCACTAAGATGAACGGCAGGCTGGCCGATGGGCTGTGATGTAAAGTGTCCGCGCCGGTCAATAAAATTCGCAAGGCCGGCTGCTTTGGCCATTCCAGCAGCATCAGGCTCTCGGCCAGCGGCGTAGGCAGGAACGCAATCGTAATCTGCTCTTCGAGCAACCACTTCTGCAGCTGCTGCGGGTTCTGGCGAACTTCCTCACTGGCCAAGTGAACGCTTGCACCGGCAACCAGGTATGGCCACAGTTCCCAGACGGCTGCATCAAATCCCAAAGCAGCCACGTGACTGGCACGATCCGCGGAAGTCACGCCGAAGGCACGCAAATGCCAGGACACCAGATTCGAAAGGCCGCGATCCAATACTTCCACGCCTTTAGGCTGGCCGGTTGACCCCGAGGTATAAATCACATAGGCAAGATTTCCGTCATTCAAGACGCATGGCGGCGGCGCGGCACTTTGTTTTGCAATTGCTTCCGCTTCATCGTCAATAGTCACGACCCTGCATCGCCCATCAGCCAGATCGCCGGCCATCGCAGATCGCGTAATCACCACCGGCGCCTGCGCATCTTGCAGCATGTATGTCAGCCGCTCGCGGGGCAAACCGGGTTGCAAAGGTAAATAGGCGCCCCCCGCCTTGATAATGGCGAGTGCGGCGACAACCATCGACAACGAGCGATCCAGATAGATGCCTACCAGGTCTCCGGACCCGACTCCCACCGACCGCAGAAAATGGGACAACTGGTTCGATCGTTTTTCCAGGTCCGAATACGACAGGGTGTGAGATCCGTGGGATACGGCAACGGCCGAAGGGGAGGCAGCAGCGTGCCGTGCAACACTTTCGGGAATACATACCCGCGACGATACCGCAGGCGGGTAAACTTCCCCGAGCTGAGGATTCGCAGGGTTCAATAACACATCGCGATTCATTTCGTTCTCAAAAAGATTGTTCATCACATTTGGCGGTCGGTTGCTGTTCACTGATTTAGGCTGCGCCGGAACCCTTCAGAACTGCTGGGATTGTCCTCAGCAGAATCTGGAAATCCAGCCACAACGACCACTTGTCGATGTATTGAAGATCCAGTTCCATCCATTTTTCGAAAGAAACCGAGCTCCGGCCCCCGACCTGCCAGATGCAAGTGATCCCCGGACGAACGCTGAATCTTCGGCGCTGCCAATCTTCGTTGAAGCCTTCGTAGTCACGCACTGGAAGAGGCCGCGGACCCACCAGGCTCATGTCGCCGCTGAGAACGTTGAACAGTTGAGGCAACTCGTCAATGCTGGTTTTTCGAAGAAACTTCCCGATGGCTGTGATGCGCGGGTCGTTCTTAATCTTGAACACCGGGCCGCTTACCTCGTTCAGATGTTCAATCTCCTTCATCTTCTTTTCTGCATCCGGAACCATCGTGCGGAATTTGAAGATTCGGAATCGCCTCTTATTCAGGCCAAGACGGTTCTGCAGAAAGAAAACCGGCCCGCGCGAGGTGAACTTAATCAATAGCGCCGTGATCAGGAATAGGGGGGAAAGAAAAACGATCAAGGTCAGCGAGACGATGAAGTCCAGCACCCGCTTCATCAGGACCGATGGCCCTTCGGTCAATCCTCCCGTGTAGTGAGTGATCAGTGAATCGCCGGCAAAGTCGACGGCTTTAGGCCGTGCGCCCTTGAGATCGAAGAGATTTGAAGTGAAGCGAAGCACGATGCCCTGTTCCTCGCACAGCGCAGCGACTTCGGAAGCGTGGGAGTGCAGCGACCGCATCGGCAGCGCCAGCACCACCTCATCGACTACGTTCTCGCGCAAAAAACTCCGCAGGCCGTCGAAACCGCAAATTATCTTGTAACCTGAGTTGCGAAACTCCTCGCTGCCGGCCCATTCCTCGTCCACGAATCCGATGACGCGATAACCTGACTCGCCCGTACTCTCAATTCTCTTCACAAACTGGACGGCCCTGACATTTGTGCCAACCACCACCATATCGCGCAGATTGCGTCCGTGTAACCGCACCCTCTTCAGCATATGACGCAGAACAAGGCGGCTCAGCATTGTACCTGCGGCGCTAGCTACCCAGAAGGCCGCGGCAAAAACGACCGTGATCATACGGATATGAAAAATCGCCGCGCCCAGCATGATGGCCAACGTCCCGGCGGTACTCGCTTTCACAATGTCCCGCATCTCGTCCCACCGGCCGGAAAGCCTGCGCGAGGTATATATCCCGAAGGCCGAGAAGACGAGGTGCCACACCAGAAGCATGCAGGAAAAGATTACGAAGTTCCCGATCTTCACCCGCATGGAGAGAAATTCTTCTAATCCCACCCATCCGTGTGCTTCGGAAGCTGCTACTGTGCCCAGCGCAAAGGCAACCACCATCAGCGCCAAATCAAACAGCTTTAGAGTGTTCAGCAAAACCTGCCGACGAAGCGTACCCACTTGGAGAACCTCCCAGAACCTGGCGTGCAGTCTTAGAAATGTCGGGGGGAGTGCGCACTCGAATCGAGTGCGCTGGCGATTAATTGAGGAATGGTGCTCACACCGCTGGACGGTGTTGCGCAATCATTACCGTGCTGCCCTACTTCTTCGATTTCGCGATAACAAGCTGTTCGATGGTGTCGACGCTCTTGAGGTTCTCGGGGTTGATTTCCTCGTCGCCGATTCGCACCCCTAAATCTTCCTCCAAAAAAGATACCAGGCGGAAAATTCCAAGGGAGTCAATCACTCCATTGTCCATGAGCGACTCGTCATCTTCGAACGAGGTGATACCTTTGGCGCTGGCTAGATTCTCCAGAATGAAGTTGCGGATCTGATCTTTTAGAACTGATTGAGTCATCTCTCTTGCGGTCGTCATAACAGATTGTGTTCCTCCCTGGGTTCGGTTGATAAATTGGAACTAAGTTCTGGTTGAAGCTACTGGGGTTGGTTTCTTCCTCCGTCCGGCTAAACCGGCAACGCCTCTTTAAGG
>Ga0209488_10001090_pt1 | contig 23014 bp, 21 predicted proteins | sample Rivendell_Oct201_8_FD_188349 | JGI IMG/M metagenome (GOLD analysis project Ga0209488, IMG submission 188349) | Vadose zone soil microbial communities from the Eel River Critical Zone Observatory, Northern California, USA -... | ecosystem: Environmental > Terrestrial > Soil > Vadose zone >...
CGCGTTTCTCCCCTCTGGCTATTTGCCGCTTTGCCCTATCCTAGCGGAGCAACCCTGACAGACGCCACCGCGCAAGATTGAGGAGGCGATGATGGCCTCGGACCCCAACTGCATCTTCTGCAAGATCGTCGCCGGCGAGATCCCATGCTTCAAGCTGTTCGAGGATGCCGAGACACTCGCCTTCATGGACATCAACCCGGTCCATGACGGGCACGCCTTGGTGATCCCGAAGGCGCATGCCCCGAACGTGTTCGAGATCGCGCCGGAGGATTTCGCCGTCGCCGCGCGCACCGCGGCCAAGGTCGCCAAGGCGGTCAACGCCGCAGTCCAGCCCGACGGCATCAATCTGATGCAGGCGAACGGCGAGGGCGCCGGGCAGTCGGTCTTCCACTTCCACCTGCACATCATCCCGCGGCGAAGCGATGACGGGCTGCTGTTCAACTGGGAGCCGAAAACCGGAGACCACGCCAGGATTGCCGAGATCGCCGAACGGATCCGCCGTTTTCTGTAGGCGGGTTCAGGCCTCCACCGGCGCGGCGTCGTCGATCACCAGCTGCACCGCGTCGCCGCCGCGGTAGTCGTCGCGGCGCAGATGGCCGGCGAGATGGATTGCGCGGCCGCGCGAGGCGGCGAGAAACGCGCCGAGCGGCGTCTCGGCGGCGCGAAAGGCGATCGCCTTGAGCCGCGCCGGCCCGATCGGATCGGCCAGCGTGCAGCGCACATGGCCGGTTCCGACCGGCTCGACGAAGGCGACCTGCACTGCGGGGAAAGCAAAGCGGGGCTCGGGGTTAGCGGCGCCGAACGGCGCCAATGCCGCGATGTGCCCGATGACCCCGCCCTGCGCGCCGGCCGCCGACAGCGCGCCGTCGATCGACAGCTCGGGCACCAGCCGCTCGCTCTCGAAACCGTCGCCGAGCCGTTCGACGAGAAACTCGCGCAGCGCGTCGAGCTTGTCCGCGGCGACCGTGAAGCCGGCCGCCATCGCATGGCCGCCGCCATTGATCAGGAGTCCGGCCTGGCGCGCCGCGATGACCGCTGGCCCGAGCGCCAGCCCCGGCACCGAGCGGCCCGACCCTTTGCCGATACCATCAGCGAGGGCGACGACGCAGGCCGGCCGCTCGTAGCGTTCCTTGAGCCGCGCCGCGACGATGCCGATGACCCCGGGATGCCACCCCTCAGCCGCGGCGAACACCAGCGCCGGCGCTTGCGGCGCGCTCTCGACCAGCGCGATCGCTGCCTGCAGCGTGCGCGCCTCGATCTCGCGCCGCTCGCAGTTGTAGCCGTCGAGCCGCTGCGCCAGCTCGGCGGCGAGCGCCGGGTCGTCGGTCGATAAGAGGCGCGCGCCGAGATCGGCGGCGCCGATCCGGCCGCCGGCATTGACCCGCGGCCCCAGCACGAAACCGAGCTGATACGCGTCGATGGGCCCGTTTTTGGCGGCAACGGCGGCGAGTGCCTTGAGGCCGGGGTTGGCCGCGTGCCGCGCCACTCGCAAACCCTGCGCGACGAGGGCACGGTTGATGCCCGACAATGGCACCACATCGCACACCGTGCCGAGCGCGACGAGATCGAGCCATTGCAACAGATCGGGCTCGGGACGGTCGCGGTACCATCCGGCCTCGCGCAAGGCGCGGTTCAGCGCGACCACCAGCAGATAAGCGACGCCAACCGCCGCGAGCACGCCGTGCGGGCTGTCCTCATCGAGCCGGTTCGGATTGATCACCGCCAGCGCGCGCGGCAATAGCGGCTCGGTGACATGATGATCGACGACGATCACGTCGAGCCCGGCCTCCGCCGCGGCGGCGAGCGGCTCGTGCGCGGTCGCGCCGCAATCGACCGTGACGACGACCGCCGCGCCTTCCGCTTTGAGGCGCAGCAGGGCCGGCGCGTTCGGGCCATAGCCTTCGCGCATCCGGTCGGGGACATAGACCGAGGCCTGGCCGCCGACCGCCGCGAAGAAGCGCAACAGCAACGCCGCCGCGGTCGCGCCGTCGACATCGTAATCGCCGAACACGACGATCGGCTCGCCATCCCGCACCGCGCGCAACAGCCGCACCACGGCGCGATCCATGTCGCGCAGATGCAGCGGATCGGGCAGCTGGTCGCGCAGTCGCGGCGCCAGAAAGCCGGGCGCATCGTCGATGCCGATGCCGCGCTGCGCCAACAGCCGCCCGACGATTTCCGGCAGCCCGTGCCGCTCGGCGATTGCCGCCGCGACACCCGGATCGGCCTCGCGCATCCGCCAGCGACGGCCGCATATCGATCGCGCGACTCCGAGAAACGGGGCCGCCGAGCCCCCCAATGCCATGCCATCCATCCGCCATCGTCACCCCGGCACAAGCAGGGGTCGAGGGCCTAGGGTTGGAGCGTTGCGACTCCTGGATTCCCGCTTCCGCGGGAATGACGATTGAATTTCAACCAGCAGAATCGGGTTTGCGCAGCGCTCTCTTGGTTCCCGGCGAAGGCCGGGATCCATCGGGCAGCTTCGGGGGGCGCTGTAAAATGGGTCCCGGCCTTCGCCGGGAACCCTATAAATGCTAGCGGCCGAGCGGCGGGAAATTCTGTTTGCGGGTGAAGTCGTGATCGGCCTCGACCCGGCGCACGGTGCCGGTTTTCGAGCGCATGACGACGGAATGGGTGAAGGCGCCGCCGGAGAAACGCCGCACGCCCTTCAGCATGCTGCCATTGGTGACGCCGGTGGCGGCGAACATCACATCGCCATGCGCCAGATCCAGAAGGTCGTATTTGCGGTTGAGATCGGTGATGCCGAGCCGGTGCGCCCGGCCGCGCTCGTCGTCGTTGCGGAACAACAGCCTGCCCTGCATCTGCCCGCCGATGCAGCGCAACGCCGCCGCCGCGAGCACGCCCTCGGGGGCGCCGCCCGAGCCCATGTAGATGTCGATGCCGGTCTCGGGGTCCGAGGTCGCGATGACGCCGCTGACGTCGCCATCGCCGATCAGCATGATGCGGGCGCCGGCCTCTCGCACCTTGGCGATCAGCTCGGCATGGCGCGGCCGGTCGAGGATGCACACGACGAGATCGGCGATGTCCGCCTTTTTGGCGCGCGCCAGGTTTTTCAGGTTCTCGCCCGGAGCCTGGTCGAGATCGACGATCCCGTCCGGCAGGCCGCCGCCGACGGCGATCTTGTCCATGTAGACATCGGGGGCGTTCAGGAAACCGCCATCATCGGCCATCGCCAGCACGGCCAGCGCGTTGGCGCCGCCCTTGGCGGTGATCGTCGTTCCTTCGAGCGGGTCGAGCGCGATGTCGATCTTCGGTCCCTGGCCGGTTCCGACCTTCTCGCCGATAAACAGCATCGGCGCTTCGTCCCGCTCGCCCTCGCCGATCACCACCGTGCCGTCGATCGACAGGCTGTTCAGCGCTTGGCGCATCGCATCGACCGCGGCCTGGTCGGCCGCCTTTTCGTCGCCCCGCCCCATCAGCCGCGAGGCCGACAATGCCGCCGCCTCGGTGACGCGGACCGCCTCGAGCGCGAGATTGCGATCCATCTTCGAGTTATCGGCCACGGCTCTCTCCCTCGCTGTTCCTTGGAAGTCTCAGAAGTCTTCGATGCGGATCATGCGCGGCGGCTCGAGCACCGAGTCGAGTGCCGCGATCCGCTCGATCGCGCGCTGCATCGCCGCCTCGACCGTGACATGCGTCGTCAGCACCACAGGCACCGCCTCGCCCGGCGCGCGGCCGCGCTGGATCATCGATTCCATCGAGACATGCTCGTCCCGGAGCGCCGCCGCGACATCGGCGATGACGCCGGGCTGATCGACCACCATCAGGCGAATGTAGTAGGCGCCCTGATGCCGTTCCATAGCCGCCCCCGGCAGCGCGTCGAGCGCCGCGGCCGGCACCCCGAAGGCGGGGACATACCGCCCGGCGGCGATGTCGACGAGATCGGCGGCGACCGAGGAGGCGGTCGGGAACGCGCCGGCGCCGCGCCCTTCGAGCACGACGCGCCCGACGAAATCGCCCTCGGCGACGACGGCGTTGAACACCCCCTCGACCGCGGCGATCGGCGTCTCGCGCGGCACCATGCAGGGGTGGACGCGCTGTTCGAGGCCGTGATCGGTCAGCCGGGCGATGCCCAACAGCTTGATGCGGTAGCCGAGCTCCTCGGCGAAATCGATGTCGAGCCGCGAGATGTGGCGGATCCCCTCGGCATACACTCCGGCCAGATCGACCGGCCGGCCGAAGGCGACGCTCGCCAGGATCGCGAGCTTGTGCGCGGCGTCGACGCCGTCGATGTCAAAGCTCGGATCGGCTTCGGCGTAGCCGAGCTTCTGGGCTTCGGCGAGCACCTCGGCGAATTCTCGGCCACTCTCCCGCATCGTCGTCAGGATGTAGTTTGAGGTGCCGTTGAGGATGCCGTAGACCCGCGCCAGCCGGTTGCCGGCGAGACTTTCGCGCAATGTCTTGATGACCGGGATGCCGCCCGCCACTGCCGCCTCGAAGGCGAGCGCGACCCCGGCCTCCTCGGCGCGCGCGGCCAACCGGGTCCCGTGCTCCGCCATCAGCGCCTTGTTGGCGGTGACGACATGCTTTTTGTGGTTGAGCGCGCCCTCGATGACATTCAGCGCGACCCCTTCGGCGCCGCCGATCAGCTCGACCACGACATCGATTTCGGGATCGGCGGTCATCGCCACCGCGTCTTCGTACCAGCGCACCGCCGACAGATCGACGCCGCGGTCGCGCCGGCGGTCGCGCGCCGACACGGCGGCGACGACGATGCGGCGGCCGGCGCGCACTGCCAGCAGTTCCGCCTGGCGGGCCAGCAGCTGCAGGGTCCCGGCACCCACCGTGCCGAGGCCGGCAACGGCGATTTTCAGAGGAGGCTTCACGAATCTGGTCCGGTGGCGGTGATCGCGGAGTTCATGGCAGCAGCTGGATGTCGACACGATCGATCGGGCCGACGCCACCCACCGGAGACGCCTCGGCCTGAACCTTGTCCGCCGGTATTCCGGCCGCCCGCAACGCAACGGCAACCGCTTGCGCCCGCTCGAGTGCGGCGTGATAGCCGGCCAGCGGCTCGCCGCCAGGGGCGCCGGGGGCCGCCGCGGCGGCATACGCCACGACCCGAACCGGACGCGGCTGTTCATTGTAAAGCGCCGCGACGCGCTGGATCTGCGCTCGGCCGTCGCCATCGATACGCGGCGGCGTGCCGGGGAGCTCCAGCGCCGCGACCAAGGTCGCGATCGGCCGTGGAGCTTGCGGCTTGACGGTCGTTGGCCGCGGCACATCGGCGATGACCGGCACGGCGGGGGCCGGCGCAGGTATTCCCGCGACGATGGTCTCGGGCGGCGGCGAGACGGGCGCGGCGGCGAGCGGCGGCGGCGCCGAGAAATTCGGCGGCGGCAATGGCGGGCGGGGTTTCTCGGGCTCCGGGACCGCGCTCACTTGCGGCATTTGCAGGCTCGATTCCCGCGGCGGCGGCTCGGCGGGCTGCTTCGTCGGACGGTGACCCAATTCGGGTATGGCATTTGCCGTCTTGGACGTTGCCGATCCGGTAGACGCTGCTTCTGTCTGCGGAGCGGAGTTCTGCGGAGCGGAGTTCGCGGCGACCGGCGCAGCCGGGGTTGCGGCGACGGGCGGAACCGAACTCGCGGCGGCCGGCGCGGCCGGAGTTGTGGCAGCCTGCGCGCCGGTCTCGACCGTGGGTTTTGCGGCCGGCGATCCCACAGGCTTGCCGGCCGGCGGCGGGGCAGGCAAGCCCTTGGTCGCGTCGGACTGGGTGTCGGTCCGCTCGGCGATCAGGCTCTGCGTCAGCTTCAGCCGCTCGGCCGTCGTCGTCGCCCGGGTCGGCGGCGGCGGCACGGTCGCGAGGTTCGGGTAAGCCAGGGCCTCGCCGGCCGCCAAATTCTGGGTGAACGGCGCGGTTTCGGGATCGGGGTCGTTCCGGGCGACTCCCGCCAGCGACCGGTACTCTTGGATCGGGCTGCATCCGACCAGGCCGATCGCCAACACCAATCCGGCCAAGACCAATCCGGCGTGCCCCGCGGCTGGCCAACCGGGACCGTCAAAACCCCGATAGCGGGCTCCGCGCAACACCATCAGCGAGGTCCCAACCCCTGCAGCCGCTCGCCGCCATGGACTCGGGGCGGCTTGCGGCCTGACAATTGACCCGCTGATGTATTAGATCCGGACCCGCCAGTCACTACATTTGATCCGCCGGAAGCGGGTGGGGACATTGGGATGAGCGATAAAAAGGACACCGCACGTCCCGGCGGCGGCGCTTCTCGGAGAAGCGGCTCGGAGGGCGGCGAGGCCCCGGGCGCAAAGCCGCCGCCCGACCCGGTCGAGCTGTCGCGCCAGATGGCGGAGATCGCCGAAAAAAGCCAGCGGCTCGTCGCCGATTTCCTATCCCGCCAAAACGGGGAAGGCGGCTTCGGGATGGCCGACCCGATGGCGATCGGCGCCGCGTTCTTCGATATGACGGCGAAGCTGATGGCGGACCCGTCGCGGCTCGTCCAGGCGCAGTTGTCGTTGTGGAACGACTACATGACGCTGTGGCAGCGCTCGGCGCAGCGCTTTCTCGGCGGCGAGGCCGAGCCGGTCATCGAGGCGGCCTCGGAAGACCGCCGCTTCCGCGACAAGGCGTGGAGCGACAACACGCTCTTCGACTTCATCAAGCAGAGCTATCTGTTGACCGCCCGCTGCCTGCAAGGCGCGGTCAAGGATGTCGAAGGGCTCGACGAGCGCACCGCGCGGAAGGTCGATTTCTATACACGGCAGTTCGTCGACGCGATCGCGCCGTCGAATTTCTTGATGACCAATCCCGAGGTGTTGCGCGCGACGATCGATAGCCGCGGCGAGAATTTGCTGAACGGCCTGAAGAACCTGCTCGACGATCTCGAACGCGGCAAAGGCCGGCTCGCGATCACGATGACCGACATGGCGGCGTTCAAGATCGGCGAGAACGTCGCCACCACGCCGGGCAAGGTCGTCTACCAGAACGAGCTGATCCAGCTGCTGCAATACGCGCCGAACACCGAGACGGTAAAGCGGCGGCCCCTCCTGATCATCCCGCCCTGGATCAACAAATTCTACATCCTCGACCTGCGGCCGCGGAATTCGTTCATCCGCTGGGCGGTCGAGCAGGGCCACACCGTCTTCGTGATCTCTTGGGTCAACCCGGACGAGCGGCTGGCGCAGAAGAGCTTCGAGGATTACATGCGTGAGGGCCTGCTCGCCGCGCTCGACGCGATGGAGCAGGCGACCGGCGAGCGCGAGGCCAATGTGATCGGCTATTGCCTCGGCGGCACGCTGCTCGCCGCGACCCTCGCCTACCTGACGGCCAAGCGCGACCGCCGCATCAAGAGCGCGACCTTTTTCGTCACGATGGTCGATTTCACCGAAGCCGGCGAGCTCAGCGTCTTCATCGACGAGGAGCAGCTGCACGCGCTCGAGGAGCGCATGGAGAAGAAGGGCTACCTCGAAGCCCGCGACATGCACACGACCTTCAACATGCTGCGCGCCAACGATTTGATCTGGTCGTTCGTCGTCAACAACTACCTGCTCGGCAAATCGCCGTTCCCGTTCGATCTGCTGTACTGGAACGCCGATTCGACGCGCATGCCGGCGGCGATGCACAGCTTCTACCTGCGCAAGATGTACCAGGAGAACCTGCTGGCGCGGCCCGGCGGCATCACCTTGGGCGGCGTGCCGATCGATCTGCGCAAGGTCAAGACGCCGGCCTTTCTGCTGTCGACCCGCGACGACCATATCGCGCCGTGGCGCTCGACCTATGCCGCGACGCAGCTCTATTCCGGGCCGGTCAAATTCGTGCTGTCCGCCTCGGGCCATATCGCCGGCGTCGTCAACCCGCCGGGCAGCAAATACGGCCATTGGGAGAACGACGCCAACCCGCCGACCGGCGAGGCATGGCTCGCCGGCGCGACCCAGCATGCGGATTCGTGGTGGCCGGTCTGGGAACGCTGGATCGCGAAATACGCCGGCGGCGAAGTCGCAGCCCGCCAGCCCGGCGACGGCAAGCTCACCCCGATCGAGGACGCGCCGGGCTCGTATGTCAGGGTCCGGGCGGAGGATTAGCGCGACGGGCACCATGGCGAGCAGCGGCGGAAGACTTGTCCTCGCGGCGCTGGCGCTGCTGGGCCTAGCGACGGCCGTCACCGGAGCGGCTGTCGGCGATGCGGTCCCGGCGCCGGTCACGATCCGCGGCGCAACCATCAACGCTGCCGCACCCGCCGCCGCCAACGGCACGCACGTGGTGTTGCGCGGCTCGGCACCGCCGGCTGCGCCGCCCGTCGCGAGCGACACCTGTCCGACCGGCGACACCGATCAGGCGGGCCTGGGCTGCGCGTCACCGGCTTCTGTCTACCAGCCGGATTACGACTGGTATCTGCCATACGTCGATTTCGGCCGCGGCGCCCGGGCTCCGCACCTGCATCGCCACGCCGTCGCCGGCCTAGGCCGCATGTTCGGGCATCTGATCGCGCCGGGTCATCGCCTGAGCCGCCACTGAAATCAGCTGTCACGGCCCGCTAGGGCGCTGAAGAACGGCTTCTATCCGGCTTTCTCGCTTTTGGGGCGTGCGGCGGGGAACTTTCCTGGCGTAATCAGGTTGAACGCACGGCGATATCGGCACAGCGCCTATTCGCCATCCGGTGCGCAGGCTTTCTCCGGGAAGCCAAAACGCGCGGCTATCGGCAGGAAATCTTCGCTTCGGGAGGGAAGCATCAAAATGACCAGGCTCACCCGCAAAGGCTCAGTCACACTGGCGCGCATGTTTGCTCTTGGCGCACCCTTATTGCTGCTCGGCGCTTGCGCCGCCCCGCCGCCCTGCGATGCATGCGCGGTCGCCGCGCGGGCCGAGGCGACGGCTAATCAGGCCTTGTCGACGGCGCAGCAAGCGTTGGCCGCCGTCAGCGCGTCGCGCAGCTCGACGTCCGAGATGTACCAGCGCAGTCTGCGAAAATAGTGGTATACGGCGAGCGGCGAACCCGCCCCCGGTTGGGACGGGAGCGCCGCTGCGACCGCGAATCATCGGGCTAGAAGCATGATCTGGGCGCTGTCGCAAGGTAAAGCGCGCGGGAGCCGTCTCCTGCGTTTTCATTCGGCTGCGATCCTTCTGATCTCTGTACTAGCGGTGCAACCAGCCATTGCGGACGAATATCCGCTCGCGCCGGGGCAGAAGGTCATTGGCGAGATCCGCGAGCATGTGGTCCAGCCGGGCGAGGGGCTTAACGACATCGCCCGGAAATTCGACGTCGGCTATACCGCGCTGGCGGCGGCGAACCCCGGGGTCGATCAGTTTACACCGAAAGTCGGGCGCAGGCTGATCATCCCCTCTCTCTACATACTGCCCGATGCGCCGCATGAAGGCATCGTCCTCAATCTCGCGCAATATCGCCTGTTCTATTTTCCGCCCGGCGGCGACCGTGTGTTCACCTATCCGATCGGCGTCGGCGTCATCGGCTGGAAGACGCCGCTCGGCGCCACGCGGGTGGCGCGCAAGGACACAAACCCGACTTGGTATCCGCCGCCCTCGATCCGCGCCGAGCGCCCGGAATTGCCCGCCGTCGTCCCGCCGGGACCCGATAACCCGCTCGGGGCCTACGCGTTGTATCTCGGCTGGCCGAAATTCCTGATCCACGACACCAACAAACCGGACGGCGTCGGACGCAACGTCAGCCACGGCTGCATCCACCTCTATCCCGACGACATCGCTCAGCTCTACTCCATGGTGGCGGTCGGCGCTTCGGTGCGCGCCGTCAACCAGCCGGCGACCGCCGGCTGGAGCGGAGACGAGCTGCTTGTCAAAGTTTTCCCCAGCCAGTCGCAGGTCGAAGAGATCGATATCGATCGGCCTGTCACCCCCGAGCCGGCGCAAGGGGTGGAGCGCCTGGTGCAGGCGGAGGCGGGCAGCTTCCGTGATTTCGTCGATTGGGGCGCCGTCCGTCGCGCGGCGAGCCAGCGCATCGGCATGGCAGTTCTGGTAGCGGACAGGTCGAGAGTGGCCCGCAACTCGGCGCCGGCCGACGACCGCGGAGCGGCACGGGCCTACGACAATCCCGGACCAGCGCAGCGCTACTACGATCGCGAACCCTCGCGGTCCTCCTACACCGCGCAGACGCCGCCGCCGTACCCGCCTTATTCCTATTACGGCAGCGACGCGCCGCAGCCTTCATACGATCGTGGGCCGGCACAAGCCTACCCGCCCTATGCCACCCGGCCTCGGGGGCGGCTCTATTACGATCGTGAGGCCGAGCGATGGGATTATGCCCCTCCAACCGAGGCAAATGAACCCGGCAACAGTCGCTTTGGGCCGTATCCCTGGGCGAGCAGCGCCCGGTAGCTGCGCGGCCGCGTAAACCGCGCCGTTAGCGAGGCAAAGCACTCGATCGAGGCCGCCTCGGGAACTGCGCGCTCTCCTAATCGCCGAGCGCAAGGCAGGGATGTTCGCAAAAACAGCGATTTCCGTTGCGGGACCTTCTGCGGTATCGTCGGAAAGGGAATTCCGGCGTATCGCCGCGATGGAGGAGACCTAGAGGATGAGTGGAAACTACGCGCCCCTCAATTGCCTGCAAGGCGTTCGGGTCGTCGATCTGACCCAGTTTGAGGCGGGCCCGACCTGTACCGAAGCCTTGGCTTGGCTTGGCGCCGAAGTGGTCAAGATCGAGAACCCGCAGCGCGGCGATCCGGGCCGGCGGATTGCGAGCACCGATGCGAAGGCCAGCGATTCGTTCTATTTCAAGATCCTCAACGCCAACAAGAAATCGGCGACGGTCGACCTCAAGACCGAACGCGGCGTCCAGCTCGTCAAGGAGCTGGTCAAGAAGGCCGACGTCTTCGCCGAAAACCTGGCGCCCGGCACGATCGAGCGTCTTGGGCTCGGCTATGACGTGCTGAAGGAGATCAACCCCGGCATCATCTACTGCCAGGTCAAGGGCTTTGGCGAAGGCAGCCCGTACGAGAAGAGCCTCGCCTTCGACATGATCGCGCAGGCCGCCGGCGGCACGATGAGCGTCACCGGCGAGCCCGGCCAGCCGCCCGTCAAGCCCGGCTGCACGATCGGCGACACCGGCACGGGCATGCTGATGGCGATCAGCGTCCTTGGCGCGCTCTACGAGAAGAAAGCGACCGGCAAGGGCCGCCGCCTGCAATTGGCGATGCAGGATTCGGTCATGCATTACATCCGCACCTCGTTCGCCGTGATGGCGCAGCAGGGCAACAAGCAAGCGGCCCCCCGCATGGGCGCCCAGAGCACCTCGGGCGCGCCGGCCCCGTGCGGCATCTATCCGTGCAAGCCGGGCGGCTACAACGACTACGTCTACGTCTTCTGCAGCCGCGCCAACCCCGAACATTGGGACCGTCTGCTGAAGGTCATCGGCCGCGAGGAGCTGATCGGCGATCCGCGCTTCGCGACGAACGAAGAGCGCAACAAGAACGAAGCGTTCATCAACGAGATCATCGCCGAGTGGACCCGCGAGCACACCAAGGAAGACGCGATGCGGATCATCGGTGCGGCGGGCGTTCCGGCCGGCGCGGTGCACGACACGCTCGAGCTGCAGAACGACCCGAGCTTCGAGAAGCGCGGCATCATGCAGGTCATGCAGCACCCGGACGGCGACTGGAAATGCGAGACCTGGCCGGTGCGCTTCGACGGCAAGCCGCCGGAATTGAAGCCCTCGCCAAAGCTCGGCCAGCACACCGATGAGGTATTCGCGAGCTGGCTCGACCTGGGCAGCAGCGACATCGCCTCGCTGCGCGCGGAGAAGGTGATCGGCTAGGCGGAATGCCGAAGCGGTGAATTAGGTGAGAGGGGCGGCGCGGAAAACGCGCCGCCCCTTGTTTTTCAGCCCCCAGAAACCTTGGAGAGGAGCCCCCCGATGGCGGAAATAACCGGTAATGAAATCCTCGCCCGCTGCCTGAAGGCGCAGGGCGTCAAGGATTTGTTCTTCATCATGGGCGGGCCGATGCTCGATGCCGAATCGTGCTGCATCAAGGAGGGCATCCGGCTGATCGACACCCGTCACGAGCAGGGTGCGTCCTACATGGCGCAGGCCTATTCCCGGGTGACGCAGGGGCCGGGCGTGTGCATGGCGGCAAGCGGCCCGGCGACCCTGAATTTCGGCACCGGCCTCGCCAACGCCCTGATCGATTGCTGTCCGGTCGTCGCGATCGGCGGGTCGAGCCCGGTCAGCCAGTTCGGGCGCCAGGTCTTCCAGGAGATCGACCAGGTCAAATGCCTCGAAGGCCAGGTCAAGTACGCCGACCGCGTGCACAATGTGAAGCGCATCCCGCAGCAGGTGAATTTCGCCTTCCAGAAGGCGACGCTGGGCAAGCCGGGGCCGGTCTATCTCGATTTCCCGGGCGACGTGCTCTACGCCAAAACCGAGGAAGACCAGGTCGATTGGAGCTATATGGGCCGGCCGATCCTGAAGCCGCGGCCGTATGCCGAGCCCAAGGCGATCAACGCGCTGGTCGATGCGATCAAGCAGGCGAAGCAGCCGATCATCTGCTCGGGCAGCGGCGTTCTGTGGTCGCAGGCCTGGGACGAGATGCGCCAATTCGTCGAGAAGGCCGGGATCCCGTTCTACACGACCCCGCAAGGCCGCGGCGTCGTGCCGGACGACCATCCGTATTCCTACATGACGATGCGCTCGACGGCGTTCCAGGAAGCGGATCTGATCATCGTCCTCGGCACGCGGATGAACTACGTCATCGCCCATGCCGCGCCGCCGCGCTTCAACAAGGACGCGAAGATCGCGCGCATCGAGATCGACGCCGAGGAGCTCGGCATGTCGGCGCGCAATGTCGACATCCCGGTGGTCGGCGACTGCAAATCGGTCTTGCAGCAGCTGATCGACGCGGTCGACAGCAAGACCCCGGAGCGTTTCCAGGGCTGGCGGCAGAAGCTGGCCGATGGCGAGGCGGCGAAGCGGACGCGGGCCGGCGGCAACTATCCGACCGACGGCGACATCCATCCGCTGCGGCTGTGCGAGGAGATCAAGAACTTCCAGCAACGCGACGCGATCCTGTGCGTCGACGGGCAGGAGATCCTCAATTTCGGCCGCCAGTCGATCCCGACCTTCACCCCCGGCCATCGCCTCAATTCCGGGCCGTTCGGCACGATGGGCGTGGGGCTGCCCTTCGCGGTCGGCGCCAAGGCGGCAAAGCCGAACAACCAGGTCATCTGCCTGCACGGGGACGGCTCGTTCGGCCAGAACGCGATGGAGCTCGACACGGCAGTGCGGCACAAATTGCCGCTGCTGTGCGTCATCAGCCTCAATGGCGGCTGGACGGCGGACCCGCAGCGCAACAAGCCCGGGCGCGACCTCGGCTACACCCGCTACGACATCATGGCCCAGGGCCTCGGCGCCCACGGCGAGTATGTCGAGAAGCCGGAGGACATCCGCCCGGCCCTCGAGCGGGCGCAGAAAAAGGTCGATGAGGGCATGGTCGCGCTGGTCAACGTCAAGACCGACTATCGCGCCCGCGCTACGACGGTGCGCTTCTCGAATTACGAAACCTGAGCCGCGGAGGCCCCTCACCCCAACCCTCTCCCCGCAAGCGGGGAGAGGGAGGGACCCGGCCCGCAGGGCCGGGAGGGTGAGGGGCTGCCCCTCAAGCAGCGAGGGCGGCTTCGGCCGCCCTTTTTTTAGCCGGAGGCGTATGATGCACTCAGCCCGTCAAGGAGGCTGCCATGCGAGGTGCGTTGCTGTTATCGATCGCCCTGTGCTGCACGGCGTTCACGCTGCCGGCCAACGCCGTGGCGACGGCTCCTGCTCCTGCGGTCGGAGCGGGGCACGCGATCGTCGGGGTTGCCCAGAGATGTCCGCCCGGCTCCTGGTGGATCCCCGAAGGATATCAGCGAAAGGGCAAATGGAAGCCCGCCCACTGCTCGAAGGTGAACCGTTAGCTGATCGCGGCCGATGGCGTCATCGCGCGTCGTCAGCGCATCTCCGACGGCGAGCACTGGATCAGCACTGAGATCGCGCTCAACAGCGCCTCTGCCGTGCCCGGTTTGGGCGGCGTCGAGGGGAGCGGGATACGATGCGCCGACAGCAGCCCCTCGATATCGCCGCTCGGGACCGCGACCCCCATCTCGGGGCGGGCCTCATCGCGGCCGATGACCATGCCCACCAGCGAACCGTCCGGGCCGATCACCGCGCCGCCGCTGTTCCCGGCGCGCAATTTCGCGCGGATCACCAGAACCCGGTCGCCCGACGTCGCCGTGTCATCGCCGACGTAGTACCCGCCGACCAGGATCGGCCGCAGCGGCTCCTCTGCGCGCACGCCGAACCCCAACGTAAACACGTCGTCGCCGGGATGGGGCGGCTCGCGGGCGAGGACCGGCGCGTTACGCGGCACATCATAACCGCCATAGAGCAGCGCGATATCGCGCCGGGTGTTCGATGCGATCGGATAGCCGTGGCGCTCGACGCCATCATTGGCCCAGATCGAGACATTGCCGCAGCCGGCGACGACGTGCGCGCTCGTCACCAGAAAGCCGTCGAGCGAGACAAAAAAGCCGGTCCCGCTCTTGACCCGCGCGGTTCCGCCGCCCGGAGCCGGCGGGCCGGCCGCGGAGGGCAAGGCAAGCGCCAGCGCCAGCAACCCGCAAAGGAGCGCGGCGGCCCAGACCGCCGCGCCGACGTCGCGCCGCAAACCCCTCGACGATGCCGTCAGCAAAAACCGTCTGGCGTTTCGGATCAGACGTCGCGCCACACGCCGTCCGCGCCTTTGCAGCGACGGGCCGTTACGTTTGTCGCAGTGTTGCCGTCGAGATCCGAATCGATCCGCGTGAAGTTATCGCAAACCTGCTTCGTCGCGGGCTCGGCGTAGCTGTTCAAGCGCTTGACCGTGATGCGGTGGCGGTGCCCGTTGGAGGGCGTCGCATAATCCTCGGTGACCGGCTCATAGGCCGCGGGCGGCAATTGCAGCGGGCCCGGCCGGTAAGCCGCCTGCTGGGCGATGGCCTGATCCAACATGGCCTGCTGCGCCGCGAAGCGCTGGTAGGCGCGCTGCATCGCAATCTGCGCGCATTGCGCGTCGGCTTGCGCGCCGGTCAGGCCGCCCAGCGCCAGACCCGACCCCGCCCCAATCGCGGCGCCCTGCCAGCCGCCGAGCGCGCCGCCGACGAGGGCGCCGAATGCGCTGCCGACGAGGGCGCCGGTCGCGGTATTGTTCATGCTGCAGTATTGCGGCATGCCGCTCGCCGCAGCCTGCTCCGAGGTCATCGGACCGGCACAGCCGCTCAGCAGCGCTGCCCCGGCCAGAACCGTAATTGAGCCGAGCTTCGATAGCGTCTTCATCCCCGTACCCCCTACTCGTTTCGCAATCCGCTCCGGGTCAGCGCCGCTGGCTGACCAGCTGGTGATATTCCGGCGGCGCGTTCGGCGCCAATTGGGCGTTGCCGTCCCGCAGGGCCAGCCGGGCAATGTCCTGTCCATCCGCATAGCATCGATAGGTTTCTAACGCTTTGCGGTAACACACCACCAGATTGCGCGACGGCTTGAGATAGCGCAACAGCGCCGCGATGTGCTGCGCGCCGCCGCGGTCGACGATGCCGTAGAGCCGGATCCATTGCGACCCGACCTCGATCTCATCGAGCCGTTTGACGCCGGTCACCTTGCCCTGCAGGTCGGGCTTGCCTTCCGGCTCGGCAGCCACGGACGCCTCCGGCCCCAGAGGCGCGGGTTTTTCAACGGGCGCGGGGGGCGCGGCGGTGGCCACCTGGGTTTCCGAGGCTTGCGGCTCGCTGGTCGCGGCCGGCGGTTTGGCCGGCGGCGGGTCGCTCGGCGGTGGCGGCGATGAGGGGCGCGGTTCGTCCGATGCCGGCGCGGCCGAGGCCGTTGCGGCTTCGGCAGGCGGCGGGCTTTCCACCTTGGCGGGCCGGTCCACTGCGGGCGCGATCACGGACGCCTCTGAGACGGGAGGGGCGGGCGCAGCCGGAACCGGCGGCCGTTCTTCGGCAGTCGGCGTCGGCGAGGGCGGCGGAGCGGGGCCAGGCCGTTCGCCGGTTTGCCTGCTCGGCTCGGCGGTGGTCGGCGCCATATCGCCCGGCTTGCCGCCGCTCGCCGCGGCGAATTGCGGCTGCTGTTGCGCGGGCGGCGCCTCCGAGGCCCGATCCCCGCTCGGCGGCAGCAGGAAAAACCAGCCCGCGAGCCCAAGCGCGGCTGCCGCTCCGCCGCCCACGACCGCATAAGGCCATCGCGCGGCGCGCGGCTTTACCGACACTGACCTCGGCGTCGGCGGTGTTTCGATCGCTTCGGATGCCGGTGGCGTAGCAAATCCCCGCGGCAGCAGATCCGACAGCGACGGCTGCGGCGTTGATGGGGGCGTCGACTGGGGCGTTGACTGCGTCGTCGGCCAGGGAGTTCGCCGAGGAGTTGGCTCGGTCGGAGCCTCGGCCTCTTGTGGCCGTGACGGCGTGGTGACGATCCGTGTCGTTTCCGCATCCTGGCGGAAGGCCCGGTCGGACAATTGCTGCAGGATATCGACCGCCTCGTTGCGCAGGGCGGCCGCACCGACGGCGCGGCCGAACTCGACGACCGAGGCGAAGCGATCCTCCGGCCGCTTGGCGAGCGCCTGCATCAGCGCCCCCTCGATCGGGACGTCGAGTTCCGGCACCCGGCCGCGTAGCGGCGGCGGCGGCGTCTGCAAATGCGCCGTCATCAGCGCGTAGTCGCCGATCCCGTCAAACGGCGCGACGCCCGCGAGCAATTTGTAGAGCACGATCGCGAGGCTGTAGAGATCGCTGCGCTCGTCGACCCGCTCGCCGCGAATCTGCTCCGGCGAGGCGTAAGCGAGGGTCCCCTGGAAATCGCCGGTGCGCGTCAGCTGCTGCGACCCGCTGACCCGGGCGATGCCGAAATCCATGATCTTCAGCACGCCCTCGTCGGTGACCATCAGGTTCGACGGCTTGATGTCGCGGTGGATGACTCCCATGCGATGCGCGTAGCCGAGACCCGCGACCGCCTGCGCCACGACCGCGAGGCTCTCGCGCAGGCTGAATCGGCGCACCCGCGCCAACAGATCGTTCAAGGTGTTGCCGCGCACCAGCTCCATGACCATGAAGGCGTCCTGGCCTTCGAGCTGCAGCGCGTAGAGCGTCGTGATGTTCGGGTGGTTGAGGTTGGCGAGGCTCTTGGCCTCGACATAGAAGCGGTCGATCAGGTTGCGGTCGCGGCTCATCTCGGGTCGCAACGCCTTGATCGCGACCCGGCGCCCGAGCAGCGTGTCCTGCGCGGCATAGACTTGGCCGATGCCGCCCTCGCCAAGCAGCTCCTGCACCTCGTAAGGACCGATCCGGCGCGGGGTTACGTCAGTGACGGCCACAAGAAAGTCTCTCGCATGTGACACCCGACCCTCGAATCGTTGGGCCGGGCGGCGATCCTACCAGAGGTCGGCCGCTCTCGGCTGAGCTTTTGCCGGTTTTGTATTGCCGCCGATCCGTTAAAGCTCAGGGAAAGGCGCGGCGGATCTGGCCCCAATCCTCGATCGCGTGCTCCTGGCCGGGCAGGATCTGGATCGCGACCTCGTCGTAGCCGGCTGCGGCTAGCTGGGCGAAGCGGTCTTTGAGTTCCTTCTCGGTCGCGGCAAAGGTCGTCAGCCGGACCAGCTCGGCGGTGACGAAGGGCCGCTCCTCGGGCTTGACGAACATCAAATGCCCGCGATGGTTTTCCAGATAGGCCGCGCCTTGCGGCCGGAACTGCCGGGCCAGCGCGACATAGCCGGCCACCGCATCGGCAACGGCGGGCGGGATCGCCGCCATCGGCGGCAATCCCATCAGCGCCGCGTCGGCGGCGCGGTGCAACAGCATCGCGGCGCGCGGCCCGGCCTGCGCGATGGCGCGCGGCGAGTCGGCGGGCTCGCCCTCCGCCAGCACGACGCCGCCGGTCAGTGCCACCGCTTCCAGGGCGTCGCGGTCCTGCCCGGCATCCGCCCATGCCGCCCGCATCTGGTCGAGCGCGGCGACAGCGCCCGCGACATCGGCGGTCGCATTGATCCAGCCGGCGCCGAGCCGCGCGGTCAGCTTGCGAGCGCGCGGGCCGCCAGCCGCGACATAGAGGCCGATCGGGTCGCGCGTGTTGATCACCCCGAGCTCCGGGTTGAGCAGCCGGATCAGGCGTGTCTGGCCTTCGAGCTCGGCCTCGATCGTCTCCTCGCGCAACAGCGCCATGACGGCGCGCACGTATTCGTCCAGAGCGGCGAGCTTGACCGCGCCGAGCCCCATCGCCCGCCGTGCGGTGAAGCCGGTGCCGACCCCGAAATCGATCCGGCCCGGGGCCAGCTTGTTCAGCGAGGCGAACGCATTGGCCGCGACCGGGGCGATGCGGTTCGACGGCACGAGAACGCCGGTGCCGAGCCGGATGCGCGTCGTCTTCAACGCCGCCGCGGCCATCGCGACGAACGGGTCGGCGCTCAGCATCTGGGTGTCGTAGAACCAGGCGCGGCTGAAGCCGAGCTCTTCGGCGCGCCGCACGACCCGCCACGACTCGGCATCCGTCGCGATCGCAATCGCAAAGCGCATCCGTCCCTCCCTTTGCCGCATGCAGCCTTTTTATAGATTCACCACAGAGGCATAGAGGGCACAGAGAAGGAATGGCCGGCTAATAGACCTTCTTTGTCTTAACTCTGTGACCTCTGTGTCTCTGTGGCGATTTCTACCGCTTCGAGTATTGCGGGCGGCGGCGGGCCTTGTGGCGGCCGTATTTCTTGCGCTCGACGACACGGCTGTCGCGGGTCAGGAAACCGCCATGCTTCAGCACCGGCCGCAGCCCCGGCTCGTAGAAGGTCAGCGCCTTGCTGATGCCGTGCCTTACCGCGCCGGCCTGGCCCGACAGTCCGCCGCCCGACACCGTGCACCAGACGTCGAACTGGCCGAGCCGATCGGTCACGACAAAGGGCTGGCTGATCAGCATGCGCAGCACCGGGCGGGCGAAATAAATCGGGCTGTCGCGGCCGTTGACCTCGATCTTGCCGTTGCCCGGCCTGATCCAGACGCGGGCGATCGCGTTCTTGCGCTTGCCGGTCGCGTAGGAGCGGCCGAACGCGTCGCGCTTCGGCTGCACATCCTCGGGCATCGTAGCGAGCATCGGCGCCGCTGTGGGCGTCGGCGTCGGACGGGTGGCTTGCGCCATGGCTTGGCGGAGGCTGCCCAACCCCTCGAATGTCTGACCGGGGCGCCGCGGGCCAGCCGCGCGGGCTCCGGCGGTTTCCTCGGCGGCAGTTTCCGCGCGGCTTCCGGCGGTGCCCTCGGCGCCTGCTTCCGCGCCGCCGCTTGCCGCTCGGCCCCCCGCCGCTCGGCCGCCGGCGGCGCGAGTCCCGCCCGTTCGAGTCCCGGCGGTCCGGGTCCGGGGGCGCGGCGCGGCGGGCTCTTGTGCTTGGCCTTCTGGCTGGCCTTCCGGCTGCTCGGTTGCGTCCTTGTCCGGCGTATCGTTATCGGACATCCCTATGCCCTCACATTCTTACGGTTCATCGCGGCGATATCGAGCGGCTGGGGTTCTTGCGCCGCGTGCGGATGCTCGGGGCCGGCATAGACGCGCAGATTGCGCAGGACGCGGCGCCCCAGAGGCCCGCGCGGCACCATCCGCTCGACCGCCTTCTCGATGACCCGCTCGGGGTGCTTGCCGGTGAGGATCGCGCCCTTGCTGCGCCCCTTGATGCCGCCGGGGTAGCCGGTGTGCCAGTAGAAGATGCTGGCCGCCGCCTTGTTGCCGGTCAGCCGCACCTTCTCGGCGTTGACGACGACGATGTGGTCGCCACAATCCATATGCGGCGTGTAGGACGGCTTGTGCTTGCCGCGCAGCCGCATCGCGATCAGCGAGGCGAGCCGGCCGAGCACCAGCCCGTCGGCGTCGATCAGCAGCCACTTCTTGTCGATGTCGGAGGGTTTGGCGGAAAAGGTTTTCATCTGCGGGATCTCTGGGGCCCGATTGCGCCGCCGATCGGATAAAAGAGCGGCATTCAGGGGCGCTTCGTTTAGGCAATCGGTGTAATCCGGTCAAGCAAAAAGCATTGCGGAACAAGGCAATTTACCCCGAGGTATTATAGTACCTCTTCGCGAATGGGTATCTCAGATCTCATTCCGGGGCGCCGCGCAAGCGGCGATCCGGGAATGACGACGGATCACCATATCCTATTGCCGAGCGGCGGGCGCGGGCGCGAGAGTGGCGCGCGAAGCGCAAAAGCGGAGGCGGCGATGGACGGAACGGCGAGTGTAGGCGGAGACGCGCCCCTTCTCACCGAGACATGCGACGAGGGCGTCTTACGCCTCACCTTGAACCGGCCGGCCCAGCGCAACGCGCTGTCGGTCGGATTGATGACCGCCTTGAGCAAGGCGCTCGACCGCGCCGCCGCCGACAAGGCGTGCCGCGTCGTCGTGATCGCCGGCGCCGGTCCCGCCTTCTGCGCCGGGCATGATCTGCGCGAGTTCCGCGCGCTCGACAACGAGAACCGGCGCGAGGCGTACCAGCGGATCTTCGCGCAGTGCAGCGCGCTGATGCTGCAGATCGTGCATCTGCCGAAGCCGGTCATCGCCGAGGTGCATGGCACCGCGACCGCAGCCGGATGCCAGCTCGTCGCGACCTGCGATCTGGCGGTCGCCGCCGCCGATGCCCGCTTTGCGACGCCGGGAGTCGATATCGGGCTGTTCTGCTCGACCCCGATGGTGGCGCTGACCCGCGCGGTCGGCAGGAAACCGGCGATGGAGATGCTGCTGACAGGCGAATTGATCGATGCCGCCACCGCCAAGGCGATCGGCCTCGTCAACCGGGTCGTGCCGCGGCCGCAGCTCGCGACCGCGACCCTCGCGCTGGCCCGCCAGATCGCGGCGAAATCGGCGCTGACCCTGGCGATCGGCAAGGAGGCGTTCTATCGCCAGGCCGAGCTGGGCCTCGCCGAGGCGTACAATTACGCGTCAGAGGTGATGACGAAGAACATGCTGGCGCAAGACGCCTCGGAGGGCATCGACGCCTTCCTCGAAAAGCGCCCCCCGGTGTGGCAGGACGCCTAACCCGGCCGAAATCCTACATCGGCGGTTTGACCCCATCCTTTTCGGCGGTGACGCGCGCCGCCGTTATCGTGCCGTCGGGCTTTTTCAGCGCGAAGATGGTCACCGCCGCCCCAGGCTTCAGTAAACCCGCATCGCCCGGGACATAGGTGACGATCGGCGCGTCGGGGTCGACGATCGTCTCGATCGTACCGTCCTTCCACTTGCCCTTCAGCACCCGGCCATGCGGCGCCTCGGTCACTTCCTCCACGAAGGCGTTTGTCATCAGCCCGCCTTGCACCAGGCTCGACGGCCGCTGGCCTTCGGTCACCTGCGCCTTCATCGCCTCGGGAAAGATGTGAATCTCGATCACGTGCAGCTGGCCGTCGGCGCCCTTGATCGAGGTGTTGGCGACGTAATCGCCGGGCTTGATGTCGGCGAGACTGCGCTTGGCGACGCCCGAGACGGTGAAATTGGGCGCCAGCGCGATCGTCACCGCCGGCCCTTCCTTGGGCTTCACGGTCAGGTTCTGGCCGTCCATTTTCTCGATGGTGCCGCGCACCGGCATCGGCGTGCCGTCGGGCGGCGTCTGGGCAATCGCCGGGCCGGCGACAAGCGCGGCCAGCGCTGCCGCGAGCAATGCTGCCTTTCGCATGGTTTGGTTCTCCCTGTCCTCGATCGGCGACAACGCAGAAGTGGCATCGGTCCGGTGCCTGGTCGCGTCACATTTAAGTGAGGCCCCAGCCAGCCCGGGATGGCCCCGCCGTGCGCGCGGCGCTAAGCTTCGCCGCCGCTTACCAGCATCGGGAGCTTCGCCCGTGTTTGCCGCGCCGCCGGTCATCGAGACCACGATCTTCGCTCGCCTGCCCGATGCACTGCGCGCTCGCGCCAATCCGCGCCAGCAGAGCGGGGTGCCGCGCGACAGCTTTCTCGAAGGCCCGTCCTTCGACCGCGCCGGCAATCTCTATGTCGTCAACATCCCCTACGGCCAGGTCCTGCGGGTGTCGTCGCAGGGCGAGTTTACCGTCGTCGCGGAATGGGACGGCGAGCCCAACGGGCTGAAGATCCACAAGGACGGCCGCATCTTTATCGCCGACCACAAGCAGGGGCTGATGCTGCTCGACCCGCAGAGCGGCAAGGTCGAGATCTTTCTCGACCGGCCGCGGCGCGAGCGGTTCAAGGGCCTCAACGACCTGGTCTTCGCCAAGAACGGCGACCTCTATTTCACCGATCAGGGCGAGGCCGATCTGCGCGATCCTGCCAGGCGGCTGTTCCGCTTGCGCGCCAACGGCACGCTCGATCTGCTGCTCAGCAACGTACCGAGCCCGAACGGGCTGGTGCTGACGCCGAACGAGGAGATCCTCTATCTCGCGGTAACGCGCGGCAATGCGGTGTGGCGGGTGCCGCTGAACCCGGACGGTTCGCTCGGCCGGGTCGGCATCTTCATCCAATTGTCGGGCGGCACCGGGCCGGACGGCATGGCGATGGACAGCGAAGGCAATCTCGCGATCTGCCACGTCGGCATGGGTTCGATCTGGCTGTTCAGCCGGCTGGGGCGACCGCTTTATGAGCTGCCGTCCTGCACCGGCCATGCTACGACCAATGCCGCCTATGGCGGGACGGACGGCAGGACGCTGTACATCACCGAAAGCGAGACCGGGACTATCCTGCAGGCAAAGCTCGATACCCCCGGCCTGACCCTCTATTCGCACCAATAGGGAGAGAGCGATGCCGCGCCTCGAGGGTAAGGTCGCGCTGATCACCGGCGCCGGTACCGGGATCGGCCGCGCCGCCGCTATTTTGTTCGCGCGCGAAGGCGCCCGGGTGGCGATCGCCGAGATCGACGCCGCCGCGGGCGAGGAGACCGCGCATCTCGCCGGTGGCGGCGCCATCGCGATCCCGACCGATGTCACGGAGTCGGACAGCATCGCCGGCGCCATCAAGACCGCGGTCGGCCATTTCGGCCGGCTCGATGTGTTGCACAACAATGCCGGAGGTTCGACGGCGGCCGACGATACCGCCGTGGAGGCGCCGCTCGACGAGTTCTGG
>Ga0209488_10001091_pt1 | contig 23014 bp, 26 predicted proteins | sample Rivendell_Oct201_8_FD_188349 | JGI IMG/M metagenome (GOLD analysis project Ga0209488, IMG submission 188349) | Vadose zone soil microbial communities from the Eel River Critical Zone Observatory, Northern California, USA -... | ecosystem: Environmental > Terrestrial > Soil > Vadose zone >...
TGTTTTTCACGCGCAACGGTCGTAAACTTGAGGATGCGTTCGTTGGATTCAATAGTTACAACCTCTTTCCCACCATTGGCGCCGACGGTCCCTGTAGCTTACACGTCAACCTCGGTCAAGGCGGCTTTGTTTTCATCGAGGCGAACGTGAAGAAGTGGGGTTTGGCCCCAAGTGTAGGGACTCTTGCCCCCCCACCGGCGTACGGCAGCGAACGCGGCAGCATTTTGCTCGAAGCCGGCGGCCGTGTCTCTCCTGGTTCCGTCGAGTCATCTTATAGCGTGAGCTCGCGTCGGTTGCACCGCTCGCGTCGCCCGAGACCTGTGTCGTCCACGTCTCCAGCCGCATCGTCGCCCCTTCGAACGGGTCCGTTGACATCACCGCCACCACCGTCGTCGCCCCCGCCGCCGATCACACCGATCGACGAGATTGACGAAGAGCCTGAGACTGACAACGCCGGGCTCTCCCGTGGTTACATATCGCCGACCGACGTCTCGTTTCACACCCCCCCAAACACCCACATCCCCCCATCACCCCCGAGCTCAGAAGGATCCATCTCAGACAACGGCGGCCACCACTCGCTTCACTCACGATCGCGTTCTCACGACCGAGCCGCAGGTGCGAATCCGTTCATTTCTCAGCCCCGCCGCCAGGTCCCATCTGATCACGATCGGCGGCCAGATTCCGAATTAGCGTCTGTTCGCGGTCAAATACTTCCTCTCCCTGATTCGCCTAGCACCCCTGGCAACCCGCCCACGCCAAACCATCGCGACATATCCCTGCAAGCGCTGTCGGGTGCGTCGTCGGCGAGCGGTGCCCAGGAGGCCTCTAGGGACGGAAGTAACGCTGGCATGGGCAGGAGGGATCCACCTGCTTACTCGCCGTTGGACGCCTATGTATACCGTGATGGTGTTCATCTCGATCTTCCTGCGGAGGTCATCGCTGCTGCGCTAGAACGCGGCACGATACCATCTTCTGCGCTTGCTGCGAACCGCTCGAGATCAGAGAGGCGCAGCCGGAGGAGACGCGAAAATGGACCGTAATGTAATGACTCGACAAACTACGCGCGTACGTTGTATGGTGCGGACGTCCTCTATAGGGAGCTCGGGTTATTGCTGATGTACTTTCGAATATTACAATCTGTATTACTTTTTTTTTTTGTCGAGGATCACTCATTTTTGTTCTGTGTTTTATCATCCGTGTGCGTCTCATTAGCGTTGTCCGAATGAATTTGTCTCCGACGCCATTGCGCGCGTTTGGGAAGGTCGTATACAGCATAATTGATTATTGCTTATTGGGCTACCTGGATATAACTGGCATCGCCAGCGTATGCGTGAGGAAAGGAAGTGTCTGTGGATTATCCGCCCGCCAAGTTGACTGCCAGAGTTGATTGTGAACAAACACGAACGCCCCCAATCAGTTACAGTTAGTAATGACTATGTTCCTCGTCACGGCGGCGCCGCAGGCGAAGGCGCAGACTCGACCACTTCTTAACCAAGCGAAGTCCTGCTGCTGTAGTTCTGGGATTAATCATTCAGGCCTTCCCAATATCAACAACCTCAACGTTCAATTGGGCGTATCCTGGCGCTTTCCACGTGCGTTCGTCCTCGCCGCTTCGTCTTGCTGGCCCTGGCGAGAGCGGTCACCGATTCCGTAGTAGTACGCCTAGTACCATCCCCACTATCCCTGTTGTGCCCCCATTCGATCACGGAAGATATGTTGTAGCGAAAAACGAAACTTGCGACTGATGCCGTGTCGGAGTTTCTTATCATGTGCTCAATAGCCGTTTGAACTCGTGGTGTCCGAATGAGGACACATGGTGTAGTTGTGCACGTGTAAGGTTCGGTAGTATTGCACGATGCATCGGTCATGGAGGGCAGCCGCCTGGGGTTGGGGTGAGGAGGCGAGGGCAAAGGGCTGGAAGAGGAAAGGGCAAAACAGGACGTCTCCAATCGAACATTAACTTTTACTTTTAGAGTCAAGAGAGAAGACAAAGAGTGATCATCGGACATTGACCATACATGTTCACGAGGTAGCCATATATATTCCGTCCCGCTTATGGCTCGAGCCGTTTCGGGTCCCGTGGGAAGAGCGATGCACGTCGGATGTTGCTCAGCTTCAAGAAGAGCATCAACACCCGCTCGAGACCGATACCACCGCCACCGTGCGGCGCGCATCCCATTCGGAACCCGTCAAGGTAACCCTTCATCGAATCGGGGTCCACCCCTTTGCTCCGCATCTTCTCAGCCAATAGGACAGGGTCGTGAATACGCTGTGCGCCCGACAAGATCTCCTCCCCGCGCATGAAAAAGTCATACGAATTTGACAGCTCCTGCCGAGGTAGGTGAGGTCACATGGCAAGTATCAGCAGCTCAGGAAGAGAATACGTACAGAACTGGTCGGGTCGGGCATGGTATAGAACGGCCGTAGATCCATTGGGAACTTGTCGATAATAAAGTAGTCCGTGTCATATTTGGCCTTGACAATCCGACCCAGTCGTTTCTCGTTCTCGGTGCTGAAATGATGTCAGTGAAGCCCTCATGAGAAAGTTGCCCGACCAACTTTATGTCGTCCAAGACACTTCTGTCGACTCCATCCTCGACCAGAAAATCTACCGCTTGAGAAAACGTAAGCTTCAGCGTCTCCTCTTTCCACTTGAACTCCTCTGCGGGAAATTGCGCTCCAACGCTATCTATCTCCTTCTGGTATTTTTCTTTCAAGTTCTTGAACAAGTGCTTGAAAAGGCCATCCAGCAGCTCCATCACTTCGTGATAATGCTCCTCTATAGTCATTTCCAGATCCAGCCCAACAAACTCCGTCAAGTGGCGGTGGGTGTTGGAGTCTTCTGCACGGAAAACTGGACCAATCTCGTACACGCGTTCAAAGTCAGCCGCGATGGCCATCTGCTTGGCAAGTTGTGGAGATTGCGCGAGGTAGGCGCTGCCTTGAGATGGCGCTCAGACCTAGACATCACTTTGCATAAGTGGGATCACCAACCTTTGAAATAGCTAACTTTGAAGACGGACGCTCCAGACTCTGTTGCTGCACCCTGGAACTTGGGACTGTGGATCTCGATAAAACCTTGCGCGTCCAAATACTCCCTGAAGAAGGTCCCGATGGCCGATTGCAACTTGAAGATAGCCTGATTCGTCTGGGTCTAGCACCCGAACGTATTAAACTTTCCCGAATGCAGAGAATCCATAACAAACGAACTCTTAGATCCACAACACGGTTATTCAGACGCGTGTCCAAAAGCACTCGATTGAATTGTGCATCAGGATTTTCATCCAATTCATTCTCCGCGCGCGAGGCATCATCGATAGAGAAGGGAAGTCTACCCTCCAGTCCAGATACCAGGTGTATCTGTCCGGTAATGTTCAGTGGATACCGCAAAGGTGCACTTTAACTCGGATACGCACACGGGTAACGATTAGCTCGACATCTCTGATTGTTGCACCCTTGATCTCTTCGGGAGATATCTGAACGATACCTTCAACGAGTACGATGCTCTCGTCGGACAATCCGGATGCCCATTTGACCATAAGTTTAGAGACCTTTCCCTCCTGCACCGAGAGCAGGGCCTGCACAGAGTCGGTTCTCTGTCGGAGCTTTAAGAACACCTTATTGCCCTGCCCGCGGAGTGTATGTATGCGTGCACGAATGACGACCGTCTTCCCATCCAACTCGGACGCGAGGGACGCAATCTGGTATCGCGGGACGCCCGGGCGTGACTGAGACTGGTTGAGAGGAAGTTTACCGTAAAACTCTCGGGCGAAATCGAGACTCGCTTCTCTCTGGACATGGGCCAAATGAGGGGCGTAAAAACGTGATAAGGCGAACAAGAGACAAACCTCTTCTGCTGCAGCCTTTTCTCGCTGTTGCTCTGCAACTCTTGCAGCTTTCTCCGCAGCTTTCCTTTCCTTTTCAGCGGCTTTTGCGCGCTTTTTCAACTCATTTTTGCTGGGCTCGGCCGATTGAGGCTCTTGCAAATTGCCATCCCTGAAAAATGCCGACGATAAGATCCGCTACGAAGTTCGTGGCTCAAGATCTTACTTAGGATCCGTTGAAGACGACATGGTACAGTATGAGTTAGGTTGAGTCAGATGATCTTATCTGTACACCTGCCGTCGGGTCGGGTCGGACCGGCAAGCGTAACCCGGAGATCGCCGTCCTACTTGTGCCACACCCCCGACGACGTCCATCAAAAACTTCAACATATTCACACTCATTTTTAACGCTCACTTTGTCGCACCTTACACACCTCAAACGACTTTCGTTTAGTCCCCGTTTTCTCAGAAAAAAATCAACATGCTCTCTGTTGCGCGAACCCGCACACTGGCACCAACAGCGAAAGCGTTCCGTGCCGCTTCTACGTGGTTAAACGTACCAGCGGGTCCGCCAGACCCTATTCTCGGTATGGTTCCTCATTCGATTGTTCGCGGCCGTTCCGAACGCATCGGACTCCATGCTATGTTAGCTTGGCTGACCAATGGCTATTCATAGGTGTCACCGAGGCTTTCAAGGCCGACAAAGACCCGAGGAAAATCAACCTTGGTGTTGGCGCGTATCGGGACGGTGACGGAAAGCCTTACGTCCTCAATTCTGTGAAGAAGGTAACTTTTACACTGTCCCCCGACGAGGGCGATACCGGTGCTGATCATTGCAGACCGAGGACATCATTCGAGCGGGCAATCCTGACAAGGAGTACCTCCCCATTTCCGGCCTCCCAGAGTTCACGAAGAACGCAACCAAGCTAGCTTATGGCGTCGACAGTGCCCCTGTGAAAGCAAACACCGTATGCCAACCTGTTGTCGGACTGAGTTTAGGCTTGACAATTTGCTCCAGATCGCTGCAACGCAGTCAATCTCCGGTACGGGGGCGTTGCGCATTGGTGGTGCATTCTTAGCACGATTCTATCCTCACTCCAAAGTGATCTACTTGCCTGTGCCGTCTTGGGGCAATCATACCCCAATTTTCCGTGACTCTGGCTTAGAGGTCCGCGGCTATCGTTACTTTGACAAGAAGACCGTCGGCTTGGACTTTGAAGGCCTTAAGGAGGATCTGCGGGTAAGCTTTGCGCTCGTTTATCCGGTGTCACTTATGGTTGTCTTGTTCATTAGAACGCGCCGGAACAAGCGATTGTGCTCCTGCACGCTTGTGCTCACAACCCGACGGGTGTGGACCCGACCCCTGTACAATGGAAGGCGATCTCTGATATCGTCAAGGAGAGGAAGCTGTTCCCCTTCTTCGACATGGCATACCAAGGCTTCGCATCTGGTTCGACCGATCATGATGCGCACGCTGTGCGGCTTTTCGTCTCAGAAGGCCATCACATCGCCCTCGCGCAGTCATTCGCGAAGAACATGGGTCTTTACGGCGAACGTGCAGGTGCGTTTTCTCTGACGACGGCCGACCCCGAGGAGAAGGCACGGGTGGAGAGCCAATTGAAGATTGTGATCCGACCCATGTACTCGAACCCGCCATTGCATGGGGCTCGAATTGCGAATACGATACTGAGCCGTCCGGAGCTGTACAAGGAGTGGGAGGCAGAGGTGAAGGGGATGGCGGAGCGGATTATCAGCATGCGTTCGCGGTTGTATAACGAGCTGACGATGACGCACAAGACGCCTGGGGAATGGGGTCATATCAAGTCACAGATTGGAATGTTCAGGTGAGTCGATTAATCGGTCACGAACCGAACGGGGAATAATCGTCGGCAGCTTTACGGGTTTGACAGCGCCGCAAACCAAGACTTTGGCCGAGCGAGCCCATATTTACATGACCTCAGATGGTCGGATCTCGATGGCTGGTTTAAATGGAAAGAACATTGACTACTTTGCTGAAAGCGTTTCAAGCGCTGTCAAAGGTACCTTGTAATGTCCCAAATATGGTAATCTTAATGAATATGCCATTCTCTCCCCCTCTTTATCTCTCAATTGTTCCCTGTGTCCCCTCTCTTTCATTCTCCTTCCCCATGGTTTCTACTTCACCAACACCATCCTTTCCAGGCGCGTGGCCTGACTTGAGCACCACCGACATCGTACCCCCACTCCCCGACAAGTATATTCCGCCAGACACTCAAGATAAACCGCAAGAGATCTCTCCGTCACTGTTCTGTCTATCCCCGCGGCCACTTCCAGAACTACCTTCTCTCTCTTCCTCTCTCTCGACCGCCGACACAGATGATGCATCCACTCCTTCGGAACAGCCTTGCTCCCCCGTCGAGTCCGAGGCATCGCCGGTTTGCACACCTCTGGACATTCAAGCACCTATCATCCTTGACTTTCGTGAACCCCGCTCTCCAGACTCTGCGCCCCCCGTCGAGTCCGAGGCGTCGCCGGTTTGCACACCCCTGGACATTCACTCACCTATCATCCTCGACCTTCGTGAACCCCGCTCTCCAGACTCTGCGCATTTTTCTCCCCCGGATGACACTGTCTCCTTCGTATCTCCGTCACCGTCTCAGCTCCATCTCTCTCTGGACAACAATTGCCCGGGAGCGCAAAGCGTGGAGAGCGTTGCCACGTTCCTCGCTTCGCCTAGCAGTCCATCCGCGCCAGATGCCGAGCTCGGCGTACTTCGGGACGACGAGGGTCGTCCTGACCCACCAGGAGAAGAGGTGGCAGACGTGCATTTACAAGGAGACCAGCAGCAGGAACGCTCGTCGTACTCTGGCAAAATCTCATCACTCAGCAACCGTACATTCCTCAACAGGGTCAAACGATTTGGCGGGCACGTAAGGAAGCTATTCAAGACCCGAGTGGTGCAGATCAAGCCGCGGCGGAACAGCGTTTCCTCTCTCGTATCGCCTCACAAGCCATTACACACTGTCAGCGTGCGTCTCCCCCCCGCGATGCCCGAGAGTCCGAGGAGTCGCCAAGGCTCTGGGGCGCCACGCTCAATGCCCCATCGGTTTTCCTTACAGTCCCTACTCCCTAATCGCCTGCCACATCGGAATGCCGATTCCGGTTCACGTACAACCGTACGCAACCGATTATCGACCATTACTTCGAGTTATGGTGACGAATGGCTGAGCCGCCATTTCGTTAGTACTCGTTTATCAGACGCCGCTCCGGCAGATGTGTCAGGAGTCGTCCCTCTTGAAGGACATCCGGACAGCGATCCCCACGTTCCGGTGACAAGTCAAGCGCTTCATGGGCTGGGTATTGAGGCGCGGACACGCTAGAGCCGACGTCGGTCACAAGCCCAGACTCTGTTTGAGAGACTGAGGGGTCTTTTTTGTTATTTTCTTTCATTCTTCGCGTAACGAAACTTCAGTATTCGTTACAATTTTCCTTGATAGAAGCGGTGCATGCGAGAAGTGTGTCAGATGTTGGTATGTTTTATACTTTATTTGTCCTTATAGCTATAGTCAAATGTCCAAATCCTCATCTGGATCATCGTCGTCGATGTCATCTGCCGAATCGGGATCGTAAAGGATTGTTCCCGACGGCTGGGATGCGTCTTCCTCGGAATTCACCAGTGAGGTGATGTGACGGATTAATTGAAATGCATACCTTTGTGGGCGTACGGAAGAGGAACTTGAGCACGCGATTTCCGCTGATCGGGTGTCAGGTTCAGATTGAACGACACTTCGGGTGTGTGATCCAACGTAAGATGCTATTCAAAAGACGTCATTGCATTGCACTACTGTAGAGTCCAACTCGCTCACCTCGGCCTTTCCCCTGTCTTCGAAAATGGCTTTGAGGCTGTCCAGCTCGGTCAACGAACACGGCCCATCGGCCGCCGACGACCACCCCTCCAACGTTCGCTCGACGTTCCGTCCTCGTCCCTCGGGGGCCCGACTGAGCACCTCCAGCACCATTTCCCCGTCGTCGCTCGGCCCCGCACCGTCCGGGCCCAGCACTATCCGCTCTACCTCCCACGCGCGGGCGCTGAGCGGGGCAAAGACGCGCCAGAAGCGCTCGGGAGCGCTTGCGGGGGGCGGGGGCGTAAGCTGCGCGGTGGCGAGGTGCGTCAGGAGCGCGGGTGGGTGCGCGATGATGTGTGCCATGGTGGGCGAGAGGCGCCGAGTGAGGACGAGATCGCGCAGGGGGGAGGAGGACGGCGTGGAGAAGTGGAGGACGAGACGGGAGGGCTCTTGTGAGGATGAGGATGAGTTTCTGGCGCGAGGGACGTGCGGTGAGTGAGACTTACTGGGACGGGAGGATATGTTGGAAAGGAGGGTGGCGATGAGGGCGTATGATTTGGATGGGGAGTCGAGGTCGGCGCAGAGGACGTCTGCCGAGTCTATGACGACTGTCAAAGGCCCATCGGGAGCTGTCATACGCGAATCGTTGAATGACCTCGAATTTGTTGGTGGTGCGTCGCACCTTGTCTGACCCTATTCAGAATGGCGTCGGCATGACCTGAGGGTATCTCGCTGTAGCCAGGTATTTCTGCAGTCCTATCGACAATATACAGTCCTTCTCTGGCAGGGTCGTTTGCCAATGTCGAGGGAGGATAAAGAAGGCTAAAGAACAGAACGTGGGTCGTTGTATCCCTGTTGTTGTTCACGAATGCGCGCAAGACAGGCAAACAGGATTGCACGAGAGAGGATTCAAGGACAATCAAAGGAAAATGAGGATGTGACACCCCTGAGATGACAGTAGAAACTAGGCGAGACATACTTGGTCGGCCGACCTATTGGTCATGATAACCCCGATAACCTTTCTATGTCTCCTTTGCTGCTCCCTTCCACTGGGACCTCTCTAGGGTATACCAGTTAACTTCCCAACCCAAGATTCCAACGGTCTCCACTCTGTCTCCCTTGGAGAATTTATTCCTTCGGAGAGAGCTTAGAATCCCCGGGCGCAGCGGGGAGGCTAGCGTGCGGATCGCATTAACGGAGCGATCTTTGAACGTTGACTCGACTGCAAACTGGAGCAGGTCATCTTCAATATTCACACGCTTGAACGCCTCCTCTGTAAAGAAATGTCGGATGGTCGCGACGCGCGACGTGCCTTTCTTGTTGAGCCTTGCCTTCAGTACTTCGGGCTTCTGTTCCGTGAACAGCTCGTCATACGTCGCGTCTGGAGACGCGTCGATGGCGATGAGACCGATGAGCTTGTCTCCGTACTCGAGCAACCAAAGACCCGAAGCGGGCGAGCGTGCATAATAAGATTGAATGTTCAGGAGGTCTATCCGTCGGAGGACCTTCTCGGCCACGCTTTCCACGTACGGTCTATTTTTCCTTTATTTCAGGAGAAGGGAAAGAGAAGGGCTCTTAGTGGATGTTGAAAGGGCAAGGTGTCCAGACCAAAAAAAGGCGGGCTGGATGATGCATACCAGTCGATGAAGAACATTACGGGTACCGCTGGAGCGAAAAACGCCGGGAGGACCTGTAGCCAGCTCATGATTCCGTACTCGGAATTTGGCCACCAATCCATGTAGTGGGCGAAGATGGATGAAAGGCCAATCCATACCGCGAGGGTCACCGGATGAAGGTACACTGAACAAAAAAAAACGAGTAAGCGCAGCCTTCCTCGGAATACTAGGACAACTCACTGCGGTTGTTGGCATAGGCTAGAGATTCCATGTGCGACTGGCCGATCATGAAGCGCACTTGCTTCTCATCGGGTGCGGTATACGCGCGAATCCTGGCCTGGAGCGGTTCTGGCATGATGAACGGACTTGACGACAAGGACGGCAGCGCAGATACATCATTTATTAAATTAATTTTTCGGGGTCAGTTAGCGGATGATTGATTCGTCCTGCCCGTCTTCTCCCCGAGGGAAGAGAACTTATGAACGTGCGAGGTCGACGCACGTTCGTTGAGAAACGTTGAGGCGCTGATGGCGAGGCGCCCGCGGAGATAAGATAAGACCAGTCCCTGTCCCCAACCAACGACGATGTTGATCACTAAAGATTTTCACGACGTACCCACAAAGCTCGCAAAGGGCGAGAAAAACATCCGGATATTTGTCATTTCTCCAAAAGTTCCAGGTTATCCTCAAGCCAAGTTCCCCGGTACGCCAAGGGATTGATTGACCCTTGCGCTAGGTCTTGGCAGTTTCACTCACTCGTTGCACTCATTGGTAAAACAGGCGTCGTCGTCTTCAGGTCAGGAACCCGTCGTGCTTTTGAAAGCTTCCTTGACCATGCGCTTGTAGCGAGATATATCAAGTGACCGGACCCGTCGAACGCTTCGCAGGTCAGATCGCAAGTCACGGTTACGTAGTGGGTGAGGAGGGCCCCTTCCAGCCTTGACAGCCACAAACCACGAGTGTTCCTGACCACGCACACTTAGCGTGTCCGTCGTCCTTCCACGAGTTTGAAGGACCTGAGCCAATCCCGTACGATGTCGAAGGTCAGTTTCACGCACAGTCTGGGCCCGATCGACTGACGGCGTCGGCTCTATACCTATTCCACAGGTACTGACAGGGGTAACAAATACAAGGTGACATGCGACTAGCCCTGTAAAGGTTTACCAGCAAAGTCCTTATTCCCTTTTCCTAGATCGAGAAGGAGGTGGCTGCATACGACGAGGTTGACAATTTCAATACAATCATCTGTCCTTCTGATCATCGCACGCTGACCGAGGCCCTCCTTTCTTAATGCTGCGGCCTATAGGATGCGGCGTTGGCAGTGGACCTGCTCACATCACTGCCCAACTGCAATGGCAGAATAGCAGGTGAGGTACCAACCCCTCCACGCAAAAAAAGGGTCCAATATCGTGCCTACTCCACCTAACTTAGCGACGGGCATGTGTCTTGGCGGGCATTTGGTCAGCGACCTTCCATGCCACTTTTCCTCTCCGTGCCTAACTCTAGGCGCTCTGCGTCGACTGCCTCCTGATGTTACCAAACAGGCTTTTCGCGTAAGCACCATTCAAAGTCCCTCGTTCAGATCTTTTCAACTGATCCAACAAACTTCCTTTCGATTACAGGCTGCGTTTGATCCGCGCGTCCTCTCAGCCGTCTGCTTTTTCGCCACCGATATCCACAGCGGCACGCTTGGCAAGGGCGGCGATGACTCGCTAAAGCGAGTCCAAGCCGGGGAGCTCACCGGCAAAGGCGAGCTGGTGGTACGCACGCACGGTGCTCCGTTTGACGCCTTGCCACAGGAACTCAATAGATGTCGTATTTTCACAGATGATATTCGGAAAGCAGGTAAAACCGTGTTGCCCGTTCTCTCCTTTGCGAGTGTCATGAGTCATTCGCAGGATACCCACGTTCCGCGCGCCGGAAGAGACCTCATCCGCAGCACTCTGGAGGACGCCTGCGTTTCTGTCTCGGTCCGTTCTTCCACTTTCTTCAGCACATACTGTCGTTGACGCCGTCTTAGTTTCTGGAGGTACAGGCACAACATGCGTTCATCCGTGACGAGAGTTCCAAAGGTAGATGGGACGCGGCCTTGACTCGTACGCTGTTCAGCTTCATGATAGAGGTATTTGAGCGAACAGTAGGGAGAGACCTTGGCCCTAAGGTCGACGGTGACACACGAGTTGAACACGTCTGTTAGAGGCTGGTGTTTGATTGTCATAGCATGCACCACGGCCTCTCGTTGCACTTGCAAACCTGTAGTACTACGTTGAACTCTCGGACGATGTAATGGAGAGAAGCGATTCAGAGGAATACAACAGCGACATTATCATTCCTTCCCCTCGAATATCAGAACAACACCGCAAGCTATAGATACACGACGACCTGAAGCCCATCAGTATGACTCAGGGTCGTAAATCGTCGTAATCGTGCAAACAGAATTGTCATGACAGCAGAACAATGATGCGTGGTATGCCTAGCGCAGAGTAGAAGGAAGAAAGATATGCGTGAAGGACAAAAGGGAAAAAAGGTGGTGTACATCTACAATTTACTTCTTCTTAGCAGCTTTCTCTGCGGACTTGGTAACTATGGGCGGTGGTGTTAGGACCAGCGTCATCGTACCCACAAAATGAACTCACCCTTGCCGCCACCTTTATCAGTCTTCTCCACAGACTTGATGACACCAACAGCGACAGTTTGCCTCATGTCACGGACGGCGAAACGACCGAGCGGTGGGTACTCAGAGTAGGACTCCACGCACATTGGCTTGCTGGGGGTGAGCTTGGCGATGCAAGCATCACCTGACTTGACAAACTTGGGGTTTTCCTCAAGAGCCTTGCCCGTTCGGCGATCGATCTTCTCAAGGAGCTCAGAGAATTTGCAAGCAATGTGGGCGGTATGGCAATCAAGGACAGGAGCATAGCCAGCACCTATCTGACCGGGGTGGTTAAGGATGATGACTTGGGCGTTGAACGATGCAGCCTCCTTGGCAGGGTCATTCTTGGAGTCAGAAGCGACATTACCACGGCGGATATCCTTGACAGACACGTTCCTGGGGGGAGGATATATAAAAATATCATGCAATGGACTATGGGGACTTACTTTACGTTGAAACCAACGTTGTCGCCAGGAACTCCTTCAACAAGCTGCTCGTGGTGCATTTCGACAGACTTGACTTCAGTGGTGACGTTGGAGGGAGCAAATGCGACAACCATTCCAGCCTTGATAATACCGGTCTCGACACGACCGACAGGGACAGTTCCGATACCACCAATTTTGTAGACATCTTGGAGAGGAAGGCGGAGAGGCTTGTCAGAGGGACGAGCTGGCGGCTCGATGTTGTCGATTGCGTCGAGAAGGGTCTTGCCCTTCAATGCGACACCACCCTTGCCTTCCCTGGCCCAGCCTTTATACCATGGCATGCTAAAAACGATCGTTAAGTCCGAAGTGGTCATCAGCCAATAGTACTAAAGTACAAACTTTGCAGATTCCTCCAGCATGTTGTCACCATGCCAGCCAGAAATTGGTACGAACGCCACGCTCTTGGGGTTGTAGCCGACCTTTTTGATGAAGGTGGAGGTCTCCTTCACAATTTCGTTGAAACGGTCCTCGCTCCACTGGAAACAAACTTTCAGATACACGAGACGGAACCAACATCGAGACCTACCTTGGTGGTGTCCATTTTGTTGACGGCAACAATCAATTGACGGACACCAAGGGTGAAAGCCAAAAGGGCATGCTCTCGGGTCTGGCCATCCTTGGAAATACCAGCCTCGAATTCACCGGTACCGGCAGCAATGATGAGAACGGCACAGTCGGCCTGGGAGGTGCCCGTAATCATGTTCTTGATGAAATCACGGTGACCAGGGGCGTCAATGACCTGGGATCGTAGATCGGTGACCTAATCGGGATAAAAGGGTGTCTGACGACACTCACGGTTACTTGGTACTTGGGGGTCTCGAACTTCCAGAGGGCGATATCGATGGTTATACCGCGCTCACGCTCGGCCTTTAGCTTGTCAAGCACCCAAGCTAGGATACAATAATAGCGTCAACAATGTTTTATAGGCGAACATCAACCATCGACTAACCATACTTGAACGAGCCTTTCCCGAGCTCATTGGCCTCCTTCTCGAATTTCTCGATGGTACGCTTATCGATACCACCGCATTTGTAGATCAAGTGACCAGTGGTCGTAGACTTGCCAGAATCGACATGGCCGATAACTTTAAGATAGATCAACGGATGGCAGTGATAGCATAGCGCATAGACGCACCGACAACGTTAATGTGAACCTTCTCCTTGCCCATTTTTTTTAATCTGAAAGAAATGGATGGTAAAAGTCAGTGATCATCGCATAGCGCCTCGAGATGCTTAGGAGAAAAATCATCATCCTCTCTGACTTTCCACAATCCACCAGTGTTACAGAGTATGAGACTGGAGCTAGTAGGTTCGGAAATTTTTATAGATGGAACACTCACAGAAAAACACGCTAGAATGCAAAAGAAGAGAGACAAGGAGATGTAAGAAGGGTTGGGGGGGAAAGGACAAGGATCGGTGTGTGCGTAAAGATGGGCGTAGATATATGCGCGGGGTGCGAAATTTTTTTCCTGATCGATTGACTAGGATCCGATAAACCATTCTGGGCTCCGTGCCGGCCGGGACCGCAGAGTCGGCCTTGATTTTCATTTCTATTTCTACGAGAATACAAAGTACAAGCTACCACTGAGTATGAGCCTTTGCTCGTAAGCTATAGCTATGAGTTACAAAGGGCATCATTTGGATGGAGGGAGATGACATATACGACATGCGGGCGATTTGAATGATGATTGATGATACGTAAAACTTGAGTCGTTGGCCCCGCAAGGTATCAGAAACAAGATGCGTCAGCGCTACAAGGGGTGGAAATGCCTAGTCGGCACACCAAAAAGACTGTGAGCTATCTATACCCAGCCTTCTCCTCCGGATATAAAACGAGATTCCAGGATCCTGTCGAAAGTAGGTCGCGCACTGACTTCGAGTTGAAGGCAAGCGCGGACGAGAGCTGCTGCATCCACAAGAGCCCCACCATTATCAGGCTCCTCGCCCTCATTTTCATGTCCTTCTAGACAGCGTTCGTCAAGGGCGATAGAAGCATCAGAAAGGGGTGATGCGAGCCCTTCTTGTGCCTCTGCGGCAGTTGTGAATGGACATTCCCCAACGAGCATCACAAATGCCACAACCCCAAAGGCCCAGACGTCCTGCTCCGGGCCTTGGTACCTCTCACCCCGCAAAATCTCAGGACTGGCATAGTCCAAGCTGGAAGGCCATGTATGAACGGTCATTACTCAAATAGGTAACCCCACGTACGTTCCACTGAATGTATCCCAGCCACCCTTCCGGACAAGACCAGAACTACCAAAGTCGATCAAAATGCACCTATTGCGAGGTCCAAGGATGACGTTCTCGTCCTTGATGTCTCGATGCACTTTTCCACGACGTCAGATTCTTCTCAACAAGATGTCACACGGAGAATACCTATTCCTTTAGAATGCAGGAAACTCATGGCGTCCGCAATCTGCCCAAGATAGCTGCGTATTAAGCCAGGTGGGAGGCCGCTCGGGTAGCTGTCCACTAGGTCAAACAGGTCTGAAGCTGGGATTGGGGCATTTGGTGCTGGTTCGGGGATGGAGGAGGGTAGTACGAGATAGTAATAATGATTGTCTTCAAAGAAGTCAAGAAGCGGACAAATGTTGGGGTGTCCTTTCACCACCTTGCCCTCGATCCATTCGAAATCATCTCCAGCTTCAGATTGCGAGAGAGGCAAATCATCCAGGTCTCCCCGGGAAGGATCCCATGGTCGAGGTGGGGGTAAGATATACGACGTGTTGGAGATCGCAGACATGACATAGATTTCGATGGGAATTGTCCCATATTTCGGATGTTTTTTCCAGCAATCGGCCAAGATTCGGGATTTAATGACCTGCTTGATTACGAGCGGAGGCTATCCAAACGTCTTATCGAGAGACACGGTTGACAGAGTATGGCATCGCTTACCCCAAGCTTTCCATCCGCTTTCATCTCCCTTGCCTTCTTCACTAAACCATATGCACCGCGACCGATTTCGCCTTGAATGACGAACTCCGAGATATTACGTTCGCTCGAGGTCTGAGCGATAATCGATGAGGGGGTAGGTGGGCGAGTACTGGTGTCGAGGCTGAGCAAGCTTGCGGTGCTGCCTGACCGAATAAGTTTTTGGGGAGCCACGGGAGGCGGTGAAGGAGGTTCTATGGGCGCTATAGAGAGACGCCCGGCAATTAAAGACACTCGTTGCTGAGACGATCGTCGTCGAGGCCGAGGAAGGGTAGAAAAGCGAGCTAGACGAGGAGATGCGTTGATATTAAGGGAATGTAGTGAAGAACTCGATGGCGTCAGAGGTCTAGAAGATAGTGAGGGAGATTGCGTCGGAGAAAGAGAGATGGGATCTGGGGTGAATCGGATAGTTTGTATCGGAAGAGGAGTAGACGGGGTGAGGATGGGGGCAGGGTATAATGTACCCGAGTTAGTAGAAGTTGCAAATGAGACCGCAGCGTACGCAGGGGATCGTGGGCGGATGAAACTGTGATTGAGTGGAGAATCGTCTAGTTTGGTATCAGCTTGGGGCTCAGGCAGGTCGTTCAGTTCTTCCTCTTCAGCATCCCAATTGAATCCCCGTCCGATAGAGGTGACACGCCAACTGTTTCCAACGCTGACGGCCCGGTTGTATGCAAGTTTTACGGGAGGCACACCCCAGCTGTCGTCGTCAAATGTGATATCCACGATTGCGGGTGCTGTGAGCATAGACTAGTAGGTCGTTGGGAAAGTTGAATCAGGTCCAAAGGATAAGAGGAGATTAGTTTGACGAGAGAAACTCGATTTTCAAGATGGGGGGGAGTGTGATGGTGCTTACCGCAGCTGGGGGACGAACGAAGATTGATTTATCTCTCACGGCAAGGGCAGGCACGTCACCCCACACACGTGCCAATCACCGGTCTTGCTCTACTGCTGCGAATCGAGCGAAAAGGCTACGGATCCCAGTAAGTGTGGATAACAAAGGCGATAAACAGGTCAATTGAGGGATACCTTTAATAATCTATCGAAATTGTATGTATCGCTTCGTGCTGGCCACTGGAGATGAGAGAATCTAACTGCCCTGTTGACACATGTTTACGGTCACTCTCCCAAACTGGCAGTCTCCTCCATACAACCCACATCGACCAAACCACTGCTTTCAACGTCAGCAGGCTCGTGAGTATATTTTTTCCTAGCAATGGTGCCTCTTTAGGCGACGTTAGGTTCCACGAGATACGTTGGCCCTGAGAATACACCATAGAGAGTCTCGGGAGCCAATGGATGGGTAGATTTTCATTGGATGACACGGTTATCCCAACCTTGCGTCCTACAGGCACTTGTCATTCTCATGGCAGGATTTATTCTTACGCGCCCATAACACAGTCCACTATGGCCGTCAAGACACCCATCATCAAAAAGCGCACCAAACCATTCAAGTGCGCGTAAATGGATCGTCAAGGAAGTTCAGAGTGGCTCACACGTTCCTTCACAGGCGTCATCAGTCTGACCGTTACAAGAGCGTCAAGGAGGCATGGAGGAAACCCAAGGGTATTGACAACAGGGTGAGGCGCAGATTCAAGGGACAACTCCCTATGCCTAAGGTATGTCACTCGACCCCACCCGCAATCACATACTCACGCACAGAGAAGATCGGCTATGGTAGTAATAAGAAGACGCGCCACGTACTTCCTAATGGCCTCAAGAAATTCGTGGTTAATAATGTTCGGGAGCTTGAGTTACTCCTTATGCACAACAAAAGCTACGCCGCGGAAATTGCGCACAACGTCAGCAGTCGAAACCGTGTGGTTATTCTGGAAAGGTGTGACGCCTAGGCAATGCTTTTCAAATTGGAACTGACCCCAGAACCATCTCCAGAGCGAAGGCACTGGGTCTTAAGGTGACCAACCCGGCCGCACGCCTTCGTTCAGAAGAGTAGATGTCTACCTATATTCATTGTTACTCAACGCTACCTCTGTATCATGACGTTCAATGGCATTGCATATGCTAGCGGTATATGATCCCCCATGGATGTATCAACCTTTGCCGCTGCGACAGTTTCCTGGTAACTTTATTTTCTGGCCCCTGATTCGATGATGGGAAGGAGGAGAATTGCGCACTCAGCACCAGAAGGGCCATATAGCGTCATGTCCGAAGAGAAAGATGGTACTTAGAAATAGAAATATGAGGAGGAGTGTCCTTCAGCAGAGCGCTGACCTTGATGTGTGTGTGAGATCGCGGAGCTTGCCGGAAAGTCAAATGAACCTTGTTTCGGGAACACGCATTATCAGCTGCCCACGCAAAGGTTCAAGTCGTTTGTATCGACAACAGGTGAGTTCAACCCTTTGGATCATTTTCGACGTATCTGCGAGTTGTTCTTGACAATGTCATGGTGTTCGGCTGGTGCTGTATTGGAACCGACTGGATGGATGCTTTTGGAAGAGGAGTGGATGACACGGAGCCAAAACTGATCCAACTGCCTACAGGATGGGTGCGTACAAGTATATCGGAGAGTTGTACAAGAAAAAGCAGTCGGATGTCCTTCGTTTTCTGCTTCGCGTTCGGTATGTTGTCGTTCTCGCTGTTGCCATTGGACTTACCCCGATTGCAAATGTGGAATAGCTGCTGGGAATATCGCCAACTGAATGTCATCCACCGGGCCTCGCGCCCATCGCGCCCCGACAAGGCTCGTCGGCTTGGCTATAAAGCAAAACAAGGATACGTTATCTATCGCGTGCGCGTACGCCGCGGTAACCGTAAGAAGCATGTACCGAAGGGTGCGTACCTTTGAACTCGATACAAGGGCTGGTCTGATCTTTTACTTGTTCAGGTGCGACATACGGCAAGCCTGTCCGCCAGGGTGTCAACCATCTTAAGTTCCAGCGTGGTCTACGGAGTGTTGCAGAAGAGCGCGTTGGCCGTCGCTGCGGCAACTTGCGTGTACTAAACTCGTATTGGATCAACCAGGATGGTGTGTATAAGTATTATGAGGTTATACTTGTCGATCCCAACCACAAGGCGGTGAGTGTCGAGATTATCTCACACACCCCTTAGTTTATGGGTGATCAGGTTCGTCGAGACGCTCGAATCAACTGGATCGCCAAGCCTGTACATAAGAAACGGGAAGTTCGTGGCCTCACGAGCGTTGGGAAACAGGTATGTTGCGCGGCATTGATGTCTTGGCAAACGCATTCCGACATCCATGGGACTTTGCCAGAACCGTGGTATCGGAAAGGGTCACAGATACAACAACACACCTCGTGTGGCCACATGGAAGAGGCACAACAAACTCAGCCTCCGCCGCTACCGATGATAGTACACTGTTTCCGTGTAGTACATCACATGTTTATGTGCGCATGCCTAAAAAATGTCAGATACAAGCTTTTATTTTGAGCTCGCTCCGCAGCTGCGCGTTAACAACGTGGATCAACACGCGCAACGTGCGAGTATGCGAGTATGCGAGTATCCTCGTGCATCGCCGTAGATGTAGCAATTCAGTATTACAGAGTCCCGAGACAGGTCGAGTACTGTACAAGGGTGATATGAAAATCTCCGGAGCGGGTCTCTTCAGCTGCAGTGCGGAGCTTCGGAGCGCGCAACCTTACTTGAACTGAATCAAGTTGAACATGTGGTGGATCCATTCACACTCACACATTCCCTGCCTTACCTCTTCCTTGCATCTGTGACGACGACATGTTCTACGATTCCCATCTGATGATATCGACACTAATGATTATACTCCTCCCTCTAACTGCGGCAGTCAGTGTCGTCAACCCCGTGAACAGCAGCGAGTTCAATACGAGGCCCCGGATCTTATTGCCGCAAAACGTCCCAGATCTGCGCAGGGATACCAATTCTAGCATTCTCAACAACATTACCAGCAACATTACGTCGGGTTCTCTGAAAAATATATACGTCATCCAAGACACATTCGACAGCTCAAACTTTTTTCAGTGAGTCTGGCGTTATTCCAAACTAGAACTAGAGTCGACGGTATCGCCCCAATCAGGTCGTTCAATTTTTTCACAGGAGATGATCCAACACAGTGTGTACTTTCCTCAATTGGCGTGTGCGAGCTGACCCCCCTTCCCAGTGGAACCGTAACGTATGCGACAATTCATCTTTACCATCGGTGGCTCCTGGTGACCCAAGTTGTCCTTCAGTTACGTTAACCAATCGACAGCAGTTGCTCACAATCTGTCCTACATCTCGTACGATGGGAAGGTCATAATGAAAGGAGACGACACCAGCACGCTGCAGACTGGCCAGTACCGAGAGAGGTGTGGTCCCACGCCGATGCCGTAACCTGGTTCCCTGCTGACCTTCCTTCTATCAGTGTCCGGGTCTCAAGCATCGCAGTGTATAACTATGGCCTTTTTATTCTGGACATAAACCGTGCGCCTTGGGGCTGTGGTATGTTCGTTTTGTAACTCTTGTTCGCTTGTATCATCGGCTGAGCTATACCCACAACCATAAGGCGTGTGGCCAGCATTTTGGACTCTCGGAGATGGGGCTTGGCCGGCTGTGAGCTACTTTCTCCATGTCCGACATCGTCTCTTACCTCTTCTTACAGCTGGGGGAAATCGACGTCATCGAAGGAGTACACGATAACGAACATAATCAGGTGACATGGCACACTAGCGCAGGTCAATTTTTGAATCTGTGGCTGTTCTCGCACGGATGCTAATGGGATATTAGGATGCCAACTGACATCCCCTGTAAACAATAGCTACACAGGAACAATAGTAGTGAGTACTGCCTTCGTCCCGTTTGGTCACCGTCTTGACTAGTATCAGCAACAAAACAACCAGTCCTACCTCAATTGCGAGGGCAGCGGTACCTTGCCTGGATGTGGTGTCATTGAATGGAGCCGCGCTTCATACGGGCCCTATTTCGATTCCCAAGGCGGAGGTGTTTTCGCGATGATGTGGACTGAGGATGCAATATCAGTTTGTGGGTCACTATCGAGGATGCTATACCTGCTGCTGATCTGTTTGCCCAAGGGAATTTCTATCGCGTCGCTGTACCCAAGGATATCCAAGAAGGAATCCCGGATCCTGCGAACTGGGGAAATCCCACTGCCACTCTGGAAGCTGCAGGTTGCGATATTCCGAAGTACTTCAAGAACCACTCCATCATATTCGGTACGTCTCGTTTATTTCTTGCTAGTTGGTGAAGCGCTGACGTCGAACAAGACATCACGTTCTGCGGTGGGTACATGTCGGTGAATGTATAACTCGGAGCCTCATTCCAGTTTCATATTGCAGGTGACTGGGCTGGTAACTCATATGCGACATCGGGTTGTCCTGGGACATGTTCGGACCGTCTTACGAACCCAGCTAATTTTGTGGTATGACACTTCTCGCTGCCTCGTTGTCGCGCTCAAATGTTCCGCTTAGAATGCGTCTTGGAGTATCAATTCGCTCAAGGTATACCGTCGTCAAAGTGTTGTTGGTGTTGTAAATGCGGGAGTCGTCCCTCTCGTCAAGCAGCTACACCTGCCCGCGTTGCTGGGCCTGGCTGTAGTGGTTGCGTTCTTTGCTGTGCAATAATGTGCGCTAGATTCCTACTGTCGTATGAAAATAGTGTTTGTAGGCAATACACATGGACTCTAGAACCTGGATTATATTTCCTCACAGTTTCATCTTCCATATTCTATCCTGTATCATCCCATTCGGCACAAATACACTCTCTGCCGGCGGTTCTCCAAAGCAGGCTCTGATTGGAGTGACGCTAATCCATCCCTTCTCAATGGCCCAACTATCAGAACCCTCGGGCAAGGAGGATGGTGGAAGGTCGATAAGGCTCGTCATATCTGGGGAGAACTTGAATACGAGGCCCCCGATCCGCTTTGGGGAGACGTCCTGGGCTGCTTGCGAGGTTGTCTCTGCAATTGTCGTTCTAGTGGAGTCCGGTCCTGCTTGTGGACTGGTGTGCTCCAGCTCCTGTGCGTGCTTCGGGGTGTAGGGTTTAAACAAGTGGTGATAGGAGTTCCGCCAGACGCGCGTCCAAATGATAGGAAGGCCGTCCTCGTTCAGCAATGCTGGTATCATGGGAACATTTATGCTGTAGAGGTCAATTTCCCCGTTCCGCAAGCCAGCCCCGTCTTTGCCCCAGTTGTCCCAAAGGTGACGAATGATTTTTGCGGAAATGGCTTGCGCGGGTTCGGACATGAGTTCTGGCGTCGGGTAGTTGGTCGTTCCGAAGGATAGGGCGATGCTGCGTGCTTGGGAGAGAGCGGACGACAGGGCTGCGCCGAGGGTTCCCGACGACAAATTGAATGCAGCTGAGAGGACGGTCACTTGTGATTTCAGTATTTGCGATGCGACAGACAGACCTGATGTGTTCCTCCCGAAATTAGGCCCCGACAACTGATTGTGTAAGTGCAAGCCCCTCAATCGCAGCAGAAAGCACAACGCACTACAAGGTCGATCTCGCCAGGATATAGATTGTGCAGTCCGATATTAGAGCACGATGCCGGCGTCTATCCGTTGTGTTTGATTCACGCAGATCATACTCGAGAGGCCAGGACTCACGCCACTTAGAAGGATCCATTCGCCAATCTCCCCTTCTTTAAGAGCTCGTGGAGTGTCTGAGATCTCGCCCGTTCCGCCTTTAGTTTACTATTGAATAATCTATCCCCCATGCGCAGTGGGGTAAAAAGCTTACCAGGATCCCGCGGATAGTAGTACCGTCCGCGAACGATATCCTTGATCAGGTAGGCCTTTCCTGTCCCGGCAGTGGGGTTTGCAACTTGAACGTAAGCATCACCTGGGAGAGCCACGAACCAATCCACGACTTTTGGGAGTCAGGAATCACGACTCTAACTTCCCAGCCTAATAATATGCGATGGCGCGGGATGAATGTTGAGCTTGATACCTGTGGGATATGCAAAGAGAGAGGACGAACCGAGGGTCCTGGTAAGATGCTTATACAACCCGAAAATGTAGGGCGAATCTGGACCAGGAGGGCCGTCATCATTCTGGATGGTTCGTCAGCTCACTGGGGGAACGTTTCGGAGGGGAAACCGGTTCACAGTTAGCAGGACCGTCGGTGGTTTCGAGGCCATACCAATGGTGGGAGTCGATTGAGTGTATTCCTGAAGATCCGTTATCAAAACCAACTACACACGAACGTGTCCACCTCCAAGTCAGCTGGCACTATTGCCGCCACAGAAATCCAAAAAAGAAAAAAGAAAAAAGATGACGACCATCGGACAGTCGGACAATCAGAACTCAGACAAAACCAACCTGTCAGTCGCGGATGTCACACGGGATCAAGTTGATTCTGTCCTGTCATCGATCATGAAATAATAGGCAACTGTGTTACATGTCAGGTTGTGCAGGCAGATGCTGTCGCCCACTGTTCAATCGGACATCTTTCGCCCCCTAAAAAAACAAGGTGAGCACTCCTCAATAAGTACATCTCCCTACAATCACAAATGAGCACTCATGCGCAAACCCAAAGTACTAATGTACAGTGTATGTATGTGATTGTCCGATTGGACAGTGGCTGACAAATCTGTCCCAGGACTGTACTATCCCTGTGCCCTCATTCGAACAGGGCCCTCATTCGAACACCTTAAATTTCTTGCTCACTTTCTATTCAACTGCTATCAAACTTGGTAAATCGTATATAGTACCCTCGGTCCACATGTTCATGAACTTT
>Ga0209488_10001092_pt1 | contig 23000 bp, 18 predicted proteins | sample Rivendell_Oct201_8_FD_188349 | JGI IMG/M metagenome (GOLD analysis project Ga0209488, IMG submission 188349) | Vadose zone soil microbial communities from the Eel River Critical Zone Observatory, Northern California, USA -... | ecosystem: Environmental > Terrestrial > Soil > Vadose zone >...
TCCTTGGCGCGCGTGTCTTCGATGCAGAACTTCTGCAGTGTTGTTTTTGTCCCAAACGAGGCCTGAAGAGAGGTGAGGTCGCGAGGCTCAAATGTTTACGGCATAATGCGGGAATCTGCCAGACTGCCAAAAAGCATGTTTGACAGGCTCCGTCGAGTCGCGACTTGTGCGGGGGCGCCTAAGAGATCCGAGGGCGCCGTGAATCAAGGCCGTTCAACGGCACGAGAAACGGCTATTAGGCAGAAAAGTGCAAGAGAAAGGATTTGGTCAAAGATCAGACGAGATAATGACCGCAGTGGTAGACGAAGCTCTGACGGGTCAAGGCCTTGATTTGCGGCGGTGATAAGGTGGAGTGGAGGCATCTGAGAAGAGTAAACGCTGTCACAAGTGAGGTACTGTAGCCAAGTGAGGCTGATTTCATGGTTCCATAACAGAGGGAGGCGCGTGGAGCCTTCTTTTGCCGTCATTCACGTACGTAACACTAATAATACTCTATCTATCTCGACGTGTGGACCACGAACGGGCCCCGGACCATCACGTGTGACTTCACTGCTCTCCCCAGGTATTCATAAAACTGGACGAGTTAATTAGCACAGGCAGCTTCTAATGGCTAGATAAGGATGATAAGGTCAGAGAGATAAAAATGTGAGCTTGAAATCACTTTGGCCAGATATAAACTCTGACGTGAATTTTCCGTCCTGGTCCCTGAGATGAGATGGGGAAGTGGTCCATGGACGCACCCAAGTTCCGGGTACTTGATTTTAGCCGTATGAGGACGGCCCGCTGCGTCTCAGTTCACGCGCACGATGATTTACTTCACACAGAATATGGTCTTTTATGTCTAGTTCGATACGCTGATTATAGCGCTGTGTCAGGACCCCTCGTTGTCGTTTCCCCATCACCGTCAAGGTCTTCCTGACCTCGTCCGGCCTGGTGTTCACTCTTTCCGGCTGTCATGACCAACTACCATGATCCAAAGGTCGAGAAAGCCGATGCCAGTGCGCCATTAGACTTCGACGCTTGCGGGACATTGCCTGACAATAGCGCTTTGCAGTGGCTTTCATCAAGATCCTGCATGTGATGGGGGGACTCTACTTGTAAGCCCTTCTTAGTTCTGTCTTGCCTTGCATACCGATCCTAGTAGATGGGAATATTTCACCTCCCTTTGGTTCGAGTGGCAAATTCTCACTGGGAAGAGGAAATATCGCTGGACAATATGGGTAAGACCTGCCGTCATCGCACCTGACCGCCACCTAATCATGGAACGGCACAAAGTTATACTCTGGTTGTCGTCTTTCAGCTCTCATCTCTATGATCGCAATATTCATCGGATTCGACTCTGCGAGGCCGTTACATTGTAAAGTAAGTGAAAGATCGCTCCCTATTTGATTGGCCTAAGCCCGTACACCTCGCAGACATGGTTGCTTGTTGTATATGTGCGTTTGCTACAATTGCAGTCTAGAGTCACCCTGCTAGACAGCTTACCATGCTCTCCTAACACCAGTTTTTTGCCTATGCCGCTTTCGTGTTTGCTTCTGCCCTTATTGTTCTCCGCATGTGAGTGCCCGTGTACTTCTTCCGAGCCAAAAGCATGATAAGGTCCCTTCGACTTAGCATTGCCATCTGGGAGAGGAATCTCTTTGTCACCGTAATTGCCTTAGCCGCTTGGCTTGTGAATATCTCCTTTTATATTCGCAGTATGTTTTCCGTTTGTGTAATCTGTGTTTCGTCAGCATATTGACATTTTGGATGTCGTGTTTGCAGGTATGGCGAGGGTGCGGTTTTTTCTCGGGGTTTAGAGCTGACCTATTTGCTGAGCTTGACTGTATAGGCAGACTCTGTCTGGAGCCCAACAGCAAAAACTTGCCTCGTTCTTCACACCGAACACAGCACCGAACCCGTCACAGTCACGCTTGGAGAAGACATTGTCTTGCTCGTGTTGATGCTTTCGGGTTTGCGACGCTACGGAGAAGCGGGCATGTTCGGGCTCTGGCGCTTTCTCTACCATCAGGTGAGTCAACCCTCCACTCTTTGCCGAAATGAGGTGTGACGCGACTCGGCTATAGGGCTTGTTTTGGCTTGCTTGGATCACCATCGCGGAGATACCACCTACTGTAAGTAGTCTCCCACATGATCTTACGCATTCCTTATTCATGAGGTGGCATTAGGTGCTCGTTATACTTGATCTGAACGGTGAGGCGCTTCTCTTCCGGGGCCCGTGGATAAGAAGCGCTAAACTTTCTTCTGCGACGAACAGACTATTTCAATCTAGTATGTTCTGCCTTTAGTAATCACACGACGTATCGTTTACACTGTTGTCTTTCCCAGATGTTTCAAGTACCCGAGCGTGCGTAGTCATCTTCACATCGTATCGTCCTTAACTTATGCTACATACGCAAGTCATCATGATGGCCGTGGGAGCATCGCGAATATATCGCAGTCTCGCAGACTACACCTGCATGACAGAGTTCAATTGGGACGACGAGAAGTAATACTCACATGTTCGTGCTCCGCTCCTCGCGCCCTAATCTGGTAATACAGGTCCTGGGCCGTTATGGGTGGAGCAATGTCAACTACTACAGTAACACCAACGATACGATTTCAACATACTGTTTCCACTCAACCGCCGCCATCTCCGGTGCAGGACCTGGAAACGCCGCGCACAGAAACATTTTCTATCGAGGTACTGCCTGTCAAGGACTACAAAAGAGGCAGCTACGCGACCACTGACATCGACTCGCCCGTATGAAATATTGTATGTCTCTATACCTTTGACGGTTCTTTGTCATTTGTTTCTGCTTTGGTGGTTCGATCATCAACAGCATCATGGATCGAGATGCCGCGCGTCGGGTTACATTCTTTCTGGTCTGGGTCTCCGCGTGGACATCGCGGCGACGCGGCGACACATTAGTACCCCTCGCGTCCTCGTCTCGATGCTGCCCGCCCTTCCCTTTGGAAGAGACAGACCTACACTCGTTACATTATATCAGTATATCATCCACTGCTTGTAACTTAGGATACCATAGCGTTGTGCCTCTTGGATCATGAACCGAAGACCGAAAATCCGCATCATTTCGGGGCAAAGTAGCAAAAAGTCCATTATTCTATCTATTAACCTTTTGCAACGGGGCCGAGGAGAAGTCAAGTCGTTCCTGAGACAGAGTCACCCACTCCCCGCACCGTGGCGGAGGGAAGGAAGAACGATGATCCCGATTATCGTGTCAAAACAGACGATCCTCTTCTGAGGGGCGCAAACGGTACTTCTGAAAGTTTTCATTAACCACAAACGGTTTCGTTCTTGCCTTTCTCTTCAAGGTGTTCATTACGGGGTTACTGTGGCCAACGAAGCACAACCTTGTAGCGAAGTATCGAAAATGCAAAGAAACCACATATTTAGATTTGATCAGTGACACATGATATGGGGGCCAGAAAGTCCTTTCTCTGGGTATATGAATGATTCGAAACATGTACAGACAGACCAGACTTTATAATGATAAAGAAGGCCATGATTCAACCGCGCCGCGGCGACAAACCACCAATGATGTGCAAGAAAGATAAAGAGATCCCTCGCGCGCAAGAAAAGCATACCGAAGTTAGCATTCCCTCTAGTACCTCACACGTCAACGTCATCGATGTTCTTCTGGGACATACGGCGTGTCTGGTACGCGCTGCCCGAGTTCATACGATGTCTCCGGTTTCGAGCTGTCGCGATACCTATTGTGATGTACGAACGGCGGTTCATCTCCGGCGTCGTTGTGGAGCCCCTGAACCTTTTCGTACACATGCTTGCGTCCCTGACGACGCTTTCTCAATACCCTACAAAAGAAAAAAAAAAGCGAGCGTGCGACGTGTCAGAATCCAACCCAGCACCAGCAAGACCGAAGGGAGAGGGGTAAAAAGAAAACAAACGCACAAGAACGCGGAGATTGCGGTGACGACGATTGCTAGGCCGACGAAGCCTAATATGAAGCCTACCTTGTTCTTGGACAGGAAGGTCTTTACGGCAGAGAAGCCCTGCGGGTCTGGATCGACGAACACGAGCTTGCGGCCTGGAAGCGCTTTCACGCTTGTCAGGTTCTTCGAGTCGAAGCAGTACTGCTGGAAGCACCGCGTGCAAAAGGCGGAGCGGTCTATAGGCGGGCTGGCACGATATCGCGCGCGGTCGATCGCGGCGCACTGCAGGCACTTGCCAAAGTCTGGATCGGGGGAATTCGTGTTGGGCAGAAAGCCTCCTATTGTGTTTGCGTGGACTTGATCGAGGAAGAGCTTCGTATGTCTTAGCGAATAGTCGAGTTTGAAGATACCGGGGCTGTTAAGGGGAGGTGGGGTTAGGAGATGAATATGACTGGTGATCAAAGGGATGGTATTCACTTGGTCACAGGGGTATCGCCATTGATAGGTGGCGAGTTGGGAAAGTAAATTACGATGGGATACTCAGGGGGGTTTTGAGTAGGGAAGCAACCATAGAAGGTAGGGCGCATGTTGACACCAGTCGAAAGGAATTGCTCTGCATTACCAGGCAGCGGCGGGAACGGCTGATGGGAAGACTGGAGCAGATTCGTGATTCTTGATGCTGTCAAGAGCAGAGAAGTTCCACTGAATCAAGCCGGGATTGGGAAAGCTTTGAGCCCGACCAGAAGATAGAGATCAGATGAGAAAGCCTCACTTTGGCCAACTAGTCTTGACGTCTCCGCTCGCATCAATGGCAACGACTACATCCATACCTCGTGCCTTGACAAAATTCGGTCCGAGTGGTATGTTCTCCTGATTCGAGGCCCCATCGGTGAGCTCCAGCCACCTCGAGTTCAAATCCTGGAAACTAGCTTTCACGGAAAGATTGTGGAAAGGCTATCAATAAAAGATCGCAGTCAGTAACCCGCTTCAACCAGAGCCGAATAAAAAATAATGAACGTACATTAGGCCAGTTTGCTACATCATCTGCGCGAGTACGAAGTTCGGCCAACTGCCGGCTGAGTATGAGTAAAATACTCTTCGAAGAACTATCATCGAAGCCGTCTATTTTATTGCGGGCAAAGTCGAGAAGTTGCTAGTGGACCGAAGCGTGTCATCTAACTCTCCAAGGACAAGTGACGAAGCATGAAGAAGCTTACATTGAACAGGCTGGCGCTAGTTCCGAGGATGAACCCCGTTTGGTCAAAGAAAGTGGTACACGCGGTGTCGTTATCTGGTTTGCCATCGGTCAAGTGTGTCCCGACGTAGGATAGGTTCATCATGGATGAAAGATTAGGGTCCCAGGACCCGAACTCCATGGGGGTCATCTAAGTTACGTGTGAGCAACGATCATGCCACACAGTTGAGGGTTGAGGGACCCAATTCACCTCGTACACAACGGATGACGGGTCAAGGGCCGTCGTCAAATTCGAGCCGACGGGCCGCGAGTCCGCCAGGACAATTGGAAACGGCACCTGGTGTTGTTGCCATGAAGGGATGAGTGGTAGATCAGACCATCGCTGACCGGCGCCGTGAGCGGTGTCGTTCGTGAAGAAGTTTTGACGATCGGTTTGGTTCAAAAAGTGGTATGAAATCATCCGTCCCCAGGGATCAGTCAGGCTCGTGTATCTGAGATAGATCGACAAGCATTTACGTCGTCAGCTCAACGTTATCGAGAGAGAGTCAGGTATTGAGGCGATGGCTCTGCTCGCGTCGTTAAGCCATCGCCTAGAAATAGAAATTTTGGCAATTTCTTTTTTTGGCAAGATCGCCACTAAGCCGAGCCGACGAACTTGTCGGGTATGTGGCGGAGCGGATATGAGATGACTTACAATCCAGTTGCCCCTTTCGCCATGACGCTCCAGAGAATGCTTCCGTACCACTCCTGATTCCTTGTGGAGACGATATTATCGCCGTCCGGTGTGGCGAGTCCGAGGTCGAGCAGCCAGCCGGCCAGGTTGTTACCGTTACCAAACACGAGGTCCTTGATGGTCGGAAAGTCGTTCATGTAAAGCGATCCAGTAAGCCACGCGCCTCCTGCATGTGTGCGAAAGGAGAGTGTCAGTAAAAACGGTGGTTCCGTCAAAAAACGTGCATGCACGCAGGCACACAGCAACAACCCCCGAGGGGTGAGCGAGAGACAGCGAAACAACTGGAACGCACCCGAGAGCCCCACCAAATACGACGTGACCTGCAAGAGCCCCCCCGTGCCAGCCGCCTTTCCCGACTCATTGCGCGCATCGAGCGCAGAGAGCACACCAGCGCCAAGCTGTGCTGCGCGATACCCGCCGCCGCTGACCGCGATGCCAATCTTGGGGAGTTCGCTGCTGTTGAAGCTGGAGAGGTTGTAGCCTATCCCCGACCCGTCCCCAATCCAGTTGTGCCACTCGTTTGGGATGACGGTCGTCAGACGGGTGTCGACGTATTCCTCCTCGCGCGAGTGCAGGGACTGGTTCTTGGGGGTGAAGACGCGCAGGAGCGGGTCTGTCGTCACGTTTGGACATGGTTGGTTGACGAGCGGGGCGTAGTCTGTGACGGAGCCGTTTAGGGCGCACACTGCGCCGATGAGGGCGAGGATGGATAAACAAAGACGGTTACGGTGCAGCATGAGTCGCTGCGAACCAGAAGCACAGGCGCTGCCTTATGTACACACGCATTTTGATAATCATGTAAAGCCAAAGTTCTTGATGGTAATCCTTTTTTGTGCATTGCCACCATTGGCATCGGCTTACTCGGTCACTATGTCACACAATAAGGTATCCGGACTACATCACCGCGCGCAGCAAGTCGAGAGCTGTCTATCAATCATCGCTTTGAATAAGAATGTTTACCGCCAACTCCTCGTTCCTTCCGCTTACAAGGAACGCTTGAAGCACAGCATCCCGCGGATAGCCCATTGCTTCCATCTACAGTTTATATATCAGAAAATGTCGTTCTGACAAAACGCATACCGAGAAACTCACCCTCTCAATCGAGGCCGCCTCCTCAGAGGTGAGAGCTACAGCTTGGCTGCCAAACGGAGTCGCGACAGGAGCGGGAACAGGCACAGGTGGCGGCGCGGATGGGCCTTGGCCGCTCCCGTCTTGACCCATTTGGTCAAAGTAGCGGAGAATGCCCTCCGGATCGTCCACAGAGAGCTCCGCCGCGCTCACTGGGTCCGTTGCCTTGAGGCTCTCAATTAAAGGCGCAGTTAGGATGGGGTTCTCTGCGACCATACGCCGGATCGCCTGAACTTGGGCTGCGTCAATCTCTATAGGGGCCGCGCCCCCGCCATCGCCAGGACCAGTCATGCCAGCTAGTGCAGCCAACCCGCCCAATCCACCCATACCACCTAACCCGCCCATGTTGCTTGAATCACGCCGCGGTTGTCGCTGCTGTTCTGGCTGCTGCATTGACTAGAGATGGGAAACAGTGAAACAGCACTGTCTTCACGAAAAAATGTCGTAATTGCGCACCTGGAGTGAGCCCTGAGGGAAGCCTGGGATCGAAGCGATGCCACTAGGCGTGGAGTTGGGTCGGTTTGCCAGGTTGGGGGGTAGCTGAGGAGGGCCAGAAACTTGAACAGGCCCGCTTCCCAAATCGAGGACACCCTAATTGCAGGTCACAGAAAGAAAAAAAAACCGAGTCGCGTCAGGCTCTCGCATGATCCATCACCGTCGAGCCAGAAGAGATCCGCATACGTTGAGCAAGAGTTCGACGGCATGGTCGGGATTGTCAGAGCTGGTTCGCAGGGCGCGTATGACCTGCTCCTCCGTGAAACCCATTTCCATTATCCGCTCGATGTGGGCCTGCGAGGCCCCCTCGTGAGAGGATATGCCAGATCCGCCGAAGGTCGCGCTATCGTTCAGCGCTACGGGTGCCGGTGCGACGGCAGCTGCAGGCGCAGCAGGCGCTGGGGGCGGTGGACTGACGCTGGGGCTGTTGCTAGCAGTACTGCTGTTCGTCGCGCCACTTCGCATGCCTTTGAGCTGCGGATGACTTATATCAATTTCCATGCCTGATGGGGTAGGCTTGGCTGTGCCCACCGTGACGGTCAACGCACCACGAGGATCAGAGTGCCCGCATCCCTAATATTATACGACCCAATAGTCTTATCATCTTGCAAGGACCTGCCTTCATGACGGTGACGATTCTGCTTAGGAATACAGTAGCTTCAGACGGGTGGAAGAGTAGTATACCTGAGTTGAGGATGTTTTGGCTTTCGACGGGATAGCCCCGTTCGGAGCTGATCTTTCGCTTAAGCTCATTAATGGTCTCAGATGGTTCAGCCTCGACCTAATGAAAAGGAGGTTGGGGCAGATTCGAGCAAGAGTTTGGGACATGGGCCAGAACGAACCACGAAGGCTTCCTTCCCTCACTTCAACGGACGGATTGTTATCTTCATTGACATCGAGGTTAGTAGCGGATGGAAGGAGGGACAGTAAAAGAGCGCTCGCCTCCACCTGCAAGGCAGTGGGACATAATCGTAATGACTGACATCGGCGTCCAGCACAAACCGATTTGCGTGGCAGGGACATAACATAACATTACCATTACCAAGCTACAAGCTACACATTCACACTTCGGGTACACTCCCCACGGAAGAAAAAGAGAGTACAAATGTGATGATACTATCACCGCTACGGCTGCTGGGGATCATCGTCCTCAAACCCGCCTTCAAAAAGGAAGTTCGCTGCCAGTTCTTCGTTCTTTCCACATGCGAAATACGCCTCGATGGCAGCCTGTCTCGGAAAACCAAGAGCCTCCAGCTATGTGACAAGTCAGGAAATGGTAGCAACGCTAGGAGGGAAAGAAACCTACCCTCTGAATTGCCGCGTGCTCCTCAGGTGTAACGTCTAACACATGAGAGCCTTCGCCACCGCCGCCGCCGCCGCCGAGGATATCGAGAAGTGCCTCGGGGTTAGATTGTAAAACTTGGGCCAGCTGAGGGTTGCTCTGTGCCAACTGCTGGATCACAGGCTGTAGCAAGGCGGGATTCTGAGAAGCGAGTTCCCGGAGTGCATTGAATCGCGGGTCCGAAAGCAGAGCATCCAGACCTGGAGCGGCAGGAGCAGCTCCTAGGCCGGGAGTACCCGTGGGTTGTTGATGTTGCTGCTGCTGCTGCTGGGCAAGCTGAAGTAAACGGAAGATCAGATGGCAAAAAAAAAGGATATGATCAGAGCAGCGCGGACCTGGAACAAATTCTGGGGAGTAGAAGGTTGAGGGGGTACAGGAGCAGCGCCGGGGGTAGACGCAGGTGCAGGTGCATTGACAGGGGCCCGTGGGGTGGGGGCAGGTGCCGTTTCTGCCTCTAAGTGAGCAGGGATGCCCTATTGGCAAGCAAAGTCGGATCAGCCCCTGGTTGGTTCGCATCATGTTAATACACACGTTGAACAGATACTCGACAGCTCGATCAGGGTTGTTATAGCTAGCGCGCAGGGCACGCAGGACCTGATCCCTGGGAAAGCCCATCTCTTCCATATTGCGGATGGTCGTCTGCAGGGCTTCGCCACTCAGGAATGAAGAACCGAGCGCAGGTGCCTCTAAAGGCGGTGCCTCAGTCGGCGGCGCTTCAGGAGTCGGAGCGGGAGGAGCTGCGGGAACGGCAGTGGGTGTCGCCGTGGTGGCAGCGGGGACGGGAGTCACTGGGGCTGGGGTAGGCTCCTCTGCTTTGGGTGGCGGCGGTGCACTAGCAGGAGAGGTACTGCTCGTGCTGGTCGAGGCGGCAGGCGTGGGTTTAGGCTTGCGATGGGATCGATTGACTGCTACGAGATAGATATGGCAATTCGAAGCGTACCTTGGACACCATGAGGACAAGGAAATCCTTTTCTTTGATATTGCATGATTCAATAGTCTTATCATCTGACAGGACTTTGCCTTGGAACGACATTAATCAGGACCAAGTTGTCGATGTGAAATGATGGTTTAAATACCTGAGTAAATGATCTTCTGAGACGTTACAGGGTGACCCTGGTCGGCTTGGATCTTTTCCTTGAGGACACTGACCGTGTGCGAAGGATCAGCCTCGACCTGGGATGAGGGGTTTAGATAGGATTGATAGGTCATTGGTATAAAACTGACATGGAAGACCTTTTGCTGTAACGTCTTTATTGTTATCTTCATTGATCTTGATGATGAGGTGAGTGTGAGCTGAGCTGGAGAGAGAGCCTTGAAGAGTACGCGTCCCCGATTACATAATCATATCTCGGGTCACTCGGGTCACTCAAGGGACGGAACACCCTATGCGTGCAAGTGAGCGTGCTGCACGTCCACACTTTCACCACAACCACATGGACAACGAGCGTGGCGACGACTATTTGCGCAACATTGCCTCTTTTATTCGGAAAAACGAAGCCGGTTTCGCTGAAGCTGCCTTTCAAAAAGGTAGACGTCCTCGCCATTCCCGCCAGCCCCCTCCGACCGGCCTCACGTTAAACCCACTCCAATGGTTCAATTCGGATGCCAACCACCAAGCTACCCGACCTAAACCCCTCATGTTTGCCATCGATACCCACCACCTATTCTATATCCTCACCCGCCTCGAAGCCCTCGGCCTTAATGTCGGCTCACTTGACGAAAAGGTGGTCAGCCCCTCACGGCCGATGAACTACGTTGACGTGTACCACGGAGAAGATACATCGGATACCATCTCTCTCTCCTCCATTCGTACCTCTTTGTCCGCAGTTTCCCGGCTTTCACTAGGATCGGGTATCTGGGGGCGTCCGGAGCCACCAAATGTGGACGAGGAGCTAAGGTATATCTTTAGCAGCTTCACCAAGATACCAGCGTTGTCGTTACGAGCTCCGGGCCCTAAACGTATCGCCGAATTAGCAGGCGATCCTCCGAACGAGAACGCGTTGCCGCTAGATGTATTTCGCAATCTGCAGAGCTTGGAATGCGTCGACATTGACCCGCGCACACTCCTCGGCTGGGACAGGCTCTCAGAAAGTTTGCGGAGCCTCACAGTTATACGCAGTGAACTCGACGATGTGTCCAATCTCTTCATTGATGCAGTGTCGGGTGATTCTCGGAGAGATCCGACACCTACCCCGAGAATGAATGGCCCTCCCCGGAAATCATCATTCACTGGCACGTCTCTACCGGAATCTATAGCGGAGGACGTTGAGGAAACCGTCGTGGCATCGACGAGCGATGATCCAACCCCTTCTCCTACCGCTACGTCCCCCTCCGCCCAACTGCACTCGTCTAAATGGGCATTCCTTAGATTTCTGTCGCTGTCTGACAACGCCCTGACCTTCGTTCCAACCGAAACTCTTCTCCATCTCACTTCCCTCACTTACATCGATCTGTCCGCCAATTTACTTGTTTCTATTCCTCCCGGCTTATCATCCCTCTACAATCTCGTTTCGCTCAACCTCTCGGATAATATGATAGATACTGTCCAGGGGATTTACAAGCAACTGGGTCAAGTGCTCACGCTCAACCTTTCCCAGAATCGTCTAGATTCGCTCTGCGGTCTAGAGCGACTTATGGCATTGGAGCGCGTAGACGTCCGACACAATCAGTTGGAGGAATCAGGAGAAGTTGGCCGCCTCGCTTTGTTACCCAACATCGCCGAGGTCAGTGTGGAAGGTAACCCATTCACGGAGATTGAAAGCGATTACCGGGTCAAGTGCTTTGATTTCTTCTGGAAAGAGGGAAAGACGATACTTCTGGACGGGACACAGGCCGGTTTCTACGAAAAGATGAACCTGACCTCACCCCCACCAGAGCAGATGAGCTCCGCTCGGCCGATGGCAAAGACTCATTCACCGCCAGTGGTCCCCGTTGGGGTTTCCCCGACGGCGATGGCAGTTACCCAGTCCTCGTCGAACGGCGCAAGTCCCTCGAGTAGCCCCGCGTTTTCACCCTCTTCATCGCACCACCCATCACCCCTCCTCTCTGCAACCAGCGCAAAGGCCCGGAAAAAGCGGGCAAAGCGCATCGTGGACCTGAATGCCGATCTGGGGGGAAATGCTGGCCGTCCGCGGTTTACGGCTTCGGAGGGGTCAAATGAGCCTTCTTCGGGCGTGCAGATGTGGCTGGCGCGGTCTCCGCGTGCGGAACCGACGACGCTACCCTCTCCATCCGAGCCTAACCCCGCGCAAGCGACGGTTCCTGTGGAGAGCACGCCGCCGGGTCCGGCGGTCCGCCCGCCACCGCTGCACGTCGTGAGCCCTCCATACAAGCACCGACGCTCGCAGACCGAGTCCACGCCCATCTCAGCCACAGAAGAATCGGAGGATGTGCCGTCTCCGCTGCTCTCTCGTCCAGCCGCCGAGGGCACAATGAGCGTGAGGGTGTCGGGGCGCCGATCTGCGGCACGGCGCGGGCGTGCGACCACGTCTGTATTTGATGCGCCTACTGCGAAGGCGGAGGATGGGATGGAGGCGGACGCATTCCGCGCACGGATTGAGGCGCTGAGGTCTGAGATGGGGGATGGATGGTTGAAGGTGTTCACTCAGAGCAACGCGGCAATGACGAAGCCTGCTGGTTCATCTGGCTAAGTTGGGTTGTAGGTTGTATGTTTTTAGTTTAGCTTGGATGGGACTGTAACTTAGTGGATACGGATACCAAATCAACCTTAGCGATCAGCAACGGTATCCGGGGTCCTCCGATGGTTTTCTCGCGGCATACATCCACACTCCGCACCTGTTGTTACAACCACCACTACACTTTCCTCGTCACTCGTTATCGTCCCTCTTATTTCAATCAATGGGTGCAAACCTCTCGAAAGCCCTTGGTACGTTTTTACTCCAGCTGAGCTCATTTTCTATGCGTCTCACCTCGGTCATATCACTGCGGGGCTTTCAGGCCGCTTGTTTGGCAACAAGGAGATGCGGTTGCTGATGTTGGGCTTGGATGCTGCGGGAAAAACAAGTGAGCGACTGGTCTTGACCTTTTCTTTCTTTCTTCCCGTTGGATGATGCTCAAGTAGCCCGACAGCGATCTTATACAAGCTCAAGCTGAATCAGTCGGTCACCACGATACCGACAGGTATGTTTTGTCCATGACTACTGTCATTCTCCCACCACTCAAGTGTCAACGCAGTCGGCTTCAACGTGGAAACCGTCACATATAAGAATGTCAAGTTCAACGTGTGGGACGTAGGAGGGCAGGATAAGATCCGTCCTCTTTGGAGACACTACTACACAGGTACCCAGGGCCTGGTGTTCGTCGTGGATAGCCAGGATAGAGAGAGGATAGATGAGGCGAAGCAAGAGTTGCATCGCATCCTCAGTGATCGGGAAATGAAAGACTGCTTACTGCTCGTGTTTGCAAACAAGCAGGATTTACCAGGAGGTGCGTACTATTTGCGCCTCTCTCCCTTACGGAAGACCTAATCTCCATCCGCTCACTTCCAAGCCATGTCACCTGCCGAAGTTACTGAGAAGTTGGGCCTTCATCGGATGCGTGACCGCTCATGGTATGTCCATCCGAGGTAAGGACAGCAACACTACACGCCAATATCTCAGTTTGGTAACCCCCTATTTTTGTTCAGTTGCGCTACTACAGGAGAAGGCTTGTTCGAAGGTCTGCAGTGGCTGTCGCAAAACGTAAAAAAACGTGAGCAGAAGTGTTGTACCTCACCACCCATTTATACTGACATCTTTTTAGAGCCTTGACGTGTCTCCATTCTTCTCTCGGTCTCGGCCCCGGTTTTCTTAATCCTTTGCTATACCCTATAATGTTCTGCTGATCTTGGCTCGTTTCATGCCCTTTTGCATGATGACTCCGACTTTTACACTCAAACATACGTACATGTCCATGCCTCCCCTCGCGCTCCCCAGTACCTCCCACCGAGTCTTTTGTGTAGATACTCTTCTAAATCTCCATGTTCACTCACTGTCCCATGGACGGCAGCGGGAATGCTAGTCGTGGGGTGTGCCGTACGGTAATTACATAAGGATGTCTGTACTGCGAAATATCCACCTTTTGATAGTTCACCGTCGGGTGCCTTTTTCTCTCCACTGCTATGATCCTCTCCAGGACGGCGGCGTTGAAATCTGTGACTTCCAGGACCTTCATGTCACAATCTGTGAATGGCTTCACTGGTGCTATTGGGAATACTCCTCTCGTGAGATGTCGCTCTCTGTTCGTCCCTATGGAGGTCATTGCATCTGAGCACAGTTGTATCTAGATCTTCCTGAAAGGGCTTTCAGAAAAGACCGGCTCGAAGATATATGGCAAAGCGGAATTCCAAAACCCTGGTGGAAGCGTGAAGGACCGAGCTGCGCTTGGCATGATTGAGGCAGCGGAGGCTGAAGGCCGGTGCGTTCGCGATTGCCTTTTTTTCCCCTCCTACGCGATCTTCCCTACCTCCGCGTGTATAATTACAATACGCATATTCTCGATTTATCGGTCCCCCCCAAATAATACTGAACTGACTTGACTTGATAAAAACGTACGCATATGCGGCGGGACCACCCACGAATACGTACACAGGCTCAAGCCGGGCGGCACGGTCGTGGAGGGTACCGCGGGCAACACGGGCATCGGCCTAGCGCACGTCTGCCGCGCCAAGGGCTACCGCTGCGTGATCTACATGCCAGACACGCAGAGCCAGGAGAAGATAGACCTGCTGTTGATGCTCGGTGCGGACGTGCGCCCCGTGCCGGCCGTACCGTATGAGGACGCGCGGAACTATAATCACCAGGCGCGGGACTTTGCGCGCGCGACGGAGGGGGCGGTCTGGACGGACCAGTTTGATAATACGGCGAATGCGGACGTGCATTATCGGACGACGGGCCCTGAGATTTGGGCGCAGACGCCTGGCGGGGGGGTCGATGGGTTCGTGGCGGCTACTGGGACGGGAGGTACGCTTGCGGGCGTGGGGAGGTATTTGAAGGAGAGGAGTGGGGGGAAGACGGAGGTGTGGTTGGCGGATCCGCCTGGGAGCGTGCTGCACAGCTACGTGACGAGCGGGGGCAAGCTGAAGGAGAGGACGGGAAGCTCTATCACGGAAGGTACGTGTGCATTCCGTTGTTGTCCTTCAGTCTTTTAAACGCGCTTTGTGATGCGGTACGTAGGCATCGGACAGGGGCGCATCACTGATAACCTGGGGACGTTTGTTGACAAACTTGACGGCGCACTTCATATCGCCGACGAGAAGTCGATCGCGATGGTGTACGACATCCTCGATTCTGAGGGTTTGTATCTCGGCGCAAGCTCCGCCCTCAACGTGGTGGCCGCATATGAGCTTGCGTTAAAATTGGGACCGGGTATGTATCAACCTTTCTCGTAGCAGGTAAAACGGATTGACTCAGTCGGAACCTTCCCAGGTAAAACAATCACGACGATACTTTGCGACGGAGCGTACCGATACCAAAGTAGACTGTTTTCCAAAAAGTGGTTACAGTCCAAGGGCTTGTCGGACGCGATACCAGAACATCTGAAGAAATACGCTGTATTAGACTAAGCCTCGTCCCTCTACTCGAGAACAATGCTGTTGGTTATCACTTTATGAGTCAGGTATAAGACGACGTAAAGTCATTCGCATCTAGCTACGGTTGTCTTGGCTGATTGCAGATACTGACAAGTCATATTTACCAAAACGCATGGTATATCATAGTCCAGCTATTAGTAGTTCGTCCAACCACCCAGTTCGATCACGAAGGCCACCGCGAGTTTGGAAAACTCGAGCATGTGGTTGAAACTGAACTCAGGGGAAATATCAATGCGGCTGTAACGTGGCCATGAGTAAAAGAAATTGCGAGGGATCCGAGACAATGGCATACTCGTTAGCAGAGTGTATGTGCGGGTTTGAGTTCCTAAACTGGCTCTCTGACGTATGTATCCTATTAAACAAAGCTTGAATGGGACAAGTGAGGTCATACCAATTGTGAAGGAGCTGGGGTAGCCAGCCTTGGTCCAGGACGCACTGCAAATAGATGCTAATTGAGGTCATGATCTAAGAGAAAACTAGAGAAGCTTACTGATCACTGCAGGCATAGCCACACTGAGTCTCCACATAGGGAATGTCAAGGTATGCGTCGACAAGCTGCTTGTTCAACGCCGTAACCCTGCATCAACCAGCTAAAGCAGTCGCCTCCTCGAGAAAAGGCAGAGATAACGTACTCGGGGTCCACCCAGTCAGTAATGATGCCAACCTCCTCCCTAGTCCCATTCTTCACCCAAGCGGTCATATCAAACTACAAAATAAAAGCTTAATTGATTGATAGACCGACCATGTAGGATCTACCTACCTGGCTCATGGCAATCACGTCGACACCCCTTTCTTTATAATCCTTCGCGACGGCCTGGGAGCCGAGCAAGCCACCTTCCTTTGGACAGGCACGAAATTAAACGCTGTCACAAGACACATGCAGGTACCTACTTCAGCGGAGTACCAGTGAAACTCGACGGGATGAACAGGTCGGAAGTCCGACACGATCAATGCACGATAAGCCTCAAGGATAGTAACCGTGCCAGAGCCATCGTCATCAGCACCTGCAGATGTTAAACGCCAGTTGTGTATACGTTAAACAGAGGAATCCTACCAGGAGCCGGAAGGAAGGGTAGGAAATTGGTACTTTGGGAGGGTGTCAGCGTCGCTAGGCAACTAAAACACCACATGACTCACGAATCTTGGTGTGCACTAACGATGACTACTCCATCATCCATTAGACCTTGGTAAGAGCCATTAATTCGAACAATCTGCAGAGATCTTCAGACGACGTGAATGACCAGTTTCGTGGGGCACCCACGATGGTGTTCTGGCCCCAAGAATGACTAAATTCCCGTATGGTGATAAGTTCCCGCAGCCCCTTGGCCGCGAACTTGCTAGTGATCTATGCGAATGCGTCAGCCGTGAGGATGAAGTCTACCAAGCCCATCACTCGCACCTCATTGATCTTCCCAGTCAACCATTGTTGACTTTCCCGACCACTCTGAAAGGAGAAATTGCTAGCATGAATTCCACCATACAACGAAGAATGGGTGATGTCACTTTACCTGGGTGCGGAAATCTAATCTTCGATTAGTATCAATTCTGCGAGTTATGGTGAAGTGAAACTCACGGCGGGTCTTAAAGCTTGTAAATTTACGAAGATTTTCTTCAGGTCCGTCGGTCGAAAGCTCCTTGATCACCCTTTTCACTGCCTTGTGTGCCTTGGGCTTCTTTAACACTGGGAGGAATGGGCTAGCTATACGTAGAGTCACTAAAGCCAGACATACCGGACGGCTGTAACTTCATAACAATAGGGGAGAGATCCTGGGCCTCCGTACTGAAAGATGTGAGTTGTCACGAAGTGTCATTAATGGGCGTATAGATATTCGCACATATCCATAAAGTTCTGTCCTGCAGCCTTGGCTTGGATCTACTCTTTCATCAGAAATGCACAACATGATATCAGGGCATGGACAACCTTCTCCAGCTCTGTAATCCAGACAGGCTCAATGTCCGGTGCGAATTGCACGAGGCGCATATCCTGGAGATGCCAATCAGACTCCTCGAAAAACTCGAGGGACAAAGGGTATTCCGGGGCATTATCCACACGCAATGCAGCAGGAATGGCAGCTGCAGAGGTAGCGAGGAGAACGAGAGCAAGAAGAGGTTGGAATGACTTCATGGTTGTTGGTTGCTGACAACCTCTGCTGGCCGGGATGTCCGGGACGCGTTAAGAAGTGCACGTGACAGACGCGTCTCGCTTGGAATCGTCACGCTCATTGGGCCACCAACCATGTCCGAGACTTTGAATCCTCCCTGGATAGCAGGCTATCTGATAAATATTGCAGAGACATATGGCTGCCAACTTTCTAACGCTCCTGTACATCTTAAACCTGGAAAGAAAGTACAACTCATCCAGGTGAGTCGCGAACACTGGAGCTATGTTCTGTGGTTCCGTTCTTACATTGATTGTGTCAGTTCCTCACTTTCGATGATAATGATTGCATCTGGGCCTATGTCTCTGACAAGGACCAGAAGATAGCCGTGCGGTTTTCGCAACACGCAATTGCAGAATATAAGAGAGACAAGTTCGTGTCGCTTCCATATTTCTCACCTAGATGAACCAATATTGCCTACTCTCAAGTCAGCCAGATAGCCAAGGGAAGCGATTCACGCAGCAGCGTTGCGCCGTCGCGACAATCAAATCCTTCAAGCCTGCGTTCCAACGCATACCTTCTGGACAAGTCGGGAAAATGACCGTATCGGAAACCCTCGCTCTCCATGTAGATCAAGTCAAAATTGTTGGTAGCGCGGGCGAGCCCGAGTTTGGATCCCCGAAAGCATTGGAGAATCACAGAGAGCTCAAAGAGTGGATTGAAGGCTTACGCGCTGGCGGTGGCGACGGGTGCGTTTCGTATGTCCCGACACCGCAACTAAGGAGTAATGTTTCGCAGGAACGTCTTGAAGCTGAGGAAGGAGGAAAGACTGGCCCGAGAGCGGGAGGAGGGCTCTGTGCCTGGGACGCTCGGCGCTCCAGAGCAAAATGGTCACGGATCGGGACAACAGATCAGCGTCACCCTGTCCACGGACCGCGCTGTTCTGTCTGATCACCAAGCAAATATAGAGCAGGAGGATTGGCGAGAGGTTGTCTTCTGTCCATTGCGTATTTTGCTGCGTTGATTGACTTGTTGCCACTTGATTTAGTCCATCGCAAAGAAGCCCTTACGGTTTTACAAACGCCCAACAGGAAATCGTGTTACGGGTGAGGCGGCTTGGGAATAGCACGTTCCATTGCTAACTAATATGTCAGCCTCTAAGCCGACACCTACTGCGCCGAACCATAAAAATGGTAACTCGGTTCCCCCTGTAAAGCGAGGTACGGGTCTCCGGACCTTTCAGTATCACAGGTATTAATGACACATACAGGGAAGGGAGCATTGGACCTGAATAGCTCTCCGGTTGTCGCCCAGGCCGCCTCCAATGGCAGTCCCGCTCGATCAGAGCGACAAACGACCCCATCAGACTGGGCTGCGAGTCCGAGTCTGGAACGACCCAATGTTCGCCTTTCCCCAAGCCCCGAAGCTGCGGAGGAGGAACTGCAAATCTTCCAACTATTAACACCACCACTTCTCTCTCCAGAAAAGCCGCCAGAAGTCTCAGGACACTTAACGCGGATATCACAGCCAGTAGCTAACGATAGTCCCCAGGCGACCCCTGCGAGCATTCAACAAGCAATCTCTAATGGCACTCAATCGACTTCTCTGAAATTCCCAACTCCGGCTCAGAGACGCCGCGGTAGCGTGCCGCCGCTCTCGTCTTTCAGTTTTGCGGTTCCTTCTGCGGCAGTCGCTGAGAGTCCGCTAAAGAAGGAAACATCCTCCCCGCCGGGAAGTGTGTTCCCTGCGCGCATGGTCCCTCCGCCCTCAGTAAAGAACACGAAAGAGGCGTGCGGGGAGGTACTCGTCCCAGATTCAGATGTAGGGGGCACAGGAACCCAGTCTTCGTCTACTGGGAATAACTCTTCTCTCAGCCGGCGACGTCCAACGATTGCAGGTGGTCTAGGAGATGTCATCGCCTCATCCAAATTGGGCTCCAGTCTGGAACGCACCAACAACGCATACGACGAACAAAATCCTTCTCTTGAATTGGTCGGACCCAACCCGGAACTTGATAAAGATAAGGAGCACCTGGATGACTTGAGTCGCATGGCAGTCAACGGTTCCTACGCAGACAATCCCCAAGGCAATGGTATCCAGCCCCGTAACAGAGTTGGGGACAACAACAGGGTGGACGCGGTGCAACCGAGCCTTCCAAGTCCTGGGCCTGAACCATCATATGAGCCGCTACCACCGTCGAGCCTTCCTGTTCACTCTCAAAGTCCCAGCTGGCACCGTTCCACGGCTTTGGTAGAAGAAACGGTTGCTATGGAACAGAGACCAACTCAGGCAACCGCCCTGCATCTGCCAACTGCCAAGAGAACTAGGCCTTTATCCCCATCCCCACCACGGAGCAAACGACTAAGGCTCATGTCGCGCGAGCCAGAAGGTGGCACGCCCAGAAAAGCTTTTGACCCAGAACTGCTCAAGGTCGGGATCAAAGTTGATCTCGCTGACTATGACAACAATCCACCACCGTACCCATGGGGAAAGGGGTTGTCCAGACTCGATTTCAAAGCACCAGACCATCCTCTGTTGATCACGAACTCGAAACTAGCAGAAATATGGAAGAGTGTTTGCACATCTCGCGGTTGGTACACAAAAAGCAAGCTGGTGAACAGTTGAGGCGATATATTTCATTAACTATTTACGATCGAGTTACGATATGTTCCTATCTATTCGTTATATGTATTGTCAGGACCATTTACAGTTTTCCCCGGTGACGCTTAAAGCTTTCCGCGACTCCCACACCTGCTTTGATATCTTTCAGACATCGCGCATCGACTTGGCGTCCTTGAGAAGCTACTCTCAAAACGTCCTTCTCTAGTAGCTTGGGAACGCACACGACACCGTCGACGTCCGCAAGCAGAAGGTCGTCGGGGTTCACCGTGACTGCAGATAGCCCGCCGTGCTGCTGCGAACCAACACTGACCGTGAGAGGGACTTGCACCTCAGCAACACGGGTGAACGGCGACTGTCCCACGGTCGACGTTCCGCGAGCAAAGACCTTAAAGCCCACAGCACGGTGCTCTGTGACGTCGCGCACACGGCCAGACACGATGGCGCCAAGAACGCCGCGCGCTTGCGCACCGGCGGTCATGAGGCCGCCCCAGACGGAATTCTGCGCACCTGCCCGACCCCACCGGTGGTCAGAAGGGAGAGTTATATATATATGAAGCATGACAAAAGGGTCAAGACGAGTGGGGTGGGACGGATCAGAGCATATGGAGGTAAGAGAGGAAAGCTGACCTGGTGGTGCAGAGACGAAAGCGACGCTGCCATTGGGCGCGAGATCGACAAAGTGGCTGCCTTGTAGCTTGGGCGCGTTGCGCTCGGAGGCGAGCACGATGCGGACTGTGTATGCGGGCCCGCAGAGACGCACGCCCGGCGTATTTTTGTCGGAGGGTAAGTGAGGAGGAGAGATCGGGTGAATGTCGGGGATGTGGCCGCCGTGAGGGACGCCGAGTTTTAAGAGTGCGTCGGAAACCTCGCAAGATGAGAAATCCGACTGTGCGAGTGTGATGGACATGGTGCGGATTGTTGATTTAGGTCTGAAGGATAAGAGTCGGTATGCCTGTAATCTGAGAGATGACATTGTTGTTTTCAACTGAGCGTCAGCGTCTCTTTGGTCACGGTTCTTGCCGCTGTCGGCAGGGCACTATTACCAGGGGCGGGCACACACAGCGGCTTTTCTTACCTCCCTCTTCATTCCTAAGAAAACGCTCTTTCCTTCAACGACGCGAATCGGACGTTACGCCTAATGAGCGATGCACATGCACGCCGCCACGGTCGTCGTGCCTTCAAGGCCCTCATGCGTTCTCACCACTTCAAGATCCCAAAGTACAGCCTGCCCCTGCGTATCCGACCAGTGAGCGTACCTTCCCCCTTCACTCCCCTGTGCCTGCCTGCCCATAATCAAACAAATACGCTTTCCCTTTGACAGTGGTTTGTCGTGTTGACAGTCCTCATCATGCTCGTCCTGGCGTTTCTGGGCTTCACCAATGTCGTCCACGGACTTCCAGTAAACGACAAGCTATTGCACTTTTTCTGCTTGGGAACCGCAACCTCAGTCTTTTACTTTATATTTGATGTCGACGAGTGAGCTAGTTCCTACCACATACCAGTTATACTGATTCATCATATGTTCTTCAAAGGGAATACCGACGAATATGGTTTTGGCGCCATTTCCCGCTGATGTTCACCCTCTTCGTCTGCGTCTTCCTCGGCGGATTCGTGAGCGAATTCGTGCAATCCCTACTTCCCGTACGTCGATATCTCCAACCACCTTAATTCATATCTCCAACGCCTATTCCGTCTGGCCCAGCACAAAGCCTTCCAATTCGGTGACGTTGTCGTGCGTTTCCCCCTTCTCATTACCTACTCTTATGTTGTTAACGCGCATCTGAGAAAGGCAAACATTTTGGGTTCTGGAATCGGTCTATACGTCGCCTATCACCTCGAGAAATACTACCGCCGGAGACGGGAGGTACGCTCATCCTCCACTCATTCTCCTGTGGCACCGTGACAAAACAGAATGGTACGGGAAGATCTCGAGACTATATCGCCCCCTTTCTGGGTCCAACTCGTCCCTCAATTTCTACTCGGACGAGGAGGACGAGTTGGGCACCCAGCTCCTTCCGCTACACAACAAGCCCGATACGCCGTCATCCGCGCTGTTCCCGCAACAGCAGCAGCAGCAGCAGCAGCACAACAAGAACAAAAAGGGGAAAGCGCGCGCCCGCTCCGGAAGTTTGGCCCTCGGGAACGTTTGGGACGAACGAGAAGAGTTGTTCAACGTCGGCGACGACGAGGATGACGAGGAGGAAGAGGAGGACGATAGCGAAGAAGGTAGTAGTGGTGACGATGAGGGCCGGGGCCAGGAGCATACTGCTCCCACACCGCCTGTACACCAGGATGCTTCGCGAGATGCAAAACCGGCAAAGTCGGTGAGATGGGCTGAGGGGAGCGCACGGTGATGATGATGTTGTATCTCAACCCTTGACTTTGTTAGCCTCCTCGCTCTAGTGCTATTCGATTTGTACTTGCTTATTACAGCTACAGCTACAGTAGATTCAGGGATATTTTATTGGAAGAGAGTCGAGGCAACGTTGCTAATCGATCTGTCTGCATCTACAACCGCATGACGGTGGGCATACATAGGCTGAACTCTCATCATCTTTACTTATATTGCTTGTTTCACATCTGTGCACTCACTGCCCTGTCGCATTTTCTGCTGCTCCGTTTGTCACCTGCCAGTGCTTTGCCCATTCCTGTCCCTTTGTCTCCCGCCTTCTCGATTAGCCTACGTCTTTCCACGGATAATCTCCGATTACATCGACCGCCATTAGAGTGGTAATTATTCATTTTGACCACTTGGTGTCGTGAGGTGGCTGATGTGTGGCATTCCGTCCCCGCCGCTTATCAGAACGCCGGAGATTGCAAACATTTGTACACTAAGAGCGTGATGCGAACAAGTATGTGGCACCTACGAAGAAAAGGCAAAGGAAAGGCACAGTAGAGCTCCT
>Ga0209488_10001093_pt1 | contig 23000 bp, 26 predicted proteins | sample Rivendell_Oct201_8_FD_188349 | JGI IMG/M metagenome (GOLD analysis project Ga0209488, IMG submission 188349) | Vadose zone soil microbial communities from the Eel River Critical Zone Observatory, Northern California, USA -... | ecosystem: Environmental > Terrestrial > Soil > Vadose zone >...
CTTCTCGCGTGGCACAGTCCCCCCCTCCCTTTCATGCTTCCGCGGATCAGGAGGGAGGGGACAAACATCGATCATTCATTTCATCCCATTCATACCTACGTCAACACCTTACAGGAACACGCAAACCCCCTCGTCCCCTGGTGCCAGCACAGCAACCGGCTATGCTGTTGGCCAGCTTCCGTCGCCCGTGCTAGACCGCCACGCGCAACAGGCTTATTACGCGCCTAGAGCCGTTCATAATGCGCGTCAGGGGTCAATTAGCGATGAATCACAGAGTGAGTTGTGCCTGCCGACTCCTTGTTTTCACGCCGTTTCTGTCGAGGTCCTAGCGATAACCACGCTCTAGATCCGCCGCAGCTTCCCGCGTCATCCGCATCTGACAGTCTGAGGGACTCGGCAGACGTCCCACCCCCTCCTCAAACTCATAGTGGGCGGCCGATATCGAATATTGATCCTGGTTCGGCTATTTATTGCACTCGCTTGGTGGGTGACTGTTTTTGCTGACGCTCAGGTTGTCTCCTCAGGCAAGATTGGTCTGCTCCCGAAGCGGTCTGTCTCGTTAGTGAGTACCGAGTCGCAGCCCGGTCGTGCGCATGACGAGGAGGAGGAAGAGCTAGAGTACGTTGAGAATCCGTTTGAGGAGGGGAAGTACAGCTAGGCTATGAGACGAGGCACGAATTTTTTTTTCCGGCGAAACCTTTTGAGTGTAACAAAATGATGTGATCTCTCACGATGGATGGAGAACCGGTTATGTATTGAGTGCATTTTACATTTGATTCATCCCAGATCCGACAAAAGCGTCGCGTGACAGGTCAAAAGAATAGACTACGTGTACGTCCTTTCCGAAATTAAAGGGTGGCATCTAGCTATGCAAGTCCTTAGTGCGACATTAACGGTAGCTGTGCGGTAGCTCCACTGATTACTGCGGGTTTGAATTCGGGGGCCCTGCCGATCATTAGCAGTCCCACTGTGTGCCGACCAGACATCAATCAGAGAAGGTGGAGAGTAGGGAGGGACAAACTCACCAATCAGTCCGAACAAACCTAAAATGCTGCCAAATACTTCCACGATGAGAATCTTCACGAACAACGCGGGGTCCGCGGCGTCGGCCAAGGCCGCCGTCGACCCGACGACGCCCACGCAGACACCGCAGAGCAAGTTACAGATGCCCACGGTCAAGCCGCCCCAGAAGAGCGCGTATCCTGAACGAGAATCGTTGGTTGGCGTGTGTTCGGGACGCAGAGGGGATATAAAGTGGGAGGATACGGATACGGACCGGTGAAATGGTTCTCATTCGTGTAAAGTAGGTGCGGCTCAACGGGAGTAAGCTTTGACGAGTACACGATTCCAATTATCTGGGAGAGGATGAGCTACAACGAGCAGAATAAGGAAACGACGACTCACGACACCGTAGATTGCCACGACTTCGCAAAAGATGATGCTATATGCGCCGCAGTCTGGTCAGTGATACCTCGGGGAAGGGCACAGACGTCTGTGCGGACCTGATGAGGTTCTTAGTCCGTATGCGGGGTGCCCTAACACCACCTCCGAGGATGGACGAGCCAGTGACGAAGATGCCCCTGGGGTGAGACGGGAGACGAGTGAGTAAAAACAAAACCCGTTTGTGCGCTGTGCGCAGCTGTGGTGGTGGAGCTCGCGCACCATCCTGCCCCGAGAACGCTTAATCCTATACAGAGACCGATGCCGGTCGACGCCCACAAGTATGGGCTTGACTCTTCGAGGAACCGGCCGACGTTGAATGCCTCCCCAGAACCTGCGCGACGCGACGGAATAAGCAGAAAGGAATGGGTGAACTGAACAATGAATCTACACACCAGTGAAGAGAAGATAGAGCGCGATGACTACGACGATAAACGTGGGTAGCCCGAGGACGTAGTAGAGGGTGTAGTAGGAGTAATACATAGCTCTGCAGAGCGCAGTGCAGTGCAGCGACCCGAAAAGCGCGTCAGGAAAGCCGGCGGCAAACGAGTGTCGTCGTCTTAGCAAATGCAACGATGTACCATCTCCTCAAGGGCCTCCATGAATACCTGACCAGGTTTGAAGCACTCTCATACCTTTACCGTTAATCTTAATGCTCTAATCCTAATCCCCACAGAAAGGATGAGTTTTCGGTCATCATCATCGGCCTCGACGGCGCAGGCAAGACGGTACGCGTTCCTTCCAAACTACAAGGCCTGCACGAAAGTATCAGACAATTGAAATCATTCTTCAGACACTCCTCGAAAAGATTAAGACACTTTACAATGACACCCCGGGCCTACCTCCAGACAAGATCGCCCCGACAGTGGGCCAGAACAGTACGTACAACTCCCACCGTCTCTCTCCTACAAGAAAACAAAGAGTGATACGCTCCTCCACGCAGCCGGCAAGATAGCCCTGCCCTCGGCCGTCCTCCAATTCTGGGACCTCGGAGGCCAGCGTGGGATCCGGTCCATCTGGCCAAGATACTACGACGACTGCCACGCCGTCGTCTACGTCGTCGATGCTGTCGACCACGAGCGTCTCAGCGAGGGCTGGGATGTCTTCGGTACGTCCCCCCATCCCCCATCCCTCAAAGCAACCAAAAAGGACCGCCAAACCTTGCAGATACCGTCCTCTCCGCTCCGCAGATCCTCGGCGTCCCGCTCCTCCTATTGGCAAACAAACAGGACAACCCCGATTCGCTCTCCGTCGCGGAGATCCGGCACGACTATGAGCTGTGGTACCAGCACAAGATCGAGAGCGCGCGGCGGAGGCAGGGCAGTGAGATGGAGAGCGTGCAGAGGAGGGAGCGCATTGCCAGTCTGGACGTGATGGGCTTGTCCGCGTTGGAAGGGTGAGAGAGAGCTCCGTGCTCCTTCTGAGTTACTATGCGCGCGGCGAGATTGACATTCAAGTTCAGAACGGGGGTTCGTGCGATCGTTGATTGGTTATTCATTCGGGTGCAGAACAGCAAACGGAGGTATACTTTTTTCAGTGCGATTCAATTTCAAGTTGGTGACTGACTCTCTGCATAGAGACGAGTCCTCTTGAAGGGATCACTCTGCCGTCATTCTCTAGCAGGGTCTTGTTATTTCGAGCTGTGACCAAACTAATGTAAGGTCGTTCGAGCCATCCTACAAGCCACTAATTTTAATCAACTGCCTCGCGCCCTTGGTACCTGCGATCCGCTCAATTCTGAACCAATCATACCGTGAATACAGCACGCGACACGTCACATCTGATGGCTCCACACCATCGTCCAAGAAGGGATAGGTCAAAAACTCTGTATAGAATGCGGCGTGATCCGGTGGGCCATAAAAGATGAGGTTTCGAATGCCCCTAATCCTGTACCTGCGCCTCAGGTTAGTGCCACGGTCATATGAACCTTAGGCTACGAATAGCGGACCTTCGATAGAAGTGGAATCGCTCAGTGATGATCAGGAAAGATTTCTTTCCAGAGAAGAATGCTTGTCGGGCGCGTGAGATGTCCTGATTCGTTGAGTACCTGTGGCAAATTTGAGATTGAAGCAACGATCTTTTGTTTCAATTTCAACGGAAGTTTGCTTACTCTGACAACACAGTAAATGATAATTGTTGCTTCCGGAAATAATTTTGGATCCGAATAAAGTCCAGAGATGAAGGCACAAAGATGACTGTGTTGGCACTCTGGACAGCTGATTTCAACACAGGTGGAAGAAGCTGGTTGGTGAAGTGCGAAAACCGCTTTTCCAACTCGTCCTTGGAACTCGAACAATCGAACTGAATAAAGTTCTGCGCATCGATATGGGCTTACTGATCGATGACCGTCTGAACAGTGAAATACATGCCTGATCAAGGCCATCGGGTACTTGGACTGGTGCCCAGCGCCGGAATGTACGCACTCTACCCTCCACGTTTTGCAAAGACTGGTTGAAGAGGCTACGAATCTCTGGAGTCTCATATGCAGACAACAGAGCTGTCTGTCGAAGGTAGGCAGCGCTGCAGAGTATCAGTGTTCGCGATGATCTGACCAAAGCTGGAACACGTACTGTCCATCCAAGTACCAATGCTTGATACGAGAAAAGTCTGTGTCGTGCGACTCTTTTGGAAGTTGGTTGAGATGAGAAAAGACAAACTAAAGGTGCCTGTGTCACGAGAGTCTGGTGCCCGGCTACCGCGACACGTACCTGAGTGTGCTCCCAATTCTGCATTGTCAGACAGTCAACTTGGTCGGCAACTAGGATCTCTATGGAGGACAGAAAGTCAAAATTTCTGACCGCATCTGAGTTGGTAATGCAGGTAGATTACCCAGAGGACAGCGTACTTTTCATTCTCAATGGCCAGTCGCAAGCCCAGTGGACTTGCTATGATAATGTCGGACCCGTAAAATTCAGAGAACAGGCGAACACTTTTCCTCGTCAGTTTCAGGCCTACTCGAAAGTTGTCGTCACCATTCCCCTTGAAAGTTTCGAGATGGTCGCGGGGATATGCATCGGGTTCTGCGGAGGCAAGTTTATCCACGGCACCCTCAGGAAGCCCAAACTCCTTGCGGAAACGGGTTATATTTTCTATTTGAAAAAAGGGAGGCGGTGTATGAGCGATGATGGATTCTAACCATTTAATTGCAGAGGAACGGAACGGGAGAAGGATGAGGATGGATGGTCTGGTGAACCCTTGGTCTTGTACATCCTCTGGTGCTGGCGTACCAGTTTTGGCGGCATGGGCAAGACGCTCGTTATTTTTTAGAACACGACGCCGTTTTCTGCGGCCAGGAGTAAATACCTGACCCACGGTGAGGGACGAGACGCACTTGGAGACATGATCCAGGATATGTAAAGAAATCGAATCTCGGATGGCTGGGGTTGTATCTTGTGAAGTATGCGTGTGGTAAAGGTCACGACGACTAGCCAATACGGACAGTGTCTCGTCCTGAAGTAGGCGTAACTCTACACCCGGCAAAGACGTCAAAATATGATTGTTGGGGAGAGAAAGGTCCTACCTGGAGGTAAACTGGCTTGTCGTGTAACAAATGGAGCTCGCAGCCGCTGTAAAACCTACGGGCCTTCAATGGAAAAGAAAAAAAAGTAGCGAGTACGTATTCTACGTACCTGTGATGAGGCAGCCTTCACCTTCTCAGAGCTGGGTGATCCCGCTACTTTTGATATGGCCACAGAGCCGATGGTTGGGAAAGACGAATTGGATATCGACCAGAGACGTTCGTTCACAGACTCGATAGCAGATTGATTGAGAAGCGGCGGTGCAGCTCCAGAGTGCTGCTCGTGTGTTGGCTCTTTCCCATTCACCAGTCAGACAAACACTTGGTTACTCAACGCTGTGACACACCTTCGGCATCCGAAAAGCCATCGGCGGCTTCACTAACTCCCAGATCGCCAGTACTATCACCTTGCCCCGCTGTTGCCTCGGGCTCGACAATTTTCACGTCAGCATTCGCATCGACAGCGGAATTCAGGGAAGCGCTATCCAAGACTCGGACGTGACGTTTGTTAAGTTTCTCAGAGGGCGACCGAGGCTGATCAACGAATTTCCGCTTCAAGGACTTGGCGGCAGAAATATTAAGAAGGGTAAGGAGCTTCGTAGTTGGTGAGTTCCAATCATTTGAGTCCATGCCCTATGAGATGGGAGTATGAGAGGACCAGCACGTGACTGGCGCGACGGTGATCCATTCGGCGCGTCTCACGCGAAATGTGTCAATTCCATGATCATCACCACTGCCACGCGCACGTCTGCTGCCACTCGTTTCTGCGTAATCAAATACTCTGTGGTGAAGTACAGAGTCCACAGCACAGTCCATCATTGGCGGCATAGTGCATAGGGTGCGCCGAATCAGTTTGAGCTTCTGCTAGTGGATGTATTGATTTCCAGCCCTCGCTTACCAGGGCCAATGATTGTCCTTTGCGTGGCGGAGAAACCCTCTATCTCCAAGTCCATCACAAACATTCTTTCCGGTGGTCAATTTCGAACTGTGAGTTGCATATATTGTATTGCCGAATTTCCGTACCCACCTTATAGGATTAGAGAAATACGCGGAGTAATTTCATCAAGAACTATGACTTTGAATATCCTCAAAGTAGAGCAAATTTTACGGTTACATGCGTGGTTGGTCATATATTGCAGCACGACTTTGCACAAAGCCACCGTAAATGGCAATCCTGTGACCCTTTTGAACTATTCGATGCACCTATTGAAGTTCAGGTCGCTCCTGATAAGCAGGCCGTTGTCGATAATTTATCATCGGAAGCACGAAAAGCTCATCAACTCATGATCTGGACAGACTGCGATCGAGAAGGAGAAAATATCGGAGCAGAGATTGTAAAAATATGTCGCAAAGCAAAGCCGAATATTGTGGTAAAGCGTGCTCGCTTTAGTGCTATCATCGCTCAGTGCGTGTGCTCTACTCTTTAAGTCCTCAGGGTTGTTGACTGTACAGACAGGCAGATACATCGTGCTGCTCAGCATCCAGTGGAGTTGGACTTTACCCAAGCGTCGGCCGTTGAGGCCCGAATCATTTTGGACCTCCGTATCGGTGCCGCGTTTACTCGAATGCAGACTCGCAAGTTGCAACCTCTCTTCCAGCAGATCACTGGAGTAGTTTCCTATGGTGAGCGGTACTCACAAATCCTTTCGCTTCGTCCCAACGCGACTATGCAGGCCCATGTCAATTTCCTACCCTTGGTTTTGTTGTGTCGCGTTTTGACCAAGTCCAGGCCTTCAGGCCGGAGAAATTCTGGTACATTTACTTGGCCCTATGTAACGACGCTACCGGAAACCAGGAAGGGACTCCTTTTACGTGGAGCAGGGGTCATCTCTTCGATTTTGCTGTAGCCTATGCCATATACGCGGGGGTGCTCGAAGACAATGTGGCACGAGTAACCAAGGTCACGAAGAAGAATACCAAGAAATGGTATGTGTGTGCCCGTTTATGCTGCTGTGGCTAATATGGCGAGCTAGGAAGCCACTTCCTCTCACCACCGTGGAGCTACAAAAGAGCGGCTCTCGCTTGCTCAGACTTTCACCGAAAAAGATTCTAGATGTAGGTCGTCTTCTCGCTCTTAGATCGGGCTTGCCTTCATCACTAAGATTGAAAGATTGCCGAGAATCTCTATCAACAAGGGTTTCTTTCTTATCCAAGAACAGAGACAGATCAGTATGATCCGCAATTTGATTTTGCGTCCTTGATTGCCAAACAAGTAGTCGATCCAGCATGGGGAAACTTTGCTTCTAAGTGAGTTCAGCGTCCGCGTTACCCTAACTTTTTTCTGAGTTATCTAGTCTTCAAGATGGCGGAGGATTCTCCCAGCCCCGCAGAGGCAAAAATAATGACCAGGCGCACCCTCCCATACACCCGACAGCGCATGCAGGCAATCTGGCAGGCGACGAGAAACGTGTCTACGAGTATATCACTAGAAGATTTCTCGCTTCCTGCTCAAAGGACGCACTTGGATTTGAGACCACAGTTGAAGTGGTATACGGTGGCGAAGACTTTGTTGCCAAAGGTGCGCGTAGCAAACTTTGTCCTGTAAACCGTAACCTAATTGTTCTACAGGTCTCATTATTCTGGAACGCAATTATTTGGACGTCTTTCCGTACGACAAGTGGAGTGATAAAGAGTTGCCAGATTTCGAGGAAGGAGCAACCTTTGTGCCATCGGTTTGCGAACTTCGGGATGGTACCACAAGCAAGCCTTCCCTTCTTACGGAGGCAGATCTTGTTGGTATAATGGATAAAAATGGGATTGGAACGGACGCGACCATTGCGCAACATATCGACACTATTATCAATCGTGAATATGTCATCCCACGCATGGAAGGTTCAGTAAAGTACCTAGTTCCATCCACCTTTGGAATAGGTCTCGTCAATGGCTACAACGATATCGGCTTCGACACGAACTTGAGCAAACCGCAGCTCAGGCGAGAGGTATGTGGAGATGCGCGTCGACAACACAAATGAACTGAGCTTGTTTACTAGACAGAACGCAACTTGATCGCGGTCTGTCAGGGAACTAAGTCAAAGAACGATATGGTCATGGAAGCAATCGAGCAGTACAAGGACATGTATGTCAAGGCAAAGGCAAACTTTGCCAGAGTCATTTCGGTAATGATTGGCGTTAGTTGTATCAAAGTTGGTCGGTACTGACACGCGTCAGAGCGTTCGACGACATATTGAAGGAGATGGCAGACCACGTGGAGGGGGAAATAACAATAACAGACGGGGTGGTCCACCTGGTGGGAATGGAGGGAATGGTGGTCCTCCTCCCGGGAATGGCGGTGGTGGCCCTCCCGGTGGGAACGACGGAGGTGGAAGGAGAGGGCGCCCTGCGACACGAAGCGCTCGGAATGCTGCAGCCCCTAGACGGTCTAATGCCTCAGCAAGGTCAGATCGAACCGCTCCCGGTCGAGGTCCAGGACGAGATCCCGACAGCGATGACGGTGCGTCTCACCTTGCGGTGATCGTTTCTTTTCGACCGTCCATCTCATGCGGTACTTTTATTTATTTTTCAATCAGAACTCTGGGGTGCCGTTTCGCCCCCGCCGCCACCACCACCACCACCGCCATTACCACCTTCAGACATGGTCCCAGAGCTTGGCTCGGCCCGTGCACAGTCATCGCGATCATCATCTCGTGCGCCGCCAACAGCACAGCGATCGGTACCAGTCGCTGGCCCTAGCACGTCGGCGCCACAAATTGACTGCTTCTGCGGGAAGCCTTCCGTGGAGTTCACTGTCCGGAAAGAGTCCGAAAACAAAGGTCGTCGATTCCGGCGATGCGGGCAACCTGAAGCTTGTGCTTTCTTCGAATGGGCTGATGAGTTTCCACAAGACGATAAAGTGAAGCGCGGGGGACCCTCGAACCCGCCTTCCATTCCTGCGAAGCGATCCCGCCCAGAAGATGCGGTGCGTCCTTCAGATGATCAACTGTATGGTCTCACACATAATCGAAACAACGCATTTAGGCTCAAAAAAAGAGGTATTGTCGTTGTGATTTGACGGCCGTGCTCAAAACTGTCAAGAAGGACGGTCCAAATCAAGGAAGATTGTATTGGAGCTGCCCCAATTCTCAAGCCGCGGCCTGCGATTTTTTCGATTGGGAGAACGAGGAAGGCCGGGCCGCCGTTCCTCTTAACGCGCGAACCCAGAGTGCGGGAAATGCGGGGAGTCAACAGTCCGGAGAATGTTTCAACGTAAGCACCTTATGGTGACAGATCCTCTGCTTTTTTTTTCCTGATCGGAGGACCGAATAGTGTGGACAACCTGGACATTGGGCCAGTGGTATGTCGCGTTTCCCCCGCGCTTTATTCTTTCGCTACGTTACTTTCTTTAATCGCTCGCTTTGCGCTCGTAGGCTGCCCTGCGCGCAATGATTTGAAGCGCACAAGGACGGCCGCTGCACCCAAGCCGAAAGGTGCAGCAGCTGCAGACACTGGCACGACAGGTGTCGGTGTCGAGTGTTTCAAGTGCGGTGTGAGTGGACACACCAGCAGAGGTGAGTTCGTGGTTCCATTTCAGGCGGAACGTGGCATGTCCGTCCCGTCACGTTTTCCCCCCCTTGTTGATTTTTTTTGTTGGTCCCGATTCAGACTGCCCCGATCCTTGGGTCTCCACAAAAGGAAGCCGAGGCTCGAGTCGAAAGGCGTCGTTCCGCGGCTCGACCTCGACGCGCGGGACCTCGAGGGGACGAGGCAGAGGGGGAGGAAAGAGGGCTACGACGAAGCCCCGGAGCAAGATGGGCGCGTTTGGGGCTGCCGACGATTGACTCTTGAGGTGCTGTGACGATTTCTGATACCTACCATACATTTTGCGTGCGCATTTCTTACTCCAACGATTCCATGCTGCTGAAACTTGTAAATGTTTGCATTGTTGTTCTACAGTTTATAGACACGTCGATACCCTGCAATGTACTGTAGTAATGTGATCTGCTGGTCTTCCTGCCACTGGTTGTGAATAACCGAGCTATCTGACCTTATACCGCCATGTCGCAACCCACTAAGTCTCCTCTCCAACAACTCGACGCTAAAGTCTAGCTCTAATACCTGCAAGAGTATAACACAAGCCAACTTATCCTAGACTTCAAATCTGAGACTGAGAATAAAATATAGTGTGTTGTGTGACAGCCTTTTTACCCAACAATTTTGGACTGTAAGGTTTAGTTATGGAGGAGGAATCTTGTATCAACTAGGTGGGATAAGGTACGATGTGGGGTATTATTCTAGAGTTGAAAGTGACAAACGAATTATCTTGCGAGGTTATTACAAAACTGACGTCTTTTCTCAGGCAAATATCGCAATATGGTGCAATCCAGTCCAGCCTGGTGTACTTGGACCTGTACCTACACCCATATAGGAGAGTTCTTTAAGAGTTCAATATGCTCTGTATGAATATAAGACGGTAAGGGAGGGAGATCCAAAAAATAGGGACACATAGCAGTACAATAAAAAGGCCACCAAGCAACAGAAAAGTCCCGTAAAAACCTCTCGAAAGAATGGGGAGAAAAACCCGCACGGAGCAGCATCAGTTGGGCCTTGTATCACCGCGGGCAACAGTGACACAAGCCATCATCGTATCCCAAATTTCCTTGGGCGGCACGACCTCCGACTTTCCCACAGCAGCCGGCGGCCGAGACACGTCAAGCAACAGGGGTGAAGCAGTGGCAGCCTGAGAGCCCTGCTCGACAAGGTTCATGGGCGCGTACGCGGTGGAAAGGAAGAGCTTAAGGAACCCGGAATTGTACGGCTCGCCGTCATTCAGCGAAAACGCAAGCGCCTCGGACCCGACCGTGCCTGTGCCGATCGTCATCTTTGCGCCCTTGGGCAGGGGCGGCGTGGCTGCCGAGGGGTCAGGTAGGTACACGGGGTGGATGACATATCCTGTGGCGTCCATCCAGAAGAGGTAAGGCCAGAGATCGACGTCCGCGCCATTTCGGAGCGAGACGGCGTAGACGGAGTTGTCATCGTGCGTCAACGTCGCCTTGCCGTCCTCGAGCAGGTCCTCCTCCACGGGCGTCCACGACTCGCTGTCCAGCCGGTGGAGCCCCATAGTCACTCTCTTGTGCAGCGAAACTTTGGAGTTGCTTCGATGGAGGTGGAGGTGGAAGTTCGCCGCTGCGTCGATCGCCATCACGTCATCGAGCGGCTGGCGTGTCTCCACTGTGACGACTTGTGGGCAGTTGTCGCTGATGAGAGCGTCGCGTCGCTCGATGGACAAGCAATGGGAGCGGCTCCTCAATGAGACGTCGGCTTGCTTGGCCTTTGCTACCCTCATTATACAGCACCCTCCCAGAGTTGATTCTCGCTGGGACCTTTCGGGTAGCTTCCTCCGCAGATTCCACCACGTTTTCAGAGACAGACACGTTCTCTTTAGGTGAATTTTGAAGGGCGTCCTATTATTCCAACGGGTGACGCGGGCCCATCCCTCCTTGAAAGGAATTTGGGATTGCGACTTTACTTTTGATAAACACCATGTAGGATGGACTCTGAATACTTGGAGGGTAGCAAGGACAGGATTTGGGGACCCATGAACATTATGCTCGTGCATACTGAATTCGGTACCTTCCACCACGCCATGAATAGCACCGGCGGCAATACGAATGTCCCTGTCGACGCGAACGGCTTGAACGTAATGGGTATCAGGTGTGAAAGGGGTTCCACCGAAAAGGATGCGGTTCGCGTTCTTCCCAAGACAGACAGGATGTTGGTCCCCACTACGGATAGTGAGGCCGTCAATCAGCTGGCGGTATGAGATACGATGAAAGGGTCTGGTATCCTTCGCTTCCAGAAATGCCATGGTAAACCGGCCGCCTTCTTTATCTTCGGTGGCCCTCTCGCCTTGACCACATGCTAGGACCGTGACGTGAGAACCCGTGGCCTTTTGGTAGAATCCTTGACCCTCGAAAGGGACCTTGTGAACCAGCGCACCACGCCAGAGGCCCGCATATAGGTCATCCGATGTGAGGTTCGTTCCGGATGGTGTCCATCGTGTATTCGGTCGTGGACTGACATGAGGGCGATTACGAGCGGGAGAGAAAGAGCAGTCCAGGATGAGAGTGATGTTGTCGCCTTTCGCCTCGCTAAGTTCGTTTAACATGGCATACACGGACCAATCAGTCAGTCCGGGGACCCGCGCCCCTCGTACACGTGCGCCATGATCGTACGGACATAGCATCTCTACGTGCAAAGGATTGCCGTTCTGCCATCCATCTGGCGCGATACAGCTGCTACCATGACCAGCAAAATAAATGATAATAGAATCGCCGGGGAGGATGGCAGGGTTGCTGACGAGGTGAGACATGAATGCGTCTTCAATGGCGCTTTTTGTGGCCTTGCTATCGGTGAGCAAGCAGATATGGTCGCGGGGGACATGGAGATCGTCCATAAGCCAACGCCTCATTTTGAACGCGTCATCGACACACGACGACAAATTCCAAATCTTGCTGGACTTGTATTGGTCGATCCCAATAATGAGGGCGAAAACAGAGGGAACCATCCTACAGGGCTTTCATCAGTGAATGCTACTTTCGTGTGACAATATGAACGACGCACTCTGTAGACTTAGTGGTAATGGGGTAGTGGGTAGTGATGCAGACTGGCTAGCCTTCGCTTTTGAAGGGGCTACTTGCGACTTGACGGAGACAAGCTGCAGTTAGCAGCCCCACGTTACTAGAGCGCCACATACTTTAGGGCGAGAGTCACCGATCTCGTGTTCTCAATGAGTCTCGTCGGGTATTGACCTGTATAAGCACCGTAAACTCAAGGGCTCGAGCTGTAGTGGGCCACTACTGACACCCTACTCCACAATAAGGAAATTACCTTGCGAGAAGTGGGTGTGTGAGTAGGAAACATGATATTGAGACGGTTCTCCGGGTGAAGTTGAGCGCGTCGGGAAATCAAGTATGGCACCGGTGCGAAAAACACGAGGCCGTGCATATTATTATTCTTTACGGAAGTGAATGCAGTGGAGACGAATGGAAGGAAATGCAGGTTACCTTTTGCGAGACAGGAGCCGCACGAGCGCTGTGGTCGAGACCTCCTGGTGGTGATGGTACATATGGTATCCCGATTCAGAGATGAGCGCCATCTCGAAGTAAAAGGTAGCCCTTGGCCCACTTGATGTGTTGTCGGTCAATGGTCAAGGGCACACGGGCAAAGACGGCCCGGCCATGGTCCTCTACAAATCCAGAGAGTTTGATCCTTTCTCGCAAGGATGGCCTTCATCTGTCAGCAATGCAAGCAACCACTTCAGGTGAGCTCGATGCATGCAATAATTTCATGATATCTCACTGCGATCACGGAAGTGTAGCTGGACGCCTCACTTATCGACCTCACTCCGTCTGCTTATGACATGATCGTCGGCTCTCTTCCACCCCATCCAAACACTCAACCTCCTCCCGCTTCCGAAGAAGAGAAGCTTGCCCAGTTGCCTGCCCCGTCATCAGCAAAGGCTGCTTGGAAATCCACAAGGCAAACTGCAGACGCCGCACTGTCGCCCCGGGCACAGGGAAAGCTCCCTCAACGGTCACCTGTTCTCCCGAACGAGTCTTTCGTGATCCTGCAGGACAGCGTCATCAATAACATCCCCTCACATGCATCCTTCCCGTCACAGGTGCCCAAATCCCCAGCTGGGTCAGGTGCAACAACCCCAAAGAAGGAATTGCCACCCGACGACGTCGACCACGTAAACCCCTCCCCGTTGTCACATCACCTCCGTTCTACACAACGCCTTTTGAACCTACTCTCCAGCCGAACGGATGTCGACCACCCATTGTGTGCAGAATGCACGCACATCTTACTCTCGACGCTCACACGGCAGCTAGAAGAGACTAAGAAAGAGCGTGACGGATATATTGCCTTTGAGAAGGAGGCCAAGAGGGAGAAAGAGAGGGAGAAAGAGGGGTTGACTCTGCAGGAAGCGCAGCGGGCGATTACTCGGCTAAAGGAAGACGAGCGGTCCGCAATTGAGCAGCTGCGTGAGGCCGAGCGTGAGCGAGATCAGCTCGCTGAGGAGCTACGCGCGCTAGAGCTCGAAGAGAACGCACTTGAGGAGGAGGAGGAAGAGTGCGTTTCCATGCTCTTATCCCCAAAAGGTTCTCACTTTCTCCACAGGTTCTGGCGGTCTTACAATGCTCACATGTTGAGGTCGGCTGAGCAGAGTTCATATCTGGCCTCGCTACGCGCAACGTACGCCGCGGACTCTGCCACACTTGAAAGGCTAGAACGCACCAACGTATACAATGACGCCTTTTGCATCGGGCACGATGGCGTCTTTGGGACCATTAATAACCTTCGTCTCGGGAGGGTACCTGGTGTACCTGTACGTGGGATAGTCTCTCATTGCTACCTTGTCTGACAGGTCTGGATTAGGTAGAATGGGCGGAGATCAACGCTGCGTGGGGTCAAACATTGCTTTTATTATACACCATCGCACGAAAATTGGATTTCACATTTGAGAAGTCTGTGTCATCAAATGGGCGTTAGTTATCAATTGCTTACGGGTTCGTCCCTTTATAGTTACCGACTCGTTCCGATGGGATCTTTCTCTCGCATAGAAAGGACGGCTGGCGATAAGGCCACGTATGAGCTCTATGGATCAGGCGACCTCTACCTTGGACGATTTTTGTATAATCGGCGGTTTAACATTGCGATGGTGGCCGTGTTGGATTGTTTGAAACAAATCACAGACTGGGTCAAGTCACAGGACGCCAGTGTGGAGTTCCCACACCAGTGAGTGGACATTGTTTGGATGCCGAATATCCCCGCTAAAATGTCATCGATGTAGGATAATCAAGGACAAGATTGGGGATTCGTCAGTAAAATTACAGTTTAACCAAGAGGAAACGTGGACTCGGGCATTAAGGCATGTTTTGCTTGCGCTGAAGATCTTACTCAAGTGGACGACGAGTGGTAATAATGGCTAGCAAAGGAAAAGGGAAATATGCATTCAGCAGTAATCATGGGACTCGTGCTTAGTGATACGATGTAAACTTTTCGCTATAAAAAGAGCACAGTACCGCCGATATGTATGAACTCATCCCTCAATCATGGGCCTCCTCTCTCTTGGAACTCCTCTCGACTGGGACCAAGCAAAGCATTTTTCAGAGCACGTACGCAGCCATGGCGTCGCTCAGTTTCTGAACATATGGGATCGTGTCAAGGACAGGCATGGTGACCAACTTTTGTGGGGGGATGAGGTAGGTCACTTGAGCGAGCGCTTATAGTCGCCTCGCCCATTTACCGTTCCGCCCATGCGTTAGATTGAATACATGGTAATACAACTCGACAAGGACAAGAAAGATGCCGTCCTTTCCCTCTGCCAAACCGACATTCTCGCAAAGTTACAAACTCTGACTGGTGACATAGTCGCAAAGACGGGTGCCTCGTGGGTGGACGCAAAAATAAATTTCTCTTGGCTCGACTAATGTCATCTTGAAACATAGTGTGGTTCCCCCCGTCTTCCACCCAGAGTACGGCCGGTACATGCTCGAGTCCACTCCGGGTGCTCCATACACAGGTTCCATCCGTGATCTCCTCTTGGTGGAGGCCAACATGCGCCTTCGGTCAGTCACCTTACCTCCGATATGCTGTGAGCTACGCCAGAAAAGGCTGACAAAAAGCAAGGCGTCACCTGGCCCGCTCGAATTTGAAACCTAATCAGATTCCCATCACCCTCACATCTTTCCCCCATCTCGGCGTCCCTGGAAGATTCACCGAGCCGTATTACGATCCCGCCGGGGCCGTCTCCAGCCACAGCCTGTTTCTCCCGGAGCAGATCACAAACCCTCATGCCCGCTTTCCGTGCGTCCGCGCCTGTTGTCTTTCTTTGTAATGGTGGCTTATCGTTGTGCTGCGCAATCTTTAGGACCCTGACAGCGAACATTAGGAAGCGGCGCGGCTCAAAGGTGGCTATTAATCTGCCCATATACATCGACAAATCCACCCCTCGCCCCTTTGTTGATCCGACCATCCCATGGGACAGGAACTTATTTCCCGAAGATGCAGGTGCGCTTGCATCCACGACGTTGGTCTGCGATAAGCCACGTGTCCTCTAACGTATACTTTGGCGTCCTTGCAGAGGCGAGGAATGGTGCCGCTCTCGTTGACCACATTTACATGGATGCGATGGGCTTCGGCATGGGCTGTTGCTGTCTTCAATTGACCTTCCAATGTTGCAATATCGAGGACGCGCGGCGCATGTATGATGCTCTTATCCCCATCGGACCGGTAATGGTAGGCGTGTTTCTCAATCTAAAAACGCCATGGTCTTTGCGCACCCATCTTAATTACGTGTATCCGCAGTTGGCCTTGACGGCCGCCAGCCCGCTGTGGCGAGGTTACATCGCTGATGTTGATTGCCGGTGGAATGTCATCGCTGGAAGCGTGGACGACCGTACCGAGGAGGAGCGAGGGCTAAAGGTACGGCCCTTGCTACTGCGTTCGTCAGCTAGCGAGCTGACACTGTCAACTGAATAACCAGCCCCTCACGCATAACCGAATGCGGATCCCCAAATCCCGGTACGACAGCGTGGACCTGTACATCTCCGGGAGTTGGATGAACCGTCCAGAGTACAACGATAATACGGTCCCGATAGACCAGGATATTTATGATCGTCTGCGCCAGCACGGTGACTTTTCCCATCCACGCTAGCCCTTCACTGCAATGGCTTACTAGAGACGCTGTAGGGATTGACGACCTACTTTCCAAGCATGTTTCCCACCTTTTCATTCGTGATCCTATTGTTATTTTCTCTGAGCTCCTCGATCAAGACGACAGCGAGAGCACCGATCATTTCGAGGTCCGTTCTCGTTTAGCCATCTTCGCATTTATCCGACCACGTATTAACGCGCTCATGGACAGAACATCCAATCGACTAATTGGCAAACATTGAGATTCAAGCCACCTCCCCCGAACTCGCCTATCGGCTGGCGCGTCGAGTTTCGCAGCATGGAGGTCCAGATGACCGACTTTGAGAATGCCGCCTTTTCGGTGTTTATCGTGCTCCTCTCACGGGCGATCATGAGCAGGAACATAAACTTCTACATCCCCATCTCCAAGGTAACGTCACGTCCATCCCAGTCATTGCGAGCGCGCGCAACGAAGCTGACTTGGTCTCGTCGCAAACAGGTTGACGAGAATATGCGCCGCGCGCAACAGCGCGACGCGCTCAACGATGCTAAATTCTACTTCCGTCGTGAGATCTTCACGCCCACCTCGTCGCGCGCCACCTCGGGCGCAGCGACGCCTGAAGTCACCCCCAGTTCCGACCCTTGCTCCGTCGTATCGTCACTGCAACAGCTAACGAACGGATTCGGCAACGGCCACCACAACGGCCGCCGAAAACAGCGCGTGATGGAGAACTGCTTCCCGCCACCACCGCTGCCGGACGAGGGACTCGTAGGCGGGAACGTGAATGAGGAGTACGGGGAGTACACGCTGGACGAGATCATCAATGGCAAGGTAAGAGAAGAACATATAAACAAACTGATACGTAGCTCATCATCTGCATCGCTTCTTCGGGCAGGGTGAGACGTTCCCAGGACTCATGGGCCTCGTCGAGTCTTACATCGACACGCTCGACCTGAGCAAAACGGAGCAGCTCAAAATCTCGAGCTACCTCGACCTTGTCCGGCGTCGCGCGAACGGCTCCTTGAAGACGCCTGCGACCTGGATCCGAGACTTTGTTCGGTCTCACCCTTCGTATAAATTTGACTCGGCCGTGAGCAAGGAGATCAACTACGACCTTATCGTGGCCGTAGATGAAATGTGAGTGCCCGTCCTATATATATTCCTGTCTTCTCATGACTCGATTAACAATGCGCGTCTTCCAGTGAGCGTGGAGTGCGTCGTGCACCCGACCTCCTCCCCGAAGATTACACGGGGAGCGAGAAAGTGTTTGGCTGTCCATACGACTAATTATCAAGCAATCTATATTTATACCTTTGTACCGATAGAGCTTCGTGTTTTGTATAATACTTAGGGGTGCGCTCCCACCTCAGCCAGGCCATAATAATAGCAACGCATTTCTTGAAAGTATAAAAGCGACAATTTTGTATATGATATACGGGGACACAATTCTGCACAACAAACCACATAAGGACGAAACGGTATATTCTCGCCTCGGCCTCATCTCAGAACCCGCTGGCCGTCACACGTAGCTGCTCCAGCTTTTTCTGGACTTCGCTGACGGTCCGGTCCAGCTCCACCGCAATGGCGCTCTGCTTGGCCGGCGGGAGCCTCGCGAACGTCTCGCACAGGTCCCCGTCCACGACCGCCTTGACGGGAACGTAATAGCCGCGCCAGGCGAGGTGGTCCCTCCCGATGAGGCTCGTCTGCTCCGTACGAGTATGCTGCTCGAGCGTCGAGATAAAGTCGACGTCCTCTTTGGACGCCAGCGGGACTAGAACCCCAATCGTGCCATGCAGGCCCGTGTACAGCAACACCTCCCGGCCACCGGCGACCATGGAGACCTTGTGGATGCTCGTGATGAGGTCGCCGACGTGAAAGTGGGCCAAGAGCTGCGTCTTGTGCGGCGCGCCCATGAACATGCCCTTTTCGTGCAGGATGCCCGCGCCCGTCGGGTCGTCGTCGACCTGGTCGGACACCTTGGAGTCTACTCTGTTCACAAACACGTTACCGAAGCGATCGCCTGCCGCGACGGTTGTGTAATCGACCATCGTTGAACACGTGATCCAGCGCGGCTGACCGTCGTCCGCGAAAATGAGCAGACGATTTTCCGGGGCCTTGTAAACGGCGTAATAGACTGATTCCTGCATGTCGCCGACGAGAAGGCGAGAGCCTTGGGTGTTCAGTGTAACAATAGGTGAGTTGAACGACTGATGGTCATGAGCAAAGGATTTGGATGGGACGGCATTGTCGCAACATACTTTGTTCTCGGCTTTTCGCAGCATTTTTTTCTTGCCAATATCATAGACCCTCAAGGCCTTCCCCACACCCGCAACCAATCGACCTTGGAAAGCAAGAAGCGTAAGGGGAACGTCATCTATCTCTGTCTGCACGATGTCAGCTCGCAACTCAAGTATGATCCAGCTTGCAAAAGGCACCTACTTTATGAACTAGTTCCAAATCTGCTCCATCCTCTGTGAACTTGTAAACGCGCAAAAAACCACTTGTGCAAGATCGCGGTGACATCAATGTGTCCTGTGCAGTTCCCACAACGAGGTGTAGTTCATTGCCCCGTGCCTCGAAAGGCACAACAGCGAGTGAGAACGCGGCTTCGTTGTTGTCCAGGTGAAACACTCGAACTGTCCTGTTCTAGTACACCCAAAAGTATGACAACTTTGTTTGTGACAACGGTAACTCAAGAAGCTCACCTCGACGGGATCAACAATGCGAATACATGAGCCCCATGTACCAGCAGGTGCCTTCGGCCGACCGAATTGTTCTAACGGAAGGTCGAGGACCGCCTCATCCACTGTCTTATTTTGCGATCGCTGGGATGCATACAAGTCAGTATCATAGAAGCGACCTCCTAATGGGAGAGTGATTTACCAGTTCTTGCAGCTTCTTGGCACCGGCATCCTCCCCCAGCACCCTGTGGTCAGACTCAATTATGTAAAAGTGGCTATTGCCAGGATGTGTGGTAAATCTGCGGGGTGTGTATGAAAGTTGAAGTGCGTCCTGCTTCAGCTTCGCCCCAAGCTTTGCAATCTGGAAGATGCTACATCGGTATGGAGTCAGAAAGACATACAAAATCAGAGGCGAAACAGCAAGTCAGTAGGAACAATTGGAAATAGAAAGGAATTTCGACATAGATTCATCGAATCATCCGTTCGCCGTAACGTAATGTCATCATGCAGTCGGGGTAGTTTACACAGGCAGCAATGACACTCACCGTAGCACATTGCCCGTAATCCCGATCAGGCCTTCCGGACATAGTTCCGCAGAAAAGCCCCAGGCATAATCGAGTGTGTCAAAAATGAGCGGAGTGAAATGCATAAGATTTTGGTGTGTGTAATTGAGCCATGTTCTAGATGAGAGGGCGAGGATCGCAGGTTGTGATTTGATCTGCACGCGAATGAGGCGGACGGGTCGTGTGCCCAGGAATCTAGGGGGGTAATACGGTCAATACGACAGTAGGTCTCTGTGGTGAGACAGTCACCTCGTCCGTGTGTCCGTGAGTTGCCCGTTCACTGGGTCCAAAACGGTTCTGAGAAGAACGCCAGTCTGCAAGCCAATATTAACAAACATGGTCGGCTGATTCCGGTTAATTCCAGCATCCAGCATGTCCACGATGCAAATGGAGGAAGGGGGTGACGTCAGTGCTTGCAAACTGATCGTTTCCAGTGTGCTGTCTGGGTCTAGCGAGATGATGCGAACCGTCTGGTCCTCACAGCCGACAGCCTATGCAAAGGAACGTCAGCTCATGTCTTGGTCAGGACAAGCGACTTACGAGATATGCCGTCCGCTGACGCCCCTCAGGAACTTCCCCGATGCTCAGCGCAAGGACTGTGCTTCCCATAGCTTTCCGATCCTGGTACTCGTTCAGCTGCCCATCCAAATCTAACTCAAAGTACACTAATTCTGCAGAACTCAGAGCGACGACGACCTGTCGCTTGTTAGTCGTGGCAGCGACGATGGTCTTGCCGGTGGGAACACGCCACTCATTTACTCTGCGATCAGCGAGAACGTGTCGAATGCCTTGTGGGTGGACTTGTAGGAGGGCATCGTCTCCGATTTGTTGTACCGCAAGAGTGGGTGCAGAGGAAAGGAATCCGGTGTCCTGAACCTCCTCTATGTTTTCGCCGATAGAGAGAACCAGAGTACCGTTCACAAATGAAAGGATAATGTAGGAGTCGTAGGTCTCTATCAGGGGGTGAGCCGGATCTCGGTAATGCCTGAGCGAATGGGACTCACCATCGCTTCTAGTCTTGGCAGTCCAGACAGCATTTGGAATACCAGGTAAATCAGAACTCACAGTCTCCTCGACTTCAAGCCCATGCCGAAGCGTCCGGAGCATACTCCGCGAACCACGGCCATTGAGAGTAAAAATTTGAGGAGTGTCAGAATTTGGAAGAAGATTCAAGACCTTGGCATCCAGAATAGGATTTAAAGATTCGATTTCGTCCGCCAGTGCCAAATTTTCGAGCGGCCGAGGCCGGAAGTAGGCTCGAGGAAGAGGGTGGTGGGGCTGGGCCATGCCATATGAGGGGTAGTCTCGTGAATTGAATTCCTTCTCGTCGTCATCGTCTCCAAGTTTTTGGAATTGATAGAGCTGTCTGTGTAGGATCTAATACGTCGATAGGCTAGCATTGATGAGGAAAAAGGCCACGCACTGGTTCCCGAATTCGGAAGCAACAAAGAGAAAACCAGATTTTAGAATGCACAGGCTAGAAGCTACAGGTACTGTGTCAAAATACTTGATTTTTAGTGCCTTGACTTCCTCCTCCTCGTGTTCAATCGTGATTTTATATAAATCTCCGTCCTCACTTTGCAGAAGGAAGAAGAAAGCACCCTGAGTGGATGCTTGTCAGCAATTCAAGAGAAAGGAAGACTGCCCTAACTCACCTTCATTTTATGCATCACCGCTGCCGTAATGATAATTCCCCGCCCGCTCTCCCCGAGTGGGTGCTTCCGCCGAGGGATGGGAACGCGATGTTGAGGTGCATCAGCATTTCGATAGATTATGTGGTCTTCCGTGCACACAAGTACACCTGAAGGACCATCAAACCGCTCGGAAGATGCGAGTTGACCACCTGGAACTTGTACCAGGAAGTTCGCCCTGGGATCCGTGGGCTCACTCCATTTTCGTACGACGTGGTTAAGGCCCAAATCGAGCTCGTAGTAGGTCAATAGCTATCAAACCGGTCAAATGCTGTCCAGGAAAAGACGGTCTCCAGACGAACCTTGCCGGCATTGGCGGCGGCCTCTCCTGTCGGATCTTGGTCAACCTCTGTGTAGTCGACTTCCAAAGCGGCAAACATCGGATTTTCGAAGCCAACGTCGACGCCAATGATTTGATGGACGATGGAGGAGTTCCTATGCGCCTCGAGAGGGGAAGAAATGGTGAGATTGGCCGCTGCATCGCGGTTGAGAATGTATACGAGCTTCGACTTTTCCACTGCGGCAATCATGACCGCCCGTCCCTTGGGGTCGGTTGCAAGGTACTGTCCAGGAACGATCCTCCGTGCGCCGGACTTTCCAAATGTTTCTTGATGAACTTTGACGAAACTGCTAGTGCGAGGGTCATAATCCAGGATCACAATGCGACCAGAATCCGACCCTACAATAGCGTAGTCTGAGAAGATGGGGTCGAATGAGTGAAGGGGGAAGGGCATATACTCACAAGGGCTTACCCTTGGTTCCTCCTGTAAGCCGAAAGGCCGTTAGGGAGCGAATGGAGCCAAAAACGTCTGTCGTGATAATTGTTGAAAGCTTTCCGGTCTGAACATCCGGGCGAAGGAGCTGAAGGCGCGTGCCATGAGAGATGATGATCTCCTGCTGCCTTGCACCGGAAAAGTTGCCAACGATGGCTTGAGGTGCTGCAGTCGGGGGTTGAAGGGTTAAGTTGTACAAGTGCATTCGCGCAAACTTGTGACACGAAAGCACAAAAGCACAAAGGGGGAAGAGTGAGGACGCTCAAGCCAATCCAATGACAAAAACCAAACGCGTATTCTCACTCACGTGACAGACTTTAACACCCACAGAGTAAATGGAATTCAAAGTGCATAGCTGATATTTCTAATTAAAAAAGCAGGTAACAAAACACGATTATCCCCAGCATCATCTCTCCGCACAATTCAAATGACATAGCTGTAAATGTCTTTAGCCTACGGTTCTGCAACCAGAGAAAAGGCGCCCACCGGAAAAGAGGGCTCTTGTCTCCGAGTTCACTATACTTATCTTCCATCTTCCCATCAATTCCCTCACGTTGGCACAATTCTTCCTTTTCCTTGTTTAGCGCTCTGTATTTCCACATCAAGATGGAACTGCATATGATACTTCCCAGCATGCGAATGAATCCCGAGTCCTCCACCGAGCCGATGACCAAGGACGTACCTCAAACCAAGAAAACCT
>Ga0209488_10001094_pt1 | contig 22986 bp, 23 predicted proteins | sample Rivendell_Oct201_8_FD_188349 | JGI IMG/M metagenome (GOLD analysis project Ga0209488, IMG submission 188349) | Vadose zone soil microbial communities from the Eel River Critical Zone Observatory, Northern California, USA -... | ecosystem: Environmental > Terrestrial > Soil > Vadose zone >...
TTCTTGCGCAGCAGAAGATCCCATTCGGTTTCTTCAATGATTGCGGATTCCAGGCTGTTGTCCCGGCGAAACAGGGGAACACAGATCGCTGTGAGAACACCGCCGGCGAGTAGAGCGCAGATCAGGTAATACATCAGTCTTCCGGAGTGAATTTGTCGAGTTCGTCTTCGATCTTCTGGTTGTAACCGGCTACTCTTGCGATTGCGTCCGCGTCCGCCGCCGGTTCCAGCGTGGTTGTCTTGAGGCGTCGCAGGTAATAGATCAATCCGGCGCCCCCAGCCAGCAGGACGGCCAGCGATGCGAGCCATGCGGTGATATTGAATAATCCCTTGAATGGCGGGGCCGCGAGCACCTTCGGACCGTACTTCTCTACGAAAGCGGCGTAGGCCTGATCGTCAGTCAATCCTGCAGCAAGTTTCTCGTGGACTTCCGCACGCATGGGAACTGAACTGGGACAATGGATGTGGTTGCATTCGGTCAGCACCTGCTGGCACCCGCAGATGCACATCATATGGGAGCCCACGAATTTCTCCCTGTCCGTGTCGGCTGTGCCCAGTAGCGGAATCAGGAGGAGGAGACCGGCAATGAGAGCGTTGATCACGCTCTCGCTGCGACGCGGTTTAAGCAACGTGCGTTCCTTCCAGATCGGCACTGGCGGCTTCCTTGTCGTGTTCCTTCCGGCGTCTTCCCGGGGTGGACTTCTTGTTGGGCAGCAATGCGATGATTGTTCCCAATCCAAGCACCACTCCGCCGATCCATACCCACACGACCAGAGGGTTCAGGTAGACATGAAACGCACCGATATGGCCGGCTTCGTCCGAGGGACCCTGATAGACCAGGTAAACGTCCTCGCGAAGTGTTTCGCGAATTGCAATTTCGCTGGTGGGTTGAGTGCCTTCGGATCCTTCATACAGCCGCCGTCCCGGGAGCATATTCGCAACTTTGGCGCCATCCTTGTACAAACTCAGCCGCACGCGATCGCCGGTGTAGTTCTGTCCGCTGACCGGTTCGAATCCATCGACGCGCAACGTGAAATTGCGAATCTGGAATGTATCGCCGATACCGCCATCGAATTCGGCGTCTGAAGTAAAGGCCTGGCCTGACCATCCAATAAAGAGCAGGACAAATCCAAGATGCGCGAGATATCCGCCATAGCGCCGCGTGTTGCGCAGTGTCAGATTCATGATGGCTTCGACGAAGCCCTCTCCGGTTCCCGTCGCGCGCGCTCGTGCTCCTTTGTAGAACTCGCGAAGGATAGAGGTGCCGACGAATGCCGCCATGACCAGCGCGCTCCACGCATAGAAGTGGCGCACGCCCCCAAGCAGCAGCGCCGCTCCAGTGGCGGATGCAACGGCGATGGGAATCATGAAATTGCGCTTGAGGCTGTTGGTCGATGCCTTGCGCCATGCGAGCAGAGGCCCGACGCCGGTCAGGAAGAGAAGAAAGATTCCGATCGGAACATCCACCGCATCGAAAAATGGCTTGCTGACGGTGATCTTGTCTCCAGTGACCCAATCGGAGAGCGATGGCAACATCGTTCCGAAGAGCACCGAGAAGCAGGCAACGATCAGGACCAGATTGTTGAATAGAAAACTGCTCTCGCGCGAAACAACCGACCCCATCTGGTTCTCATTTTTCAAAAAGGGCAGGCGGTCCAGCAACAGGTACAACGACCCCGACAATGCAATCACGATGAATGCCAGGAAGTAACCGCCGATGGGCGATTTCGCGAAGGCGTGAACAGAATTCACCACGCCGCTGCGCGTAAGGAAGGTGCCGAAGACGGCCATGATGTACGACATGATGACCAGAACAATGTTCCAGACCTTCAGCATTCCCTTCTTTTCCTGAACCATTACCGAATGTAGGAATGCCGTGCCGATCAGCCACGGCATCAGCGACGCATTCTCCACCGGATCCCATGCCCAGTAGCCGCCCCAGCCGAGCGTGTGGTATGCCCAGAAGCCGCCGAGCAGGATCCCGGTTCCCAGAATTCCCCAGGCCGCCATGGTCCATCGCCGCGTCGTTCGAATCCAGGTGTCGCCGAGTTGCCGTGTAATCAGGGCTGCAATGGCGAATGCGAACGGCACCACCATGCCAACGAATCCGAGATAAAGCATCGGAGGATGGATCACCATCATCGGATCCTGCAGCAGGGGATTCAATCCCTGGCCATCGGCGGGGGTAAACAGCCCGACGATCTTAGTGCCGACCTCCGCCGCGTTCATCTTGAACGGGCTGGCCACAAACAAGTGCATCGACGTGAAGAACAGCGACGTGCCCATCAGCACCGACGTAACGTACGGCATCATGGCCGTGTGCTTGCGGCGGTTCTGTATCACGACCAGTGCGGTATAAATCGTCAGCAGCCAGCCCCAGAACAGCAGCGAGCCTTCCTGTCCGCCCCAGATGGAACTGATCTTGAAGTAATTCGGAAGAGTGCGGTTCGAATGGCCGGCGACGTATGCGTACGAGAAATCGCTGGTCATGAAAAGGTAGGCAAGAGATCCGATGGCCGTGCTGATCAGGATGAAGACTGCCACCGCGGCATTTCGGCCGCTCGCAATCAGCTTGTCATTTTTGATCCGGATTCCCAGCAATGACGATGCTATCGAGTAGATCGTCACGACGAAGGCCAGCGCTAATGCGAATTGGCCAACCTGTCCCATGAGGTACCTCCTAGTCCAGGCCGGCCTTGGTGGTTGTTATTCCGGCGGCTTTTTCTTTTTCGTATTTCGAGGCGCACTTTGCGGTCATCTGGGTTGCGACGAATACTCCATCGCGATTCAAAGTACCCTTTGCCATTGCGGTCGCGTTGTCGCGGAAGGTGTCGTTCAGAGGATCCTTGCCTTCATATCGTATGGTGATGATTTTCAGCTTGTCGTTCTTGTCGTTGACGTCGAACGTGACGATCCGGCCAGTGCGCTTGATCGACCCGGGCACCACATCGCCTTCGAGTTCGATGTGCCGTCCATATGCGGAGTCCTTCGATGCCAGCAGCTCCGACACGGTCTGGTTGTAAGACATGCTCGCCTTGAATCCGGCATAGCCGAGGTAGATGAGGACCAGGACGATCGCCACAGACCCGACGAGAAACTTAAGTTGTTTAGGTTTCATGGATTTATCCTTGAAAAATCGCAGCCAAAGTATAGCACTTTGAATTGGACGTTCTAGCTCTGAATTTGATCCGTGGTTCGGCGCGGCCAGGCCGATAGTACGAAGATCGCCGTCACGAAAGTCGCGGACGCCAGGCAGTACTGGCAGAAGTGTCGTATAACGAATGCCTGCAGGTACAGCAATACCAGGGTGATCAGAAATCCGGGAAGCGCCAGCCAGAAAATCCAGCGGATCAGCGGCGCCACTTCAAAGGCATGCAACACCGCCAGGCAAAGCACGGCGAAGTAAAACACGAGACCAATCGCGGATAAGGGGATGCGGAAAACTTCTGAGTAGGTGCTGCTGAGAACCTCGTTGCAGCCTCCGGTCACGGAGCAGGGAACATGCACGCCCCGCATCACCGTCAGGTACAGCGCATCGACCATTCCCAGGAAAGCGACGAGGCCGATTGCCGTCGCCCGCTGTTTCATTTAGATGCCTGAAGCGAGGAGTCCACGATCGTCACAAACTCGTCCACTCCCGAGGGCAGAGGATTCAGCGAGCGTCCGTTGATATAGAACGTCGGAGTTCCTTCAACCTTGGCGTCGCTGCCGCGCTTGATGTCTTCCAGAATGCGTTTCTCAATGTCCGGCGATTTCAGCGACTGCATGAATTTGTTCGCATTCAGCCCGAGCTCTCCGGCGTACGCGAGAAACTGGGCTTCCGGGTTTGGCATGTTGGACCATTCTTTCTGGTGCTGGTACAACTTGTCGTGCATTTCCCAATACTTTCCCTGATCCCCGGCCGCTTCTGCAGCCATCGCCGCAGACAAGGCGTGGGCGTGCATCTGGATTAACGGATAGTGGTGGAATTCCAGCTTCACTTTGTCCGGATAGCGACGGAGCAACTCCTCGACCATGGGGTAGTAGTAACCGCAACTGGGGCACTGATAATCGCCAAATTCCACGAGTGTCACCGGCGCAGAAGCCTTCCCGCGAATGTGGCCGCCGCCCGGATTGGCTTCGAAATTCGCCGTTTTTGTGGTGTCACTGGAAGGAGAGGATTGCTTACTCAAATAGACCGCAACGACCGCGGCCAGAACCACTGCGACGACAATTACAGCAATGGGTTTTGTTTTATTGGACATGCGGGAATAGTAATCGAAAACGGAAAAAAAATCCTTGCAAACTTCCCGTCCGCGTCGGACAATCTGCTGCGTCTCGTTATACGAGATAGCAATCCTAGTAGCAGTAAGGCTACTCCAGCCAGGGACGGTAGTCGGAAGTTTTAGGTCATGATGGCCGCCGAGGGATGGAGCCCACGACAACAGGAAGTTTCGAGCGGAACTTAAAGCCAAGATGATAGGAGACTAGGTAGGGAGCCCCCAGATGCAAGAAGCATCTGGGGGCTTTTGACATTCCGGGGAACTTGTATACTTACCGGATGCCGGAATATAACGAAGCTCACGCCAAGGCCGGAATCGACGCGAAACTCCCGTCGATAGAATGCTGGCCCAATCAGTTTCCCGCGTATGACATTTCCATCACGAACCCCGAGTACACATCCATGTGTCCCAAGACCGGTTTGCCGGACTTTGGAACCATCACGATCCAGTACCGTCCGGACAAGCTTTGCCTCGAATTGAAATCGCTGAAGATGTATCTCCAGGAATACCGAAATCTCGGGATTTTTTATGAGAATGCCGTGAATCGGATCCTGAGGGATGTGGTCGCTGCCTGCCAGCCGGCGTCGGCGAAGGTGACCGGAGATTTCACCGCCCGCGGGGGAATGCATTCCCGGATCGAAGCCGAGTACCGGCGGTGAGAGGCCGCGCAACCTTACCTTCAGCGCTTCTTACCGGCGGCCTTCCAGTGCTTCTTGAGGTCTGAGGATTCACTTTCGCTGAGCAGGTTGTCCCAGAAGAATCGTTCGAAATCCGCCGTCGTTCGCCCGGATCGCGCGGCCAGTGTCGCGATCTCCCGCTTGGTCCGCCCAAACGTCTGAGCCGCAGCTTCCGCCTTCAGCACCATGGTTTCCAGGTTCAGTTCGGCGCGGACGATCTCGTTGCCCAGCGCCTGGTACATATGTTTCTGCAGGCGTTTGGACAGATTCTGTCCGACTGCGGCGCGAACCGCCGTACGGAAGCGCGCGCGGTCGATCCATTCGGCAGGCGCCGTGTCCCGCTTGCGGTGATTGATCAACGGCCAGAGGCGGTCGAGATCGAGGTTCAGAAAGCCTACTGGCTTGCCATCCACTTCGACCACCATTTGAAATCCCGAATCTTCACTTTTCGCCGGACTCTTGGCTGCTCGACTCATCGCATCCCCCGTTTATTTAAACTGCCGAACCGCATCGGCGATGTGTTTACTGCTGATGCCATACTTATCCAGAAGAGCGTCCGGCGGGCCGGACCGCGGAATCTCGCGGACCGCAAGCTTCACCACCACCGCCTGGTTTCCCACCGCATTCAGCACCGCGTCGCCCAGCCCGCCTTCGGCATAGTGGTCTTCCACCACGACGATGCGGCCGCCGGTTTCCCGGGCCGCGGCGAGCAGTCCATCGCGATCGATTGGCTTTACAGAGTATGCATCGATGACACGAATTGCGGTTCCTTCTTTGCTTAAAATATCGGCCGCCTTCAGCGCTTCGTGAACCGTGATCCCGGCACCAACCACGGTCGCCTTGTCGCTGGCCGACTTCCGCAGCGTCTTGGATCCACCGATTGGAAACAACTCTTCATTGGAGTACAGCAATGGTGTCTTGGGACGCGTGGTACGAATGTAGCAAATTCCGTGGCGCTTTGCGGCTTCACCCACGAGGCGTTCTGTCGACACCGCATCCGACGGGTAAAGCACCGCGCTGTTGGGAATCGGCCGGAACATCGCCAGGTCTTCCAGGCCCATTTGCGAAGGTCCATCTTCCCCGATCGAAACACCGCAATGCGACCCGCAGATCTTGATATTTGAACCGGAAACTCCGGCCATCCGGATCTGATCGTATGCACGCGTCAGAAAGGCCGCGAACGTGGCCACAAACGGAATCTTCCCTCGGGCCGCAAGTCCCATGGCGACTCCCACCATGTTCTGTTCCGCGATAAACATTTCCAGGAACTGTTCCGGTTTGGCTTTCAGGACTTTTTCGGAAAACGTGGAGTTCTTGGTGTCGCCGTCGAGAGAAATAATCTGAGGGTTTGCCACCGCGAGCTTTGCCAATGCATCGCCGTAGGCTTCGCGCGTGGCAGCGGTATCGTCGGGTTTGCGCGTCGGAGCGATGTCGCGAATTGCCGCTGCAGGCGGGGCATTTTTAGGCCACGGTCTTGGATTCGCCTGGACCTTTTCCGCTCCCGCAACCGGTGTCGACAGTTCGGCCAGCGCCTTGTCGAGGTCGGCCTTGGGAATCGGCTTGCCATGCCACCCGTCTTTGTTCTCGACGAACGACACGCCCTTACCCTTGAAAGTCTTTGCCACAAGAGCCCGCGGCTTGTCTCCAGCTTTCGTCCGGAACTCGTCGAATGCCGCAACGATCGCAGCGTAGTCATGACCATCCACCGTGACCGCGTACCATCCAGCGGCGCGGAATTTGTCGGCGAAACGTTCGACATGGAATTCATCCATGGTGCGCTGGCTTTGTCCAATGCCATTCACATCGACGGCGGCGAAAAGATTGGCGGCCTTGTAGTGTCCGGCCAGAGTTGCGGCTTCCCACACGGAACCTTCGGCGCATTCTCCATCGCCCATCAGGACGTAGGTGTTGAATGCCGTCGCATTGAGCCTGGAGGCGAGGGCGTTGCCCAGTCCGGCGGAGAGGCCCTGGCCGAGAGAGCCCGTAGCCACATCGACAAAAGGAATTCTCGGTGTGGGATGTCCTTCGAGAATGCTGTCGATTCGTCTTAGCGTTGCCAGTTGAGGCACGGTAAAGATGCCCGCCTCGGCAAACGTCGCATAGAGCAGCGGTGCGGCATGTCCCTTGGACAGCACGAAGCGATCGTTTGCCGGGTTATCCGGGTCCGACGGATCGAACTGCATTTCGCGAAAGAACATCACCGAAACGATGTCTGCGGCCGACATGCAGGACGTGGGGTGGCCCGAGCCGGCTTCGGTAGTTGCCGTGATGGAATGAATGCGGAGGCGCCGCCCGATTTCCTGAAGTGTTGCAATGGATGTTGTCATGATCTGAACGTCTTCCTTAGTAAGTTGAAAGCGGAGAGGGTGGGATTCGAACCCACGGTGGAGTTTCCCCCACTCCGGTTTTCGAGACCGGCCTGTTCAACCAGCTCCAGCACCTCTCCGTACTGGCAAACGATCCACTATTCTACGGTACTCCCTCGCGTGTGGCACAATGAAAGCAGGAGATTTTCCCCATGCCCGACAAGATTCCCGAGACTCACACCGACGCGATACCGTCTTCGATCCCCAACAATATCGCTCTGGAACTTTACCGCAAAATGCTCGGCGTTTATTTCATCGAAGAGCGGCTGAAGATTTTCGGCAAGCAGGGCAAGGTATCGTTTCACGCCTCCACGCGAGGTCACGAAAAAGTTCAGATCGGCACCGTCATGTTGATGAAACCGGGACTCGACTGGTTCTTCACCTACTATCGCGAGAAGGCCGTCGCCTATGCGCTCGGTATGCCCGCAAAGGATATTTTTCTCCACATGCTCAGCCGCGAAGGCGACCCCAGTTCCAACGGCCGGAACATGCCGGAACATTTTTCGTCGCGCGAGCTTCGGCTGGTTTCCGGAACCGCCTGCACCGGCACCAAGTATCTGATCGCTGTCGGCGCGGCGCGAGCCGCTAAGAGGGAAGGCAATGGCGCCATTGTTTATGTGTCGTCCGGAGAAGGCGCCACCAGCGAAGGTGAATTCTTCGAGGCACTCAATTGGGCCACGCGCGAACAGCTGCCGGTGTTGTTCCTGATTCAGAACAACGGCTATGCGATCAGCGTTCCTCAGTCCGCGCAGACGCGCTCTTCCATAAAAGACATGGCACAGGGATTCGGCATTGGAATGCCGTCGTACCACGTCGAAGGCACGTGGTACGAACCGCTGTATCAGCTTCTGCCTCCCGTCATTGAGAAGATGCGAGCCGGTGGCGGGCCGGCCCTGATCGAGGCGGATGTGATTCGAATGGATTCCCATTCCTCATCCGACGACCAGATGAAGTACCGCACCGAAGCCGATATGAAGGAAGTGCGGAAGCGCGATCCGCTGGCGCAGACCGAGCGCTACCTTTTGCGAAACGGAATTTATACCGAAGATCAGGTCGCGAAAGTACGTGCGGAAATTCAGGGTGAAATCGATGCCGCAGCCGAAGACGCCGATGCGCAGCCCCAGCCCGCCGTGGGACACATCACATCGCACGTCTACAGCGACGACGCTCCGACGTTTGCGGAGAAAGCTCCCACCTTCGTTTCATCCGATACGATTTCCATGATCGAAGCGATCAACCGCGGGTTGCGTGAAGAGATGGAACACAATCCGAGAATCGTCATGTGGGGCGAGGACATCGCCGATCCCAAGGGCGGCGTGTTTGGTGTGACGCGCGGATTGAGCACGGCATATCCCGATCGGGTGCAGAATTCGCCGCTCGCCGAAGCGAGCATTGCCGGAGTCGCCGGCGGCATGGCCATCGGCGGATACAAACCCATCGTTGAAATTCAGTTCGCCGATTATGCGTGGCCGGCGTTCATGCAGATGCGCAACGAAATTCCCACACTGCGCTGGCGCAGCAACGGTGCGTGGAAGAATCCCATGGTGGTGCGCATTGCCTGCGGCGGCAGGATCAAGGGCGGGCCGTTTCATTCCTGCTGTCCGGAGACGTTCTACGCTCACACACCGGGCTGGTATGTTTGCTTTCCGAGCACTGCCGAGGATGCCAAGGGTTTGATCAAGACTGCGGCGCGCTGCGACGATCCCGTGATTTTTCTCGAACACAAGAGGCTGTATCGCCACATCTCGGCGAAGTCGCCGGAGCCGAATTCGGAATACCTGATTCCATTTGGCAAGGGAAGGATTCGAAGGGAAGGGAAGGCGGCAACCATCGTGACCTGGGGAGCGACGGTGTACACGGCGCTGGAGATTGCGGAGGAATTCGATCTGGAAGTCGTCGACCTGCGCACCATCGTTCCGATGGACGACGAGATCGTCTACAACAGCGTGCGGAAAACGAACCGTGTTCTGGTGCTGCACGAGGATTCGATCACTCTGGGATGGGGAGCCGAAGTGGTGTCGCGCATCGCGGCGAGTTGTTTCGACCACCTGGATGCGCCGATCATGCGGCTTGGCGCGAAGGATTGTTTTGTGCCGTCGGCCGTGTCGCTGGAAGACGAAATGCTGCCGTCGGTGGATGATCTGCGCGAAAAAGTGAAAGCGCTGATTGCATATTAGGTGATCCTTCTCCCTCAGGGAGAAGGTGCCGCGAAGCGGCGGATGAGGGAATCAATGGTGTGAACAAAATGGGGACAGGCCCCGAATTCGATCCGGGATGGATGGAGACCGGAAGGTTTGTGTTTCGAATTCGGCTCCAGTCCCCACTTTGTTCATACATTTCTTCACGCTAAACTGCGAGCTATCTCTCCCTCTTCTTTTCAAAAAACTTTTGGACGATCTCCCGGCATTCTTCCTCCATCACGCCGGCAACCACCTCCACCTGATGATTCAGCCGCACATCAGCCAGGATGTTGTAGATGGACCCGGACGCTCCCGCCCTTGCGTCCGCCGCGCCATACACCAGCCGCTTGATCCTTGCGTGTACCATCGCCCCGGCACACATCACACACGGCTCCATCGTGCAATAAAGCGTTAACCCCGCCAGCCGATAGTTCCCGATTGCCTTCGCCGCCTCGCGCATCGCCACAATCTCCGCATGCGCCGTCGGATCATGCAATGAAATCGGCTGATTGAATCCTCGCGCGACAACATTCCCGTCGGCATCCGCAATCACCGCGCCGACAGGAACCTCCCCCATCTCCTCCGCATACCGCGCCTCGCGCAGCGCCAGTTCCATTGATTCTCGATCCACCATGGCATGTTAAACCAGCCGGTTGATTTCAACCATCAACTGCTATAATCGCGCCGTGTCCACCCTGAGTAGGTTCCTCGAACGATGCGGATTTCATCTTCCGTTCCTGCACGACTGGCTTGACGAGCGCGACAACCTGCGGCGTAAGACCCGTGCTCTGACAGATGACCTGGAAATCGTTCACCGCGAGCTTGCGGTGCTCTCCGGCCAATGGATGCCCCCTGGGCATTTCTATTCACCGATCCCTTCGATTCCGGAGATTGAAATGAAACGCGATTCGATTTTCCATATTGAGAAGGAGATTCCCGGAATCGATCTGAAGGAGACGCGCCAGCTCGAACTTCTGGATCACTTCCTGTCCTGGTATGAGGAGCTGCCGTTCCCGGACATCAAAACCCCCGGCCACCGATACTGGTACGAGAACCCGAACTACTCCTACTCGGATGCCATCGTTCTGTATTCCATGATGCGATATTTGCGCCCGAAGAGAATCGTCGAAGTGGGCTCCGGCTACTCGTCCTGCGCCATGCTCGACGTCGATGAATTGTTCCTTGGGAAGTCGATCGAGTTTACATTCATTGAGCCGTATCCCGAGAGATTGCTGCTGAATGTCATCACGGATAGCGACCGTTCGAGGTTGAAGATACTCGATAAGAACGTCCAGGATGTTGAGCTCGGAGTCTTCCGGAAGCTTGGACCAGGGGACATCCTGTTTATCGATTCTTCTCATGTATCCAAGACCGGCAGCGATGTGAACTATCTGTTATTCACCGTTTTCCCCGTTCTCAAGCCGGGCGTGTTCATCCATGTTCACGATATCTTTCATCCATTTGAATACCCACCCGAATGGGTTTTCGAAGGTCGGGCATGGAACGAGGCCTATTTGCTTCGCGCGTTCCTGACCCACAACAAGGCGTATGAGATTCAATTCTTCACATCGTATGTGTTTCGTTATTTTCTCGACCGCATTGAATCGCAGCTTCCTCTCATGCTGAAGTGCCCGGGAGGAGGTATCTGGCTTACCAAGAATGGGAATCTGAACGCGGCATGATTCTGAATCTGCATCTGGCAGTGGCTATCATACGAAGACATGAATCAAGCCGGTAGCAAACGGGTGGTCGTTGTTCTTGGTGCGCACCGGGGCGGGACGGGCGCCGTCGCTCGCGCCCTGACGGTTCCGGATTCCGAGGATGGCGAGCTTTCTGCGATCAACGAAGAGCTCGTTGCCCATTTTGGATTCTCCTGTAATCAGCTTGGCGTTGCGTGGCGTTCTGCCGATTCCGATTCGTCACTCGCGTCGATGAAAACTCGGGCTATGGAATTCCTGGCAAAAAGGGGTTCGAAGGTTCGCGGGATTCTGGTTCTGGCGGACCCGCGCATTTGCCGCTCGATGTCGTTCTGGAAACCGGTGATCGCCGAAAGCAAGCTCGCTGCCCGCTACCTGATTGTGGTTCGAAACCCAGTCAGCGTCGTCCGCTCTCTTGAAGCCAGGGACGGAATTCCACCGGAGAAAGCGTGTCTGTTGTGGCTTCAGCACATGGTGCCGGCATTTGCGGAGACCGAGGGCCGGCAACGTCTGGTCGTTGATTACGACTTACTCTTGGACGAGACGTCATCGCAGCTGCAGCGAATTGCCCGCGCTCTCGATCTCCAGACAATCGACAATGGTCCTGACGCCGGGTTGCGCCATTCCAGATATTCGGTTGCGGATTGTTGCCTCGATTCGAATACTCCCGAGGACGTCCGGTTGGCGTATTCGTTATTTTCAAAACTTTCACGAGACGAAATTTCTCATGATCAGCCTGAGGTCATTGGGCAGTTCAAAGGTCTTTGTTCCCGCCTGCTGGCTCTCTCCCCCCTGCTGCATTATGTGAATTCGCTGGAGGACGACAAGGCAGGCCTGTCGAAAACCATCAGCGAATGGGATAGCCGGTTGACGGCAAGCCAACGCCAGATCGAACAGTTCGATGCCAAATTGAGAAATGCCCGGACCGAGTTGGAAGGCGCTCGCGCGAAAATCGTTTTGCTGAACCAGACCATCATCAATCGTGAATCTCAGGTCATCAAGCTTACCGGAGATGTCGCGATTACAAATTCCACGATTGCCTCCATGGCATCATCTCCGTCCTGGCGTTTGACGAGTCCGCTTCGCAAGATGAAACACCTGCTGTCCAAACGCGCTTCACAACTGCAGTCCCCAATTCCCATGCCAGTGGACGTTCAGATAGCGTCCTCACCGAAGGATGAGCGGGGCGAGTTTGACGCGGAGTTCTATCTTCAGTTGTATCCATATGTGCGGGATTTTCTTGGCGGAACTCCCTACGATCATTTCGTTCTCTACGGCAGGAATGAAGGCAGGCTGGGTTCGATGCCCCCGCTGAAAGTAACGGGAGACTTGACCCGTCTGGATCGCCAGAAAGAGAACGTCCTTATCGTCAGCCACGAAGCGACCGCGACTGGCGCGCCGGTGCTCAGCCTGAATATCACGTGGGAACTCAAGAAGCGGTACAACGTCGTGAGCCTGCTGCTTGCAGGAGGACCCGTATTCAACGATTTTGCGAATTCGTCGGACGTCTGCGTCGGCCCCGTGTTTCAGCATGGGGAGTTCGTATGCCGCTATCAAATCGATCGTCTGCTGGCCCTTTGCAAGTTCAAATTTGCAATCGTCAACAGCGCAGCTTCGAGAATTGCACTATATGAACTGGCAAAGCATTTCGTCCCGTCCGTTGTGCTGATTCATGAGTTCGCGGTATCCCTCCGGCCACGGAATGCCATGCAGGAAACCGTGTTCTGGGCATCTCAGGCAATTTTCTCCGCGGACATCGTTCGAGAGAATGCTGCCGCAGCTTATCCGGATCTGTTAAACCGGCTTCCGGAGGTGATACCCCAGGGTAAGTGTTCGTATCTTCCCTCAATTGTGGATGATTCTTCGCCGGAACTTGCGGCCATTCAGATCGGACGGACGCTTCGCCCCGCCGGATGGCCCGACGACACGCCTGTGGTCATCGGTGTGGGCTCCATTCAGATTCGAAAGGGAATCGATTTGTTTGTGTCGTGTGCCGCACGCGTTGCGCAAAGCATCCGCTGCCGGTTCGTCTGGATCGGAGCGGGTTATGAGCCCGACACCGATACCTTGTACTCGTTGTATTTGGAAGACCAGGTCCAGCGCGCGGGCTTATCGGATAGTTTCACATTCATGAACGAGACGTCCCGGATCGACGTCGCATACGACAAAGCGGATCTTCTCGTATTGAGTTCGAGACTCGACCCGTTGCCCAACGTCTGCATCGACGCCATGTCGCGGGGGCTCCCGTTCGTCTGTTTCGATAGAACGACAGGCATTGCGGATCTTCTTCGTAAGAATGGACTGGAGTCGGAGTGCATTGCGCCCTACCTCGATGTGGAGAGACTTTCATTGCTCGCTCTCTCGTTCCTGAAAAGCCCGGAGCTTCGGAAGGATGTGGGTCGCCGGCTGCAAGAAATTGCGCAACGGACATTCGACATGACGTCATATGTCGATCGAGTCGAAAAAATTGCCTTGAGTTGGAGCGATCGAGCTGCCCAGGAGGGCGCCGATTGCGCCACTGTTGCGGAGAACTCCCAGCTGGATTTCGGCTATATGGCTGGACCGATGAAATCCATGCCGGCCAGAAGCGACTTGATACGCGCATTTGTCCGTTCGTGGGCGAGCGGATACTCACTGAGAAAACCGTTTCCGGGATTTCATCCGGGAATCTATCTGGAGAAGTGCGGCATTCCCGGCCTGGACTGCGATCCGCTGGCCCATTACGTGCGCGCGGGGTCGCCGGCAGGACCCTGGTCCTACGAAGTCCTCGGACCTTCCAGCCGATCCAATGAAATCCCAGTGCCGACCAGTTCGTCCGTGGCTCTGCACCTGCATGTGTTTTATCCCGATCTTGCGCCCATCATCATGGAAAGGCTCAATGACAACCGTGTGAGGCCGGATCTTTTCATCAGCGTTCCTTCGGAGGCGGTCCGTAAGGAAATCGAGTACGTGGCGCGAGTCTACAAGGGGCTCACGATTCAGATTCAAGTCGTGCCCAATCGGGGGCGGGACATTGGCCCGTTGCTGACAACGTTCGGTCCGCGCTTGATTGAAAAATACGAATACATCGGCCACTTTCACACAAAGAAGACGGCGGATCTTGCGGATAGTTCTGCGGGAGAAATCTGGTTTTCATTCCTCCTCGAGAATCTCATCGGCGGCATCGGCCGGATGGCCGATGTGATTCTCAATAGAATGGCAGAGGACCGAACCATTGGCATCGTCTTTCCCGATGATCCGCACGCCATTGGATGGTCGGGTAATCACGAGAGTGCGTGTCGACTGGCGGTGAGGATGGGTTTGAGGCAACCCACCGAGTCGCATTTCAATTTTCCGGTCGGCACCATGTTCTGGGCGAGAAGCGCGGCGCTGCGCCCGCTGTTCGAGTTGAATCTGGATTGGTCCGACTATCCCTCCGAACCGCTGCCGTATGACGGAAGCATGCTTCATGCGATCGAACGGCTCATTCCTTTTGTGTCGGAAGCCGCCGGTTTCCGAGCCGTAACGACACGCGTTCCCGGCGTCATCCGTTAATCGAGTAACGACTCGTGCGTCCCGACAATCTCGGGCGATGCAAGGTTCCCATTGTTGACGACAATCGTCGCTGCACGTCTGGGTTCGCAGGTATAACTGTTGACCTTCGATATAACGCCGGTTCTCCGCCGCATTTGGATCCGGCGAACCTTCGTCCGCGAGCGTCGTCTTGCCCGCTCCGTCGACGCCATCGATGGCGACACGGACCGGATTCGGACGAGACACGCCGACGATTCTCTCAGCCAGCATCTTCAACAATACGGAACGATTCATTGCTATGCGAAGCCTCCGACTGACTAGGAAAAGAAAAGCCGCCGCCAATCGGAGTTTTTCCGCAGCCTGCTAGGAGCGAGTACGACCGAAAAACAAGACGTAGCCGTCGGCGTCTTTGAGTTCGAATCCCCGTAATCCATCATGAGTATCCTTGAGCGGTATCGAGAATTCGACATTCCGCGATGCAAACTCGGCGGCCAGCGCGTCAGGGTCCGGAACGTAAAGAAAAGCGTCCCAGCGAGCTGCAGGCTTCCTCCTGTAGTTTGGGAGCGGCTCGACGCCGACACTCTTGAATAAGATCTCTGCGCCACCCCGGCGAACGATGCCGAAGAAGATGTCGTCAGGGGCAGGTCCCTCGAAGGTGATCTCAAATCCAAGCCGGTCACGATAGAACGACAAGGCTCTCGGCACGTTCTGCACAATGAAGAACGGCGAGATGCCGGCAATTTCTGGTCGCGTCATAGGTACATCCTCAAACCTTTTGCCGGCTGGCGAGTCTGCGCTTCAGCCGCTGTGCTGCAGCAGCGGCGACTGCCCGGCATTCCTGCGGTGTCACCAAGCCCTCTCAAGTCATTTTTGAAAAGTTTTTCAGCGCAACGAAAACAACAATTGCTGGTATCAGGAGAGCCAGGATGCTCCAGAGTCCCATTGCATACAGAACGAGCTGGTTCAGGGCAACCAGGCTGACGTATGTATATGCGGCCCATCTCTTCATCATCCACAAGCCGACCATGCACACCAATCCCGTTAGGGAAGCGAAGGCCAGGAAAGGTGGATACCAGGTTCCAATTTGTTGAGCGGGAGATGTAAAGACCAGCGGAAGGCTGAAAAGCGACCCGATGAAACCGATCACACAAATGACTGTTAATGAAGTCGGACGCCTGGCTTTTTCGATCATCCTGATTACGATTTAGATTTCGGGTCGGCTTGTCCGTCGGCCGGCACTAATGCGCCCGCCGTAACGCTTTCTCTATGCATTCCTCTGCATGACCTTCCGCACCAATCGCGGACCAGTTGTCGATATCATCCTCTCGAAACTGACGGAGTAACAAACTCGGTGTCTCCAACTCCACGGGTTCAAGGTCCTCTCAGGTGTTCCGGCTAACGTTGCCGCTCAGCAGCCGGCGGAGCCTGTTGGCTACAGCGGCGGGTTAGGCGTCGGTATTTGGTTTTCAGGCATGAAACTCACTGTCCTGCTGGTGGCTGCCAGAGTTCGACCTTATTGCCCTCAGGATCCATGACCCAGCCGAACTTCCCGTACTCGGAGTCGTCGGTCTTCTCCAGGACGTTGCATCCTTCGTCCCGAAGCGATTGAAGTAGAGCAGTCAAGTCCTCGACGCGATAGTTGACCATGAAGGTCGACTTGCTTGGCGCGAAGTGCTTACCATCGTCGGCACCGATGAGCCACGCGGTCGTTCCCTTTGCCGGATTGCCCGCGGCATCGGTCCAGTCGAACGCGGCGCCTCCCCATGATTGGACGTCAATGCCCAGGTGATGCTTGTACCAGGCCCGCAGCGCGACAGGGTCCTTCGCGTGGAAGAAGATTCCTCCGATACCTGTGACTCTCTTCATTCGATTCTCCTAAGTGTGGCCAAGTTGGAGCCTACTGCGTCCGATCTGTGAAACCTGTTTTGTTCTTCGGCGATTGTCTTCATTGTTCGAATCCTCTCGCCGGTCAACCCAGGCCTTTCGCCTTCGTTCTCGCCTCACCCAGTTCCGCCTCCTTCGCGAGCTGCACGGCCTGAGTCCGGCGCCGCGCTGAGAGCTTGTCGAAGAGCCGGGCAGCATGGGTCTTTGCGACGCCTAACGATTCTCACGCTCAACCGCAAGCGTCGCGGACATACTACTGCGAATTTGCATACCCCCTCACGCGCGGATTGGCGGCTGACAGAAGTTAAGGCCCCTCAACTAGCACTGCAGCGGGACCATCGCAGTTTGCGCAGGCGCGCACAACCTGCAATGCCTCCCGCAGATAATGAGCGAGTAAATCATCATTCACCACTTCGCTGACGAAAGACAGTTCGGCCACCAGCGTTGCGCACTGATCCTTGTGAAGCGAAGTCTCACAGTAGAGCTCGATTGTGGGTAACAGATGAAGGTTGTACGCCCGTGCGATGGCTTGAGCGCGCGCGAAGAGGCTTTCAGGGAGGCAGACCGTTTGCCGATCGCCTCGGTCGCGTGTCGACAGGCTCAGGCACACGGGCTGATCGTTCGCATATGTGGCAGACAAGAACCGATCGCCGTAGTCGTTGTTCATAGCGTTTATGGTTGCTGCCTTACGATTCCGGCGATGGGCCGCAAGCGTCGCGGACAGTGACCGTTTATTACCACGAAACCACGGCGCGCCGATTGACGCCTCCATCGCCGTGTTATCCCGCAGTCGGTTGTTTGCCTCGTCCTGACCCCACCCAATCAAGACCTACGTCGAGCGCCGCGCGCAGCCGGGCAGCGAGTTGCGCCGCGCCGAGCTGAATATGGCGGACATTGATAATCTGATGCTCCAGTTTCGACACCTTGTACCAACTGAACCCGCTTTCGGGACTCATCGGATCAAACGCATCCACCGCGGAATCGACCATTGCATCGCATACACGCCAATACTCCAGCACCTGCTCCCGCGTATATGGATCAGGAATCAGACGGAGGCTGCTGTTGGGATCGGGTGGCCCCGCTATCCCGTCCTCGTGCTGGACATTCCCCTGGTGATTCTTCCATGGCTGAAAAGCGGCTTCATTCGGCTGAAGATACAAATGTGCAAAGAACAGGGTGTGATAGGCGGTTTGCCAAAATGCATTAACCTGGTCCGTGCGGTACCAAAGCTCCTCAGGACATTTCTCAAGTGCCTGTCGAAGCATCGCCAATGAAGCGTGATATTGGTTTTTCAAAACAGTTCTGAGAATCTCGGAAGTTTCTGTCTGATTCATATGGTTCGACTCTCGATAGTGCAGGGATAACGGTTTGCCGCTCAGCCGCCGCCAAAGGCGGTCGGCTGCAGCGGCGTTAGACGCCATGTGCTCATCCGGCATCTTGCTTCCCGAGCTCTTGAGCGAGCCCAATGAGAATTCCTTCCGGGCCTCGGATGTAGCACAGCCTATACATGTTTTCATACTGGACCACTTTACCGACGAGCTCCGCGCCGCGTTTCCCGAGCCTTGTGAGTGTATCGTCGATGTCCTCCACTGTGAACATGACACGTAGGTATCCGAGAGCATTAACAGGCGCGCTTCGGTGATCTGCGACCACGGGCGGCGCGACAAATCGGGAGATTTCGAGCCGGCTGTGACCGTCCGGCGTACGCATCATGGCAATCTCGACACGCATGTCGCGCAATCCAGTGACTCCGTCTGCCCAGTCTCCTTCGATTGGGGCGCGCCCTTCAAGCTCGAGGCCAAGTTCCGCGAAGAATTCAATAGCAGCATCGACGTCTGCTACCACGATGCCAACGTTGTCCATGCGCTTGACCTTCATAATTTCTCCTTGGCGTCTAACGGCTCAACGCTCAGCCGCGAGCGGCGCGGGAAGCCAACCCGCGACGGGCCGTAGCCGAAACGCGCCGCCCGTCGGCTGCAGCGTTTTGTTGGGCAGCCCTGCGGCGCGTCAGGTCACTCTCAGCGTCCACAACGATCGGACACAACTCATTGGTGGAATGGACTGCCAAAAGCAAGTTCGTACCCATCCGGGTCGCGAACAGTAAATTCGTCGAGGCCATAGTCCTGCCGTTCAACCGGACCGGGATTAGCCCCCTTACGCAAAAGTTCGTTGTGAAGTTCTTGAGCGCTATCGACAGCGAAGTGGAAAACGACATCATCATACGATTGCGGATCTGAACGACGGCCCCGAACTGTCCGCTCGTGCGAGACATTGATCATGATGCGAATCGCGCCCTGAGACAAACTTGCCCACATCAGTTTGCCCCCGATCGCGAATTGGTCGGTCACTACAAAGCCGAAATTGTCCGCGTAAAACTTGATGCTGCGTGAAGCATCCTCGACATTGAGAAGCGGCGTAAGCGTGTTCATCGATTTCTCCCAAGGAGCGTGTGTCCGCCCAACATATATTGGACCTGCAGCTCAGTTGGCCAAAGGCTGCAGTATTTCTGCAGTCTAACTCCAAGCTGAGATTCCAATCTTGACCATTTTCGCTTTCATCGCGAATCTCATACATCGATGTTTACTGACAGGCCGGAAATGTTAGGTCGCGCATTCTCGCAACCTAACCAGATAAGTAATTATGCGGCGACGCGACGGAGAAGTTTCAGAACGGCGCGAACATCCGAATTCCGACCAGGATCTGAAGATGAGTTTGCTGGTTCGCGCCAATCCGGAGACGGCGGAAATGGCGGCGCGCGGTGCCGGGTGAGAGAATTTGTCGCGGAATCTTCCAGATATTCGAGCACGCATACTGCACGCCCCGCGCGGTGCCGAGAATGATGGCGGCTATTGTCAGGGGAATTTGAAAATCCAGGTAGAACAGGCCATAGGCCAGCAGCGATGCCAGCACCGCGATCTGGTAATGCCGTGGATCCCGCGACAACCCCATGCCCCATGTCTCCCGGTTCGCCATTCTATAGGCGATAACGGACGAAGAGAGGTTTTCTTAGAGGTGAATGTTTTTCAGCGCCTCCCGTTTGCTCAGCGGGCTCAGGCGGTCGCCTTGCTCTGTCACATAACGGCGAACTTCGTTCGGATTCGTCCAGGCATATTGACGCAACGCCCAACCGATCGCTTTGCGCAGAAAGAATTCCTTCGAGTCCAGCGACGGTTCGATGCAGAGGTACAGCAAACGCAAGTCGGTGGCCTTCTTGAAACCCAGTTGGCAGAGGATCGAGGTGCGACGCTTCCACATGTCGTCGGAGCGGCTCCAGGTGCGCATGGTCTTCGCCATGGTTTTCGCGTGGCGGCGCAGAAGATCGCCGACGCAGTGCGAGGCAATCGTGTCGACGTAGTCCCACCACGCGCCGGTGACAATCATTTCTTCATACATGGGCAGTGCTTCGGGCGTCTGAAATGCCTTCGCATTTCGGTATTCGCAGAGCGCGATCGCGGCGTAGCGTTCCTCTCGGAACTTTGCGTGGCGCCAGATATGAAGGACGGCGTCCTGCCATTCCCTGGCGTCGTTGAATTGGAGAGAACCCAGGATTTCCCGGAACAGCTTTCGAGCCACAGGCGCCTGCACGCCGTGATAGGGCATCGTCGATTTCATGTAGCGCTGCATGTCCGGCGCCTTTCGCGGGTCGGCGGCCTGCTTCAGTTCGGTTCTCAGTTTTCGCAGTAGTTTGATGTTCATGGGTCGAGTGATATGTAAATGAATCCTGGAAGTGAAGGACATTGCCCTCCTGAGTCAGGAGGGCAGCGAGATCGAAGATCTCGCGAGGGGTGGTTCCTAAGCGGAAACGTGTCGGCTTGGGAACCACCCCGGCGCTTTGCGCCACCCCTCCTGACTCAGGAGGGGAATATTCTGTCCCATATTCTCCATAATACGGAAGAATCCCGTACAATACCTCCAACTCGATGACGAGGACAGACCCCTCCGAGAGGTCTTTCTGAAAAGGAAATCGATCCGTCGATAGGCCGTACTAGGAAAGAACACCGAAGCGCCGCCTCTGCATTCCACGAGGCGGAAGCTGGATGGCACCGCCGCTGCAAAGTGGTTCCAGCAACTTTGAAAGGCGGTTCCCATGTCGGCCATCCGAAAATCCTTTGTCGCGGATCTCCATCTTCAAGTTGGAACCAGCGTCACCCTGCGTGGCTGGGTCTATCACCTCCGCGTTCTGTCAAAGACCACGTTCGTCATTCTCAAGGACTGCTCCGGCGAGGCCCAGTGCGTAGCCGCGACGGAAGTCCTTCGCGAAATGCATCTGAAGCTGGACGACGCCATCGAGATTCGCGGCACCGTGCGCCGCGATGCGCGCGCAAAGCATGAAGTGGAAATCGACGTCGAGTCCGTCGAGATTCTGAACCGGTCCGCCAATGTTCTGCCGTTCAACGCCTCGTCGGACACCGCGCACATCGGGTCGGATCTGCTGCTGGAGTATCGTCCGCTGGCTCTGCGAAGCGAGCACGTGGGCAATGTGTTCCGGGTTCAGGCGGCGATCCTGAAATACTTCCGCGAATTCCTCATCGCGAATCGATTCACCGAAATCGTGTCGTCGAAAATTGTGTCCGGCGGCACCGAGGGCGGGACGAATCTTTTCGAGATCAAGTATTTCGATCGCGTGGCGTACCTGGCGCAGAGCCCGCAGTTTTACAAGGAGCACGGAGTCGCCGGATTCGAGCGCGTGTTCGAAACCGGACACGTCTACCGTGCGGAGCCGCACGCGACGCGGAGGCACCTGACGGAGTATTACTCGCTCGATCTGGAGATGGGATTCATCGACGGACCGGAGGATGTGATTCAGCTGGAACGCGAGCTGCTGACGTTCATCTTCGCGAAGATCAATGAAGAATTCAGCACGGCGTTGCCGTCGATGATGACGGTTCCGATCTGGGAGTTTGGTGAATGTGTCGATCGGTTGCGCGCGGCGTTCGGGAGCGAACATCTGGTCGACGACCTGGACCCGGAAGCCGAGCGTCAGCTGTGTGTGCTGGCGGAGAAGGAGTGCGGAGTGCCGGCCATGTTCGTCCTCGGATTTCCGCTGTCGGGGCGGCCGTTTTACACGCATCCGCGAACGAGCAGCACCGCGGCGGGTTTCGATCTGCTGTTCCGCGGGTTGGAGATCACGACAGGTGGGCAGCGGCTGCATCATCGTGCCGACCTCGAGTCGGCGTTGAGTGCGCGTGGGATTGCGCCATCGTCGTTCGAGAATCATCTTCGGATGTTTGAGCTGGGGATGCCGCCGCACGGGGGGCTCGCGATTGGCCTCGAGCGGCTGACCGCGCAGATCCTCGGATTGCAGAATGTGCGGGAGGCAACGTTGTATCCCCGCGATCGCTATCGCGTGAGTCCGTAAAGGTGTGGATAAATTTGGAAGGAACGAACATTGCCCTCCTGAGTCAGGAGGGGAATATCCCTCGCCTCCAAATTCGTTGGTGCCCGCCCCTATTTCTTCACAAACCGCACGGCATACACCGGCGGCAGATTCGACGAAACCGACTTCCACGAATTCCCGCCATTCTCGCTGATCCACACCGAGCCTGTCGTGGATCCGAACGCCAGCGTCTTTCCCGTCTCGTCAATATCCAGCCCGTGCCGATACACCAGATCGTACGCGTGCTTTTGCGGCAGTCCCTTCCTCAGCGTCTCAAACGTTTTCCCACCATCGCTGGTCCGGTTGACGACAACCCGGCCGTCGGTAGGACATCGCTTCTCATCCTTCGTCGACGGCACGAACCACGCGACCTTCCCATTCTTCGGATGCGCCGCGACCGCAAATCCGAACACCGACGGCTTCACATCTGTGATCTCCGTCCAGGTCTCCGCATTATCCGTCGACCTGAAGATCCCGTTGTGGTGCTGCACCCAGAACACTTCCGGCTTCGCCCCGCACTGCACGAGACAATGCACGTCCTGCACATTGGGGTCGCCCATCTGCTCCGGCGGAAAATAGTCCGCCCGCAGTCCGCTGCCTGTAATCTTCCACGTCTTTCCACTGTCCTTCGTAATCCACACGCCGCCGGTCGACACCCCAATCCGCACGTGACGCGAATCCCGCGGGTCCACGCAAATCGAATGAATGCCGGGATGCTCGGCGCCGTTCGGTCCCCAGTTCTCGCGCAGCGGATCGTCCCACAGCGTACGCACCATCTCCCACGAATCGCCGCTGTCGGTGGACTTGAATAAACCACCGGGCATCGTGCCGCACCAGATCACGCCGGGCTCTTTCGGGCCGCCCGGCGCCATACCCCAGATCAGCTTCAGTGCCCATTCGACCGCCTTGCCGGTGAACGGATGCGGTTTCGGGACGTAACCCTCGGGCATTGGCGGATACGCCGGGACGGCAATTTCCGGCCAGGTCTCACCACCGTCGCGCGAGCGATGCAGCTTGATCCCGACATCTTC
>Ga0209488_10001095_pt1 | contig 22981 bp, 16 predicted proteins | sample Rivendell_Oct201_8_FD_188349 | JGI IMG/M metagenome (GOLD analysis project Ga0209488, IMG submission 188349) | Vadose zone soil microbial communities from the Eel River Critical Zone Observatory, Northern California, USA -... | ecosystem: Environmental > Terrestrial > Soil > Vadose zone >...
TGCTGCCACCTCCGCTCTTGAACTCAACGGCATGCGCGACGCAATACTCGAGCGTGTCAGCGCGGGAACACCATTTCTTGGTATCTGCGCGGGCATGCAATGGATGTTTGCTGGCAGTCAAGAGGCGGAGAACACGGCCGGCGCAGACTGGATCAACGACCTATGCAAGCGCTTTCCGCAGGATGCCAAGTGTCCACATGTGGGATGGAACCAACTGCGGCTCAAGAGAAACTCCAACCTTCTGCGCAACATCGCGCCTGGCGAGTCGGTTTATTTCAGCCACTCTTACCGCGCCCCATGTACTCCATGGGACGTTGCCGTGGCTGACTACTGCGGCCCTTTTTCCGCCGCTATCGAAAAACAGAACATCTTCGGCGTTCAGTTTCATCCGGAGAAGTCCGGCAGAGCGGGACTGCAGGTCCTCAAGAATTTTCTGGAGCTATAGTGCTGGCCAAACGGGTGATCGCCTGCCTCGACGTGCATCAAGGTCGAACGGTAAAGGGCACTCAATTCGTTGACCTGCGCGACGCTGGCGACCCTGCGGAACTGGCGCTGAAACACGCCGCCGGCGGTGCTGACGAGATTGTCTTGCTTGATATCTCCGCCACTGTAGAAAGCCGTCCTACGCTGCTTCAAACCGTCAATCGCACTGCCCAGCAATTGTTTATTCCGTTTTGCGTCGGCGGAGGGATTCGTAGCCTGGATGATGCTGCCCGCGTCCTGGAAAATGGGGCGGACAAGATCAGCATCAACTCTGCTGCGGTTAAGACTCCAGCGCTGATCGAGGAGGTCGCCGGGCGTTTCGGCTCCCAGGCGGTGGTGGTCGCCAAAAGCTACGAGGTGCGCGACAGCGTGCGCGACCGGCTCCAGAAAGTGCTCGATGAGCAGTTTCCGGCCGTGCTGTCGCGAGTGGAGCCGCTCCAGCTTGGGCCACCCGTCGACTGGCCCATTCAGTACCGGGTTGCCGGTTCCGACATCGGCATGGTTCGGGCTATCGCGAATCAGGTCTCGACGGCACTGCGGTCGAATCCGAATACTCGCACGATCAACTTCAACTGGTACGACATGGGTCGTTCGGTGCTCGTCACGGTCGACCAGGAAAAGGCGCGGCTGGTCGGCATGACGTCGGAGCAAGTGGCGAAATCATTGAACGACGTCCTGTCCGGGCAAACGGTCACGCAATTGCGGGATGATATCTACTTGGTCGACGTGCGTGGGCGTGCCGTGGATCAAGATCGCAGGGATCTTGGCGCGCTTCGCGATCTGGAGATTCGACTGCCCAATGGCAACTCCGCGCCGCTGGCGCAAATCGCCGCTTTTTCCTATGGGCTCGAGGAACCCGTGGTCTGGCGCCGGGATCGCCTGCCGACTATTACCGTACAGGCAGATATCATTCCGGGGATTCAAGCCGCGACCGTCAATCAGCAACTGGCCAGTGCCGTGGACAAGATCCGCTCGTCGATGCTACCCGGCTACAGGCTGGAAGATGGCGGCGCCGTCGAGCAGAGCGCCAAGGGCCAAAGATCAGTGCTCGCGGTGATTCCCATCATGTTCGTTCTGATGCTGCTCATTCTGATGGTTCAGCTGCAAAGCGTGCAGAAGCTGGCGATCGTGATGCTCACCGCACCGCTCGGACTCATCGGCGTCACACTGGCGCTGCTGCTCTCGCACAAGCCCTTCGGGTTCGTTGCGATGCTGGGGGTCTTTGCGCTCACCGGCATGATCATCCGCAATTCGGTCGTGCTCATCGCACAGATACAGGCTAATGAGAGCGAAGGCATAAACCGATGGCATGCCATCGTCGATGCCACGGCGCACAGACTTAGACCCATCCTGCTGACGGCGGCGGCCGCGGTTCTTGGGCTGATTCCGATTGCCGGGGAAGTGTTCTGGGGACCCATGGCCTATGCGATGATGGGCGGCCTTCTGATCGCAACGGTTCTGACCCTCTTCTTCCTGCCTGCGCTGTACGCGATGTGGTATCGTGTTCGGGACGACGTGGCCCATACGTCATGATTCTCTGCTACCGCGGTCGGGTCATCAGGAACAAATCGTCGGGCCTTATCTCGAAATAATCCCCGCTGCCGCAGTATCATATACGTCCCCTTGCAACAAGGAATTTGCGATGTGTACGCCAACTACTTGGCCCAACGTCAGCCAAGTCGGCAGCGTATCGTCGTCGACCGTCTTGAGCTCAATGAATTGCGTCAGTCGGCATTCAAAGGACACAGGCCGATGCTTGCGAAACCGATGATCGGCGGAACATAGTTGAAGGCATTGAAAAAGCTGTAAGGCGCCAGGTTCAGAACGCCCTTGGTGTCGTGCGAAGCAATCCAGCCAATCGGCCTAGGGCCAACGATGGCATTAAGCGGGTCGTGCCGGAGACCATGCCCCGCAGCAGGTTCATAGAAGTAGAAATCAACAGACATGGTCAAGGTTCCTTGATTCAAACTGTTGCGTCTGCAGAGTGCCGATACGGCCAACGAACTGCAGGGCCGAGGCTCGCCGCTACCGCGCCGCCGTCCTACTTCAGCCATGCGAGTCAGTCTTCAGATAGTCTGGCTTGTCGAAGGGCTCGATCAGCACGCAGCATTGCCACCAATACGAGCGCGGCGCGGCGTCGATTCGATGACGATGTGCGGCACGTCGGATACTCCGTTAAGTTGAGTTAGAGAGGACCTTGGACCTGGGGCGGAAATGATTCTTTCCTGATCGCCTGTCCGATTGCCCAATCACACGTCCGACGAAAATGGAGTCGCGCGGGCGCAACACGACGGCCGAAGGTACCGACGGTTATGGCACAGTGGCCGAATGCTTAATAAATCGGATGGGGGCAACCGCAATCTCGAGCTGGATGGAGACGGCGGCTATCTCCCCGTCCGCGCTCGTCTCAAATAAAATGCGGTTGGTGCGTTCGAAGGCGTGCCTATAGTCGATCGGAAAGATGTCGTTGTCTTTCGCGACCCAGGCATCGTAGTGCCAGTGTTGCAAGGGCAGGATCAGGTCATTGCGCTGTAAAACCAGATCTTGGTCTTCTCGATGTATTTCGATTTTTCCGTACCCCGGATGCCCGTAAACTCCTGCGTATTCGCTCAAAGAATGCGACGGCAAGGTGTTTTCCACACGGCGCACCGACGCGACGCGCTCACGAGTGTCTTCGATCCGCTTTTCATACCGCGGCAATATCTCCTCGAGCGTTTGCACAGGCTTCAAGTCCATGATCAGATCGAACGCGTACTGGTTGATTAGGCTCGTCAGTTGCGGGCGCCCAAAATTGATGAAAGATACGATTCCGACTCCCTCCTCGGGGAAGAGCATGACGTTGCTGTTCACGTCATGTATATCCCCGCCGTGAGATACTCGTGCCCGGCCATTGTACGTATCGATGAACCAGCCCAGTCCGTAGGCCGCATTCGGCGTGAGCGCTCCTTGGTCCATGCTGGTCAAGATTTGCGGTGATTGGATTTCCGCCAAGGTTTGCGGCGCGATCAGATGGCCCTCCGTCGCCTTGCCGCTGCGTAAATTGAACGACACCCAGCGGGCCATGTCCATAACTGTGGAATGAATCGAGCCGCCAGACGGGGCGGTGACTTCACCTAATAGACGTTTGGTCAAGATCAGCTCGCGACGACTGTTCTCGTGATAGGACCGGCTCACGTTGTCTGTTGTCGGCAGCATGAAACCCGTATTGCTCATCCCTAAGGGGGCGAGGATCTTCTGCTGCACCAAGTCGTCCCAATTCTTCGCGCTAACAATCTCGGCAACGTGCCCCGCTGCGGTGTGCGTCATATTGTTGTACCGACAGTGTTCTCGGAGGCCCGCTGTCAGGTCCAGGTAGCGAAGTCGCTCGACGAGTTCCGCGCGGCTGATCGGATTCTCTATCCATAACCAGTCATGGCGCGGCAAGCCCGTTCGCATAAGCAACAGGTCGCGCACGGTAATCTGGGAACTCATGAGCGAGTCCCCTATCCGAAACCTCGGCAGATAATGCTGTACCGGTGCATCCCACGCGAGCCGGCCCTCATCCACCAGGATGCCCAGCATCGTCGCATTGATCGCCTTCGTGGTGGAGGCGATGGGGTAGACCGTGTCCGGGGTTACGGGGAGCTTCGTTTCCAGGTCGCGGTAACCGTAGCCTCGTGCGAATGCGATTTCGTCGCCCGCCACAACGGCGATCGCCGCGCCTGGAATTCTCCCTGCACTCAACATCGGCCCGATGATCGCATCGAGCTGGTCAATATTCCGAATGGACATTTTCAACCCCAGAGACTTAGTTCATGAATCAACATCCGGCCATGCGCCGTTTACGCGCCCGCGAGCGGGTCCTCCGCCCACGGATACAGTCGACTGGTATCCAGCCGACGATAGGTAATCTGCTTTGGATCGGGGGCAACCGCTCCGGATGCCGCCATGTAGATCACCTCACCTGCAATGGGGGCAAAAGCCTCAAAGAAATGCTGGACAGATTTTGGAATCAAAAGGCGTTTGAGCATCGGATCGATGCCGAGGTCGCTGAAGATCGAGGGGCTAAAACATTGACAGCGTTCGCTGCCGACCACGATATCGATGCTGCCGCAGCGCAGAGCGACGACGTCGCCTGCAGGATACAAATAGGGTTCTCCGGATCGCTGGGGAAGCGCGTGCATGTAATCATCGAGCATCGATAGAATCGTGACCTCCATATCGACGGGGGCGCCCGAAAAGGAGCCCATCTTCCCTCCGAGCCTTACAGTAAGCGTCGCGCCCTTTCCGGCCTTTCTGGCGATCCTCACCACTTCAGGGTCATAGAAAATGGCCATAGCGACATCTTCGGCTTGGTGGTCCAGCAGCCAGCGCAAGGCAAACGTGGCATCGCCTGGCGCACCGCCGCCAGCATTATCGGACTGGTCTGCCACCACGACGGGTGTTTTCTTGCTCGCCAAAGCCTTGGACAGGGCCTCTTCCATCGGTAGGGCAAGTGAATCGAATCCGATTTCCCGCCGCAGCGCATGGACTCGCAAGCCAAACTCTCGGGCCACCTGTTCTGCCAGGCCTTGGTCGTCATCCGTCACGACCAGCATTTTCGCGCCGACTTGCGGTACATCGGCGAATTGAAACCCATGTCCGAAGGAGATGGATAGCACGCCCTCGCGCCGCTCGGCCTCCGTCATGGCGTCCACGAAGCCACGTAAAGGCTGAGAAGATGTGGGATACAACCCAATCATCCGGCAATCGAACAGCGCCATCTTCGGCCGAATGCTCCCAAGCTTTGTCGCCACGGCCAGATCGAATAGGTCCCGGGCGCGATCATTCATGTCGATATGCGGATATTCCTTGAACGTGATGACTATATCGGCGGGAGCGATCATCAACGGGCTGAGATGGCAGTGCAGATCCAGTTCCACGCCGATCACCGTCGTCGGACCGACAATATCTCTGACACGGCTAATCATGTCTTCTTCGCAATCGTCATATCTTTGAGCCACCATGGCACCGTGCAGCATCAAGAGAACAACGTCGACCGGCATGGCGGTTCGCAGGTCATTCAGCATCTCATCGCGCAGACTTTCGTAAGCGGATCTGACGGTGATACCGCCTGGTTGCGCCCAGGCCATCAGGCTAAACAGAAATTCATCGCCTCGCGCCTTTGCTTGGTGTCCCCAGATTGCCGATAGATCAAGGCTTGGCTGGGTTATCCGCCCCTCCAACACGTCTTTTCCACGTTGCACGAGGAAATCCTCGCGGCCAGTGGGAACGGGGCAAAACGTGTTCGTCTCGGTGGCGATTCCGGCGGCGAAGATTTTCATTTCAGCGTGACCAATTGCTTTACAAACGAGAGCATGACGTTGCCTTCATGGATATCTGCGCGAGGATTTCCTCGACGGTGCGATGATAGGCAACCCGCCCGGCTTCCTGGAGCAGCCTATCTAGGGTTTGGTACTTACTCAGTTGCATAACCCCATAGTGTTTGGGGGCAGGTAATGAATCCATCTGCGTATTGGACCGAGATAGCCCGATCGGATTTCAGAAAGACAGGCCCATCGAGATCTACGACCCTGCAGAGTTGCCCTACCAGGAACGCGGGCGCCATCGCCAAAGAAGTGGACGTCATACAGCCCACCATCGTTTCGAGTCCAAGGTCACGCGCGGCTCGCGCCATAGCCAAGCCTTGGGTGAGACCGCCGCACTTGTCGAGCTTGATGTTGACGACATTGAATCTGCCGACGAGTCCCGGAATGTCGGAGAGGCACTGCACACTTTCGTCTGCGGCAACTGGAATCGGGCACTGAAATCCGTCGAGCAGCGATTCTTGCCCGATAAGGAACGGCTGCTCGATGAGCGCCACTCGGGATGCCGTCAGGGTCGGCATGAGTCGCTCCAGGAAAGGCCGAGTAAAGCCTTGATTGGCATCGACACCAAGCCATACGTCTGCCTTCGCCTCACGTACAGCAAGAATGCGCTCCACGTCGATCGGCTCCCCGGTCAATTTTAGCTTGATGGCACGAGCGTGCGTGTAGGCACGGGCAGCAGCGGCCATTGTTTCGGGCTCATCGGCCCCGCATGTAAACGTGGTCAACAACGGGCGAGGGCTCGCCACCTCGGCTACCTGCCATGCGGGGCGGCCGCTGAGCTTGGCCTCCAGGTCCCACAGCGCGCAATCCAGTGCATTGCGTGCGCCGCCCGGCGGCAGCATCGATTGCAGCGACTTACGGTCGATCCCTGCTTCTATCGTCGTCCGTAATGATTCAATTTGCTTGATCATGGACGCGGGATTGTCATTTCGATAGTAGACTCCATGAGCTTCGCCCCGTCCAACGCGGCCGTCGACTTCCAGACTAACCACGAGAACGTCGACAGCCTCCCACGTGTAGCCCGTAATGCGGAAAGGCGCGACGAGTGGCCATCGCTCGATCTGGGTGCGCAGTGTCAAACAACCCATAGATATCAGCTCCGTAACTCAGCGCTAGATCGTCACTGGCAATGCCAATGACGAAGAAAGTGGTGCTTATTCTGGCGCCCCATCGAATTCAGCGCGGGAGAGGTTCGTCGAGAGAGTCCCATTCATAGGCTCGTTCGACCCGCCCTTTGATTTCATCGATGATGGCCCCTCCACTCATGGAGTTCGTCATCACCGCCAGTCCATAGCCGCGCAACTTATGAGCGACGAGAAGGCACATGAAACCCCGGTTGACGCCGCCATGATGCATGTACCAACCCTGACCTCGTCTCTCCACTACGAATCCCACCGCAAAATCGCCGATTCCCACGGGATTCAGCATTTCCTGGACGATTGATTTGGAGAGGACGCGATTGGACTGCCCTTGCACGGACTTCTGTACTTCAATTGCAAACTTCGCCAGATCCGTGGGCGTCGTCCACAAGCCGGCGGCGAATAACTCGGGATAGACGTGCCATTTCGCGCCCATGGAGCGGCCGTTACCGTCGTGACCGCGCGCGGCATTGCAGTCCCGCTTCGATGAAATGGGTTGTTCGTGTGCGCTATTGGTCATGCCGATCGGTTCGATGACCTGCTCCCGCAGAATTTGAGCAAACGGCTGTTGGATTGAATCCGAAAGGGCCAATTGAAGAATCGTGGAGCCGCCTCCGGAATACTTCATGGCGCTCAGCGGTGGACACTCCATCAACACCGGCCCAACATTGGAAGGTGGCTGTCCGTTGAGAATCTGCACCACGGTGGGCAGAGGGTCCGCTGGGTCATATCCGGGAAAGCCAAAGCCATCTCCAAGACCGGACGTATGGCTCGCCAACATGCGCGGTGTGACGCGACGGTCCTTGGTCAATGGTCCGTCCGGCAATTTCCAAGAACGGAGACTATGATTGATGTCATCGTCCAACGAGAACGCTCCATCCTGTACGGCCTTCAATATCGCCATGGCGGCCACGGGTTTGCTGACGGAACCGGCCTGAAAGAGGGTATCGGTGTGGACTCTGGCCCCATTCTCCAAGTCAGCGATTCCGTAACCTTTTGTCCAGTGAATTCTGAAGTCCTTGATGACCGCAACACTCACGCCCGGCACATGAAGCTCCGTCATGAGATCTTCAAGGGTCAGGGGCGCAAAGCGGTCATGATCACCACGCTGTCGGCCTTCGACCGCATGGATGTACTCCGCCACGGAATTCATCGCCGTCCCCCTTCGATGTACAGCCCCTTGGATTTCACGAGAGGCGTGACATAGCCGATCCGGCCACGCTCATGAAATTGGACCGAACATCGCTGAAATCCCAACACATCTTCGTCATGGCCGAGGCGCGAGATCAGCTGGGCATGATTCGACCGACATCTTGGGCGTGACCGTGTCCTGCCCGCGGTCACCGTCCAGGTTTGCTTGCGCCGTCTCCACGTCGTCTGCGACAGTCTTGCTTCCGCGCCAGAAATGCCACGCACTCCAAAAAAATCCCGGGCATAGAGCCAGCAGCGAATAACGCAAAGAGTCCTCCCCCACCAGCGGCCGAAGCGCATCGCTCAACGCCCCCACCGCCCACGGTCCCAGGCCCCCAATGAGGTTGGCAAACAAAAAAATGAGGGCGACCGCCGTGGCGCGCATGCGTTGTGGGACAAGCGTCTGAATCAGCGCAAACAGTGGGCCATTGATCATGAGGCCGCCTACGGTGGCGATCACCAGCAATCCAAAGGCCAGATGAAGATTGGGCGAAAGATAAATGAATACTGATACGATTCCGAAGCTCGCGGTCACGGATGCCATGGCTTTGAGCTGCCGGCGCTCATTGTTGGCCGCATAGCGGGAGGCCCACTCCCCCCCGAGGTAATAAGCCATCAGCCCGCCCAGCCCTTGTATGCCGGCCAGCCAAGTGCCTAGTTCCCCGCTCGTCAGACCGTACTTGCGGGTGAAAAACGCCGGCACCCACTGCACGAACCCATAGGCAAAGAATGAGTTCACCGAAACGCTGAACAGCAACTGGCGGAACGTGGTATTGACCCACAGGGTCACGGCCACTTCCCTGATGCTGGGTGGGGGTATCGATGACCACGTTCCCCCAGGCTGGGAGCGTGTGGAAGGAGGGACCTTGGTGGCTGCATCCGTCGCGGGCCTACTACGACGCGGCTCTCTCAAGCTGAGCCGCGCCCATGCCGCCAAAGCCAGTCCGGGAAGACCCAGCATCATGAAGGTGGCTCGCCAGCCGTAGAATTGATTCAGCCAGCCGCCCACGAAGTAACCGAACACGACGCTCAACGGGTAACCGAGCATGTAGCGGGTGACGGCTCGTGGCCGTTCGGTGCGGGTGAAATAATCGGCAATGAGAGAATGAGCCGGCGGAACGCTTCCCCCTTCCCCTACCGCCACACCAATGCGAACCACCAAAAGCTGCAGGAACGTGCTGGTTGCGCCGCACAGCGCCACCGCGGCGCTTGATAGGACGGTCATGAGCGTGATGATGGTTACGCGATTACCGCGATCAGCCCAGCGGGCGACGGGGATATTCATGATCGCGTAAATGAGCGCGAAGGCGATGCCACTCAGGAAACCCAGTTGAGTGTCGCTCAATGAGAGATCAGCCTTGATATTCTGCAAGACCAGTCCCAGGAAGGAGCGGTCCACGCTATTGAAGGTCAGGACGACCATGAGAATGGTGAGAAGATAATTCTTGCGCATCGCCTCTTTCACTTCTCGTCGGCTCCGGTGTTCACGTGAGTACACCGGGGCCGGTGCGAAGTCAGAATGCTAAAATGTCTTGGCAACGTTCAGCCCGATGGTGCGGGGCTGAATGTAGATCAGAGCGGGAGGAGAAGTATCCACGGGACCATCGAGGAGGCCGCGCCTGTCAAAGACATTGTTGGCGAAGAAATGATATGTCCACGTGTGGTACTCAATTGCAGCGTGCAGATCGGTCCGTACGTATTCGGGAAGATTCTGTCGAGGAGCCGAGGCGGATCCCGAAAAGTTGCCCAAGCGGTCGCCGACATAGCTTGTCACGGCCCCTACAGACCCGGTCACAGCGCCGAACGGGAATCTCTGATCGATCGAAACGGCGCCGGAAAAGCGGCTGGTATAGGGCAATCTGGCACCTGAGGGGCCGAACAATGTCACTGCGGCCGGGAAACCCTGTGTCAGCGCGGCGTCGTCATATGCACCCTGTACACCGATTGTCATGCCGGTCAGCGGTTTAGCTTGAATCGACATCTCCACGCCCTGGCTTTTGGCGTGGCTGGCATTCGTGTTGAACGTCTGTTCGGAAGTCGCGTTGATTGCACTGAGCTGTATGTTCTTCCAATCAATGTAATAGAGCGATGCATCGAACGAGAGTCGGTGATCAAGGAAGTTACCCTTTGCACCCACCTCATAATCCTTCGTTTTGTCCGGCCCGAATTGACACGGGTAATTGTATGTGGTGCACAGTACTCCATTGGGTCCGCCCACGCGGTAGCCCGAAGCCAATCTCGCATACACCATGAGATCGTTCGTCACCTTGAAACGCGGTGTAAGCAGATAGGTGACGGGGCTCGCGACAGCTTTTTCCGTCGGACCGATGCTCGGTACGGTCGAACCACCCGTGAACAGGGGGTCTACAGTGGTCTGCTGAAAGGTTTGGTTAATATGGCCCCCCCGCAGGCCGGCCTGAACGTCAAATTGATCCGTGATATGGAATGTCAGGTCGCCGAATGCCGCATATTCCCGGTAGGTGCTGGGAAAGGTCGAATGGTACGCAATGGCAACCACTGCCCCCGAAGCGGAATTTATTGCGGGTATTTCTTGCGTTACAGAAGAGTCCTCGTGCGTGTAAATCCCCCCAAGGAGCCAGTCGACGTGATCGCCGATCGCACCGGACAGGCGAATTTCCTGGGTGAATCTATCGGTATTGTTATCGTCGATGAGTCCGCCGCCGCCGACGCCGTACAATGATTGTGTGAACGTACCGAAAGCAGAGGATTCATCGAGCACAATGTGGCCGTGTCGGATGTTGTATCCGCTGAGGGCCGTTAGATCGACGCTTCCTAGTTTGGCGGTGAACGTCGCGCTGTAGGCTTGGATGTTCCCGCTGCTTGCTCCGGTTCCTCGTATGTGATTTTGCTGCAGATCTCCCAATCCCGGGATGACATCGTTCACTCCATCTGCGCTGAAACTTTGATAGAGCGTGCTGACTTTCAGCGAAATCACGTCTGATGGGCGCCACAATCCCGCCAGCCGGCCGCCGCTGACCTGTTGATCATTGACCCCGTCGGTGTGGAGTACAGGGTTGTCGATATAGCCAGGGTCTTTGCGCGTGAATGCACTCGCACGAATCGCCAATGTATCATTGAGCGGCACGTTGACCGACGCGCGAAAATTGTAGCCCGCCTCGGCACCATGATGGACGCCCTCCAGACCCGCTTGGACGCGGCCGCTAAAATCGTTCGTCGAAGGATCGAGCGTCACAAACTTGATGAGGCCGCCCATACTGCTGGCGCCGTAGAGCGTGCCCTGGGGTCCGCGCAACACCTCGATCCTGGCCAAGTCGTTCGGATCGAGGTCGGGAACGACGTCCCCGTACCCCAGAGCGGTGGCAGATCCGTAAGGTACATCGTCAATCGTAATTCCCACCGTGGGATTAGTGCCGCTACCAGTGGTGATACCGCGAATGGATACGGTTTGGAAAGTCGACGATGATGAGCCGGGTACGACACTCAACCCGGGAACGCTGGTGTAGTAGTCCTGTAGACGCCCCTGGTTGTTCTCGACGAGGTCCACGCCGTTGAGCACTGTCACCGGGATCGGTACATCTTGAAGGCGTTCGGCGCGCTTTTCGGCGGTCACGATGACTTCGCCAAGGCTTGACCTTGCGGAGTCCGAAGATACTGAAGACGCGTCATTGGCCGTTGGACCGCTGTCGGACCTGGCCTGTAATCGAGCGTTTGACGTATCGGATTGTGCAACACGTGCCGAAGTACCTCTGTCATTTGCGGGGATTGGCTCCCTTTCCGACGAGACGTGCTCCTTCACCTGCGGCTCAACCACCAGCACGCCATCAGATTTCTCTCTGACTACCAAAGGCGTGCCTTTCAACAACAGGTGGAGCGCATCGATCGGTTCGTAGCTCCCGTGCACCGCGTTGGTGACAATGCCTTTGACCTTCTCAGAGGCGAATAGAATCTGTAGCGCCGATTGCCGTCCAAATTCCAGCAGCGATTGAGGTGCGTCTTCCGAGTCAATGCTGAATGGCCTCGGACTTGCCATGGCTGTCGTGCTCCCAATCGCGAGCGCCAAGACAATAGTTGCCATCGAGCCGAAATGCCTCACCTTGCGAACGAACGAACGCATCTAAAATCCCCTCGTTTCGGCATCTTCGGCCGATTATGCGAGTGAGACGTGCTACAGATTCATTTCCGCTATATGACGAGCGGCTTAATTGATCTTTGAGGTGGCGAGTAGGAGTCGATTGCCGTCCGAATTGACGCTGATACCAAAGTCCGACTGCAGCACGCTGATGAAGGCGTCCAAGTTGGTGGGACGGAAATACCCGCCGATTCTAAGAGTGGCGAGGTTGGGATCGGTGATGACGAGCTGGCGCATATTGTAACGATTGAATTGCGCCGCGACATCGGCAAGCGTATCGCTGTCGAACACGAGCATCTGGTTCTGCCAAGCGAGCTTGCGGGCCATTTCTCTTTTGGGGAGCTGTTTCAATTGGACACCGCTGCCGCTGGCTAGTGCCGACTGGCCCGCGGAGAGGGGGATGCTGATGGCGAGCAGGTCTGCCCTACTTTCGAGCAGGGAGGGTTCACCCACCGCAACTTTGCCCTCGTCAACGGTGACTTCAACGGAGTTACCGAGCCGGCGTACGTCGAACTTCGTTCCTACGGCGCGCACCGCGGTTCTTCCCGCCGAGACTATGAAAGGTCGAACCGCGTCGTGGGCGACCTCAAAGATTGCTTCGCCGCGAACTAGTTCCACCCTGCGGAGTTGAGGCGTCAGTGCAACGCGAACCTCGGAGTCCGTGTTGAGCTCGATGGTCGATCGGTCTTCTAAGACGATCCTTTGGAAGCCGCCAATGCTCGTGCTAAAAGTCGTTGGACCGCCAACTGTGTGCATGACCCAAAGATAAGCGATGGCAACAATTAAGGACGCGGCCATGGAGGTGAAAAACCAGGGACGAAGGCGCGAGGAGAGTTGCAATGGCCGATGCGACCGCGATAGTTGCGAGTTGTAAAGCGGGGATTCCTTCATCGGATACGAAGAAAAATCGCGCATGGACTCAGAGGAACGATGCGGCTGCGGGTCCTGCGGAGCTGGCGCAGCATGCTGAGGGGCGTCCGGGAAAGAACAGTGCAAAGGATCGGAGCGGTGGTGTTGCGAAACAGCATTCAGATAGTCGTTATCGATGGGCTCATCGGCGCTGGGTCGAATGGCTCGAAGACGATCCAACGCCTGCCATGTCGCGGCAAGCCTCGCGTAAGCGGCGGCGTGACGCGGGTCCGTTGCTTTCCATCGATCGAACGCAGCGATGTCCGCAGCGCTTGGGTCGTTGCGATCCAACCGTGCGAGCCACTCCCCCGCTTCAATTTCTGGCTGATTACTGTTCATCCGAGTTTCCTTTTCGACCCAACGCACTGTTTTCGTCGGGTTTCCTTGTTGCACCACGCTTGACGAACATCCGCTCGGCACAAAGACGCACTCCGTAAGCGACATGCTTCTCCACGGTGCTTTCGGAGATGGCAAGTCGCTCGGCGATTTCGCGTTGCGACAAGCCATACAGCTTGCGCAACGTCAATGCTTCGCGGCAGCGGTCGGGTAGTGAGGCAATCGTTTCTAGAAGCAAGGCCAACTCCTGGCGCGCATTCAACGCGTCGTCTGCGGACGGTGTCTGGTCCAAGACGTCCGCGCTGCCCATTTCCGCCAGTGCATCGAGCGACACGACGCGGGCCTTGCGAATCCGATCCAAGGCCACATTGCGGGCACTTGCGAATAGGAACGCGTGCCAGTTGCGCACGGCCATCCACGCCGAGTCGCTCAGGCTGAGCAACCGCGCATAGGTTTCCTGGACCACGTCTTCAACATCGGCGACGTTTTTGAAGAAACGACTCAAATAGCCCCGCAAGGCTCGCTCGTGCACGAGAATTTCCTTGGCCAACCAGGTATTGCGCTCGATGGGATTCATCGGGTACCTCGCGCCTATTGTATGCCTGGAGCCCGAATTCGGTGTTGGGTAAATATTTGTATTGGCATATGGAGGAACGCGCGAGCTCGCTCGTCTAATGGGGTTAGACAATCACCATCTTGACAACTCATGATCGATCTAGCTCTTCCACAGCCCTATTTACTGTTTCTCGGTGATGTTACCTCCGTTCGCCATGCCAAGACCGCCTTTGGTCTTCGCGACTGGGCGCGCGAGCGCTGTGTCGGTGAATACGCGCTGCCGGCGTCGACCGTGACGACGGACTTGCCGCGCCTCACGCCCGCGCAGGCGAATGCACAGGGCGCTCAAAGCCTCGTGATCGGTGTGGCGCCACCTGGCGGTGTGATTGCCGCCGCTTGGGTGCCGGCCTTGGTGGAGGCGCTCGAGGCGGGCCTGGATCTATTGAGCGGTATGCACACGCGGCTTGAGAGTGTACCGGAACTCCAGACCGCCGCCGCACGTTTGGGCCGCCGCTTGATCAACGTACGGCAACCGCGGTCGGGTTTCCCGGTCGGCACGGGGCGCAAGCGCACCGGCAAGAGACTGCTGACGGTGGGCACCGATTGTGCACTGGGCAAGAAATACACGGCGCTGTCCCTGACTCGTGAGTTCAAAAAGCGCGGCGTCGATGCCGATTTTCGTGCCACGGGGCAGACCGGGATTCTTATCGCCGGCGGTGGGATACCCATCGATTCCGTGGTGTCGGATTTCGTGGCAGGTGCTGCGGAAACCCTAAGCCCCGATGCTCCACCGACTCATTGGGATGTGGTTGAGGGACAGGGCTCGGTATTCCATCCCTCCTATGCCGGTGTGTCGCTGGGGCTTCTGCACGGCACGCAACCCGATGTGATCGTGATGTGCCATGAGATCGGTCGCGACCGAGTGCTGGGTCTCGAGGACTATGCAACGCCGAGCATTCCGGAAGCGATCGAGCTGACGCTCACTCTTGCGCGTCGAACGAACCCGAAGGTTCGCTGCGCCGGCGTCTCGATCAATACTGCGCAGCTGAGTGAGGCACGGTCGCGCACCGTGCTGACGGAATATAGCAAAGTGCTTGACCTACCGGTTGCCGATCCGCTGCGCATCGGCACCGAACTGGATCGGCTGGTGGACGCGTGCCTGGTTCTCGCAATGAACACAGAGAGGTCGACGCACTGGTGATGCCGGTGCTTTCTATGATCGGTCGCTCAAGTTCTCGGACAGCGCGCACTGGCAGCGAGAGAGCATTCACCTGATACCAAGATCCCAAGCTTGAGTCGCAATGTCAAAGACCGATGGCAATTCCTCGACAGCCGATGCCGAGCACAGCTGATACGCACCACACCAGAAGCTCTTCGTTATGACACAAGACTTCGAAGACCGAAAAGGACTGGCGAGCGTGCCTAAGGCAGGTTCAGAGTTGGTGTATGAGTCTGGCGGGTGGGAGGTCGATATGTTGCGGCGGGAACTGCGGGTGCAAGGAGTCTCGGTTGCACTGGGGGGCCGCGCGTTTTCGATCTTCGCCGTACTGGTGCAGTCGGCCGGGCAACTCGTCACGAAGGACGAACTCATAGCCCGTGTATGGCCGGGGGTGATCATCGAAGAGAATACACTCCAGGTTCACATATCCGCGGTGCGCAAGGTGCTCGGAGCTGATCGGGGAATGTTGAAGACGTCCTTTGGTCGTGGCTATCGCCTCGTGGGGGACTGGGCGATTCGAAAGAGGAGCACGCTGGCAGACCCGATTGCTCTCGATCCGACGCGGATGCCCGTCCCACCGTGTTGGTCCAATATTCCCGCGGCATCGTCTGAGATCATCGGCCGAAGCGATGCTGTAAAGGAGTTGCGCGATATTCTCTGCGCCTACCGAACGATCACGCTGACCGGGCCCGGCGGGATTGGAAAAACCACGCTGGCACTGGAGGTTGCCCGCAGCCTGTTGCCCGCCTTTAACGGCGATGGTTGGTTTGTGGATGTGGCCTCCCAGTCGGATCCCAGTCTCGTCCCGTTGATGGTCGCAGCCGTCCTAGACTTGAATTTGTGTGGCGATGAGATTTCCGCGGAAGCGGTCGCGCGCGCGATCAGAGCAAAGAAGCTTCTGCTGGTTCTCGATAATTGCGAACACGTTATCGACGCCGCAGCGACACTGGCGGAAGCGGTCGTACGTCTGTGTCCCGCCACGTCCATTGTGGTGACGAGCCGCGAGGCCCTGCGGATCGAGGGCGAGCACATCTATCGTGTTCCTCCGCTCGATGTGCCGAGCCCGCTTCAGGAGGAGTCAGGCGCTGTCCTCGGGAATAGCGCCGTACAGCTGTTCATCGCGAGGACGAGGGCGTTGGCCGCCTCCTTCTTGCCGGACGGACAGAGCCTTCGCGCGATTGCTGCCATCTGTCGACGTCTTGACGGCATCCCGCTAGCGATCGAGTTTGCGGCGGCTCGTGCCGCCATGCTCGGACCCCAATTGGTTCTTTCCCGCCTGGATAAGCGATTCGGACTGTTGACCGGCGGACGTCGAACCGCTCTGCCGCGACATCAGACGCTGCGCGCGACGCTCGACTGGAGCTATGACCTACTACCGGATTCGGAACGGTGCCTGCTGCGCCGCCTGGGTGTTTTCGCTGCGGGTTTCACGCTTGAAGCAGCACAGGCCGTAATGAGCGATCAAGGTTACGCCCCGTCGGTAGTCCTCGATGAGATCACGAATCTGGTCGCCAAGTCGCTGGTCACCTTGGATGGGTCAGCGCCTAACGGTCGATGGCGGCTGCTCGAGACGATACGGGCGTACGCCCTCGAGAAACTGGCTAAAAGCGGTGAAACGGAACAGGTCGCGCGCCGCTGCGCCGAATTCTTTCGAGACCTCATCAGGCCGTCCATCCATGGCTCGCAGGCGCCACCTAGCGCCGAGGACATGGCATGTTACGGGCGAGAAATCGACAATGTGCGCGCGGCCCTCGACTGGTCCTTCTCGTCTGCCGGAAATGCAGCGATCGGCGTCGCCTTGACAGCTGCATACGCGCCGGTGTGGTTAGATCTGTCCTTAGTGATCGAGTGCCGTGAGCGTATCGAGCGCGCGCTGGAGTATCTTGAGTCCGATTCCGACGTGAACGCATCCCTCGCAGTGCAGCTGCATATCGCACTCGCGGTCGCGCTGCTGTATACGATGGGGTCCGTTGTACGAATCAAGATGGTCTTGTCCAACGCTCTGAGTGCCGCCGAGAGGTTGGACGACGCGGAGGCAACCCTCGATATTCTCTTTCCTCTGTTTAACGTCTACCTTCACTCTGGCGAATGTCGTGAGGCGCAATTAATTGCAGAACGGTTCGAGCGCCTCGTGCTTCGCACTGGCGACCCCGCGCTCGCGCCATTTGCCTATCGGCACACCGGCAACGCTCTGCTTTATGGAGGCAAACAGCGCGAGGCCCAGCGCTACTTAGAGCGGGTGCTTAACCTCCACGAAGCGCCTAATGATCATCGGTACGCGATCTGGACTCGCTATGATCAGCGGCTCATGGCCCGTGCGATGCTGGCGCCGGTGCTCTGGCTGCGTGGCTTTGTGGAGCAGGGTGTAACCCAAGCCCAGGCAAGCCTCGAGGAGGCACATACCACGGATCACAAACTCACGCTTTGCTGGGTTCTTCACCATGCGGCGTATCCGATCGCAGTCATGACCGGCGATCTCGCTGCCGCCGGGCGGGTGGTGGCGATGTTGATAGAGCTCGCAACCAGCCTGGGCGCCCCATTGTGGAGAACCTTAGCGCAGTGTCTGGAGGGGAAACTGCGGATCAAGCGCGGCGAGTTCGGAGCGGGCTCGGCGCAGCTACGCACCGCGCTCGATACGTGCGAGAGGACCGGGTGGACGATATGCTACCCGGAATTGTTGGGCGCGCTGGCCGAGAGTTTGGCCGGGCTCGGACAGGTGACCGACGCGCTCGCCACAATCGACCGAGCGCTGGCGGTGGCAGACCGGGGTGGCGAGCGTTGGTTCGTGGCGGAGCTCCTGCGCATCAAGGGCGAGTTACTGCTCCATGGAGCAGATGATGAGTCCCTCTCGGCGAGCGAAAGCTGCTTCTCTGAGGCGCTCGAGGTGGCGCGGGAGCAAGGCGCGCTATCATGGGAGTTGCGGAGTGCCCTCAGCTTTGCCCGCTTGAGGGTCAGGCAGGATCGGTCGGAGGACGCGCGACAACTACTCACGGGGGTGTACACCCGGTTCAGCGAGGGCTTCGAAACACCGGACTTGCGTTCCGCCAGCGCGATATTGCAATCGCTGCCATGCCGTCGCGCTGAATGCAGAAGCTTAGACTGGGTACACCAAAGACCAGGTGCAAGGGAACTTGGCCAGGGCGTGCACTTGATGGGCCCGTTCTGCTGTTAGGTGCATCCTAGCAGGTCATTTACTGTTGATAGTCTCCCTGAGGCGTACCGTGCCTCCAGGTCATCTTATCTTCATAGATGTGACCCTTTGTTCGAGCTAGGACTGGCGACTATTCCAGTCGTGCGAGTAGAACATTGGACCGGTGATCCGGAAAGATGCAATTGCGCCTCAGGGGCTAGGGTTCTCTTGCGCTCGAAGGTGCACGATGCCCTGCCCAACACTCGCGACGTGTACGCTGACCCAGCTCATTACTCAACTTAACGCATAATTCCTTGTCTACACTTCATTCACGCGTTTGGAGATCAGAATTGTGAATAGCCGTCTCTCGTTAGCCGGTAAAGTCACTGTCGTAACCGGGGCGAGTCGAGGCATCGGCGCTGGAATTGCCACGCTGTTCGGAGAACAAGGTGCAACCGTCTATGTGACCGGGCGAACGACCGTGAGCACCCCCAACGCTACTTCCGGAACGATCAACGAAGTGGTGGCCAGCATCACGGCGGCGGGCGGTGTGGGCATTGCCGTTCAATGCGATCACGGGGACGATGCAGAGGTCAAAGCTCTTTTTGAGCGAGTCAAAATTGAACAGGGTCATCTCCATATCCTGGTAAACAGCGCCACAACACTCGGAGCAGATCCTCTTGCCCCGCCGCCGTTCTGGAACAAGAGCCTTGCGATCGCCGATCAGTTCACCGTTGGCTTGCGATCGGCTTTCGTGGCGAGCTACTACGCCGCGCCTCTCCTAATCGCGGCGGATAAGGCACTGGTGGTGAATATCTCCTACTATGGAGCGGTCTCTTACCATCTTGATCCGGCATACGGTGCTACCAAGGCCGGACTCGACAAGCTAACGTTCGACATGGCGCAGGATTTTGAGCCTTACGGAGTTGCCGTTATTTCGGTCTGGCCAGGACCGACGGCCACCGAGAGAGCCAAGTCCCTCATCTCCAGGCTACCCGGCGGCGATAAGATCATCGAAAATTCCGAGACACCAAAATTTTCCGGGCTTGCGATCGCTTCGCTTTATGCAGACCCCCAATTGATGTCGAAGTCGGGAAGCGTCGTCATCGCCGCTGAAGCAGCTTTGGAGTATGGATTTACGGACTTCAACGGGAAGGTGCCGCCGAGTCTAAGGGAACAAAAGGGTTCACCGCGTCCGTTCTCGAGGAAAAAGCCTGAGTAATTGTATGGAGACTGGATTTATGATCGTACGCCGGGTTGTCACGGCACACGATGAGAACGGCCGCTCAACAATCGTTAGCGATGCATCGTTCGACCGAATTCCGGTGCCCGGAATCGGTGAGTTGTTTCGAGTCTGGAGCATGGACGAACCCTGCCCATCTAATGGCACGTCCGGCGAAGCCGCCAGTCGCGCGGGCGAGTCACGTGCACCGCTACGGGGATGTGGGTGTCGATCTTACGATCCGATTGAGTACGGCGGCCAGGGCAATTCCGATCGCTGCATCTCCTGCAGAGGAGAAGGACCAGTGCAGGGCCGCGCGCACGTTGTCGATCTCGCGCCCATAGCACACCATGTCCTCGGCGGTGGGCGGTACCCGCGAATCATGCATGGCCGGTCGGACCAGATCTCGAAAGAATTCGGCAGAGCGGCGCGCGACCGGTTCAGTTTCGCCGCTTTCGGCAAGTACTTCGAGCGCATACGCCCGTATGGTCTCGAGGAGCCGCCAACGCCCCGAAGGCGCCGACCCATCCAATGTGACAAGCGACTTGGCGACCAGGTTTGCGATCTGTTCGAGGAGAGCGGACGCGGTGTAGCCTTGATCGCTCATGACGGCGTTCGCTGCCTCGAGCGTGAACCCGCCGGCGAAGATACCCAGTCGGCGCAGCAGGCACCGTTCCGGCTCGGGTAGCAGTTCGTAGCTCCAGTCGAGCGTTGCGCGCAGCGTCTGATGCCGCGGCAGTGCCGTTCGGGCCCCGGCGGTCAACAATCCGAATCGCTCATCCAGGCGGGAAAGAACCAATTCCGGTCCGAGCATTGCGGCACGAGCCGCCGCAAACTCGATCGCGAGCGGGATGCCGTCGAGGCGGCGACAGATGGCAGCAATCGTTCGAAGGTTCTCTCCTTGCGGCAAGAAGCCAGAATCCAACGCCCTCGCCCTGACAATGAAAAGCTGAACGGCACTATGCCCAAGAATGCCGCCGGATTCCTTCTCATGCTGGAGCGGTACATCCAAGGGGGGAACGCGATAGACATGCTCGCCCTCGATCCGCAGGACTTCGCGGCTCGTCGCAAGCACGCAGGCGTGCGGACACGTGCGTACAATGGTTTCTACCAGCCTTGCCGCTGCATCGATGACGTGTTCGCAATTGTCGAGAATCAAGAGAAGGTTCTTTCCTCCGATGGAGCGAGCGACGGACTTCGCGGAAATCTCATCGCCGCCTACCTTCAGGCCAAGGACGCCCGCAGCCATGGACGGAACGAGTTCGGGACCGGACAGCGACACCAGATCCACAAGCCAACAATCACCGTGGAAGGCCCGGAATAGACTGCGGGCCACTTCCAGCGCCAGCACAGTCTTCCCGATTCCGCCGGGTCCGGTCAGCGTAATTATCCGGTAGGCGGAGAGAAGATCCTGCACCTGCTGCACCTCAGTGGTTCGGCCGATGACCTCGGACGACGCCGCCGGCACATTGGTCGGAAACGGTTGCACCGGAACTCCGGTCGGATCGAGAGCAGCCGGATCTGCCGGAGTCCGCTCGTTCCGAATCGTCCAGTCTCCCACGAGGCGATAGCCGCGACCGAAGGACGTCCTCAGCGTTCCCCGGTCGGATCCGAGCGCTTTGCGAACTGCGGAGATGTGAACCTCGAGCGTATTCTCCTCGACGATCGCGCCAGGCCATACGCGAGCCATGAGTTCGTCTCGGGTGACGAGTTCTCCCGCCGACTGAACGAGAACCGCAAAGATCTGGAACGCGCGGCCACCCAAGGGAACGGGGACTCCACGCACCCGCAGTTCGCACCGCGCGAGATCGAGCTCCCTCCCGCCAAACTCGTACACCCGGTGTCGGTCCTGTTCAGGCATGCGCGGCGAACCTTTTAGGAATCTTCAGTCTGCCGCGCCTTGCATCGCATCATCCTGACTACCCAGCCTTTTCGGCAAGCTCCTCGGCCAAAGGGAGTCTTTACAACCGGCTTCGACCGGCGCCGTCGAAATCGCCAAAGCGATTTCGCTGTTTGCCTGTGTCAAGGGTCCCGGTTGAAAGCTCGTTCGCAAGGTAATATACGAGCGCAGGGGGTTTCGGTCTTATCCGAAGGTGCTGTGCGCCTGTCCTATCGTGCGGAGTACGGCGAAACAACGATGCATCGTTCAACAGAGGGGAATCAATCCATGTGGAGCGGCGATAGATGAGTCTTGCCAATGCTGGAGACAAATACGAGCTGGGTCCCGCACGACTGCTGCAGTCCTCGGTGCCCCGCGGCTGGTCGAGTATATCCGCGGAATTTCGATTACATCAAAGCGGGCGCGCCGACAGCTTCGTGCAGCCCGTCACCGAAATCTCAATGGTGTTTGGAGGTGAAGGTCTCGTGCGACGACGAGACTCGGGTGAGACCCACACGACTCACGCCGGGCCGGGCGTAATCTGGCTGTGCACGGCAGGTCAACAGATCGACTGGCTCGAGATGGAGCAAGGAGCGCTGGAAATTCTGCATTTGTACCTGAGACCCGATGCGTTGCTCGAGTATGCAACCGAGGGAGGCTTCCAGGGCGCCGCAGCGCTGTCCCTGCGCTACACTGTCAACGATCCGTTGCTCGAGCAGATCGGCCGCGCGATCCTCGCTGAAATGCAGGCCGAAACGGCTGCGGGCTCACTGCTGGTCGAGTCCCTCTGCAGCAGCCTCTCCGCTCGCCTACTGCAAAGTCACTCCACGTCTCCGCGGGATATCGCGGCTCGATTATCGAGCGTCGGAAAACTCGACCCCCGACGCCTCAGTCGTGTGTTAGAATATATCCACGCGCGTCTGGGAAACGCACTCGACATCCGCGGCATGGCTTCGGTGGCGAATTTGAGCCGATTCCACTTTGCACGTGCGTTCAAGGCCTCGACCGGACAGACGCCATATCAGTACGTCAGCGCGAAGCGCCTGGCGCAAGCGAAAGTGTTGCTGGCGCAGAATCAGCCACTCGCGGAGGTCGCGCTCGCGTTGAACTTCTCCTCGCAGCCTAATTTCACGAGGGCATTTCGGCGTGAGTTTGGCATTACACCAGGCCGGTACCGAGAACTGAAGTCACGTTGAGTGCGCGGCCCTACTCGGGCATGCGCGGCGTCTCGGCAGCGATCGCCGGCGCGCATAGGGTAAGTCGCGTCGGTTACAGGGTAGCCAGATGTGCCGACACGGTATCGAGAAACGCACGTGACTTCGTCGAGAGGTGCCGTCTCGACGGCATGAGTGCATAGATCGGGGCCGCCGCACTTCGCCAATCGGGCAGGACATGCTCCAATCTTCCCGCAACAAGCTCCGGTACCACGTCAATCCTCAATTTCAGCATCACCCCCTGC
>Ga0209488_10001096_pt1 | contig 22971 bp, 24 predicted proteins | sample Rivendell_Oct201_8_FD_188349 | JGI IMG/M metagenome (GOLD analysis project Ga0209488, IMG submission 188349) | Vadose zone soil microbial communities from the Eel River Critical Zone Observatory, Northern California, USA -... | ecosystem: Environmental > Terrestrial > Soil > Vadose zone >...
CGGGTCTCTGGGGAACTGCTACCTGCGTTCCTGTACGCGGACTTGGACTTCGCGCGTGGAGATAAGCACAGAGATACTGTCAAGTTTTGGGGTGTACCACGAGTGGACGACGTGGGGGACGTGCATGTGGGGGTGTACGCGAACAATGGGTCGTGTGTTGCAGAGGCGGTGATTGAAGTTCTCGTACGCAGTGGTTAATGTCTCCTTTTGCAGACAAGACAGACTATAAAAATGTAAGGAGTCGCTGTAACTGTACTGGTACTTTGCGTTGATTTGATAGACACGCGGATTCCGGAAAACGAACACGTTGTCCAGGCGTGCCGGTGTGCAACTCAGAGAGACAAAACTCAAACCGAAATGAATACAGGATTGTTGAGACAGTCAATGAGTGCATACGGATCAAACTTTAGAGAGCTTGGTATGGCATTTGGTATGCTCGCTGCGGGGATCTATTCGCCTGAGCTGCTTATCGGACGTTCCTCCCCAATGACCCGACCCTCCTTCCCTACATCATCTCCGTCTAGAGGCTACCGATAGATCATGATTTCCAGATGAGAAAGGCGTGAGAGCCGACGTAGAAGTAGATAAAATGCTTGGTTTCTGGCGAGGAAATGGAAGTTGATGCAGCAACGCAGCACTGATGAAACTCATACCATGGGTGACATAACTCCCAAAGTTTTTACCGACGACGACGTGCCAAGTAGGCCCATGGCGCTTGTCAAACTCCTTCTTGATGTGCGCGGCGATGTCCTTTTCGATGTTATAGTTTTCGAGGGCGGCCGTGGCGACGTCGACGCATTCCTGCTGCATCTCCTCGCTCATGTCTACATTTTTTATGATCGCCTTGGGGCCCGTGGTGCCGGCTGCGCCGCCGATGCCCGCGTCGGTGGAGGTTACGTCGAGTTTCTCGGACATTTGACTCGATTGATTGGATCTGATGTGATGCGATGTTGATGTTGAAGTGCGAAGTGTGAGTGCGAGTACGGTTATCGACGGTGTCCCTTTAAGAAGGGCACGGACCACGTGCTGGTGGTGCGTTCATCGCTTCCACACGACACACGACACACACGTCCCCATCGCACACGTTCACCCACTCTTAACCTTTTTCTGCTTGCGCCATGTGCACAAAGAAGCCCATCCCATCCATCCACCCTCCTTCTGTTCTTCTTCTCCCTACTTATCACAAGAATTTGTCCACGGCCAACCTTATGCCCCCCATATCACTTCTCGACTCGCAACCCATATTCGGAGGAAATCGACACGCGCCGCGCCTGTTCATCATGGTCCCGTTCAGGTTGCAAATATAAAAGCGATGTGCTCTCCCGGCCTCCCGTGCATTGATTCCCCATGGGTTAAAGGTTTTCAGCTTCGCCAAGCCCCTCCGCGTTCATAGCGCGTGTTTGTTGGCATGACCTCATCGCTCAACGCTACATTGCATCATGAACGTGAACCTGTTGTGTTCATCGTGCGCACACCACCCGTTTCCTGTCAGCCAGTACGCAGGAATGTTAGGTTAGGCAGCCGCGAGGCTCAGCCACCAAGTGGTGCCATTGAGCCTCCCGTGCGAACATTTCGTCTGCCTGCCTCATTTCCATGCTAACACCCAGATGAGTTCATGTCCGGGATCATCCGTTCTCCTCTTGCTTCCCCTTTCCGGAGTAAACATGGCTTGCGATTGATCCCTTTCTCCAACGAGGGTCGAGGGCTAAATAACGCGATTGCGACCCTGCCCATTTTCAGCAGCTTCTCTCACTGTAATTTCTCCGTACCCCGTGCCATCTCTCTGGAAATAAATGACACGTGCCACGAGCGGCGAATTGTTATGATGGTTTCATGGTTCTATGGAATCTGCCTCTGCCCGACAGTGCATCTCCGTTCTACCAGTCAAATCTTGCTATCAACGAGTCTATGAGTGATTTTTCCATCCCCCATACAGTCACTTCAGGGGGATAAGAAGGCAGGTGGAGGGGAGTGGAAAGAAGCTGGTGGGAAGCCACTTGCCAAGATGGTGCTTCGAAAGTTGCCGTGCCCTCCACGGCACGCCCCCTCACTGCCGCGTTAGGCCACATGGCGCGGAGATGTGCGTTCCTTCCTTCTCCCCCCTTAGGGTCGGCGCAGCCAATTGGGGCCTGGTGGTACCATCCGTAGGTATTGGCGCCACCGGTGCCTGTATTTGCGGCGCTGGTGCACGACATTCCTTACCCTATATGTACGAGTTAGACTCATACTCGCACTCTATGCGTGCTATTCTGGGGCCTCATGCGTGGCTCGCACATCTGGGATGCGGTAGCTGTGTTTCGTGGACAACGACCACCTGGCAGTGGAAATTTATTTTTTTCCCCTTCTCCAACCCTCGTTTCTAGTCCCAAGATATGGATCAACACCAACGTGACCTTGCGGCGCAGGGGCCAAACCAAACTATCGGCGACTACGCTAAGCCCTGTCTTGGAAAGTCAAAAATATGGACATACCAGTCCCACTTGTCTGTAAACAGTTGGACTACTGTGCTGATAACCTGATTACGCTCACTTCAGATGGCAGATGCCGGCAAGGAGGCCTATCCGATAGCGGGACATCGTTACGAAAAAGGGGCAAACGTTCGCAATCAAGCCAAGTTACCGCCCTGGCGGCCGTTGGCGACAACGAGAATTACATCACCCGCCGCACGTGCGGAACACAATTCTGTCATTAATACGGACATTAGGGCATGGAGTAACGGAAATACATACGAACGGAGAAAACGGAGTTGACTGTGTCCAAGGGAATGGTATGATGTGGCACAACTAACAAATGCAGTTACATAGTATCATGGGAATGACATAACCTGGAGGTAGGGAGACAGCCACCGCCTCCAGTCAGATTTCGTGCCAGCACGCAGGCGCTGATTGAATACACTTGCTTTAGAAACAAGGGGAACCCGACCATAGTAAATTAACGCAATGATGACTGCAGCGAGGAACCGAGTAATATAGGGTATCAAGGAGGCAAGGTGTCATAATCGGGTAGAACGTGAGTTTGCACATACGTTTTGCGCAACAAAACTGATAACCATTTGAAAAAAACGAGAATGAAAAAGGACCCGTTACCAGCGGAGCGCGCGATCGCATCCCATTCAGGACGATGGGTAAGAGGGACTACTGCCGCTCTCGCTCCTCACGAATGGCACTCCTCTGCGCCGTCCGGGGAGGGGGAGGGGATCGTGGAAGGCGGGCTCTCTGGGGAAGCGGCGGCCCCGGGCTCCGCGCATTAATAGGCGGAGTCAGTGGGTGCTGCTGCTGCTGCTGTTGGGGTGGCGAGGAAGGCGAGAGATGGCCGCTGGGCCTTGGAGTGGGATGCAGTGGCGCAGGCGCTCGCCCAGCGGGGTGAGCGTCTGCGCGTGGTAGTTTTTTGTCTGCTGGTGCGGTTGTTGCAGCGGCTGCTGCAATGGAGACTGAGGAGGAAGAGGCGCGTACGGCTGATATTGTTGCTCACGGTGCTCGCGTTGCTCGCGATGCAGGCGAGACGGAGGGGGCGGGCCGTCGAACGGCGTCGGCCCGTGCCCGTGCGCCAGGGACGCGATAGGCGGGAGGGCCCTCCTACTTGCAGGCGAATTCGGCCGGCGCAGCGCCATCGAGCCGTAGTCTTTCGAGCCAGCGGAAACAGGGCGGGGCGGTCCCGCGAGCAACGCGGGAAATGGTGAGCCCTGAGGCTGGCTTGGGCCGACGGGCGGCGAGATCGGGTTGTACGGCACCGGTGCCGTAGTGCCTTGCTGGCCTTGGGCACCCCCCACCGCCACTGGTAGACGCGTGGAGACTTGTGCTTGAGTTTGAGACGATGACGTCTCGGGCCCCGGCTGCGATGTGAAGCCCGGCAGCGGTTGTGCGCGCGAGAGCAAGCCTTCGAGCCGGTCCACACGTGCCTTGAGCTCGTCATATTCGGTACGGCTCACGTATTTGTCACTGCAGGTAGTACGTACATTTTTAACGCGAGGAAGGGTCGAGAAAACGGAGTCATACGAACACTGGCTCGATGACATGCCACTGACATTTGCTTTGATCGCCGCGGCGGATACATGGTGTGCAGGGATGTGCTCTGTAGGATTTCCGTGCAATTCCGCGCAATTCAGAATCCGAGCCTCTGAGGTTAGGCCACGATCTCCTTACCTGTCGCACTTAATTTTACGTCGTTTGCACTCTGTACAGCCGCGTGATATATGGGATGGAAGGCGGCGGAAGTGGTATTGTGTCACGAGAGCCGAAGCGAGCGTGGAAGAATGACGATAAGTGTATCAGATGGTCTGCCAAGTGAGAAGCGAACGGGGTGGAGGCTGACTGACCGGTGCAACTCAGAGCCTGTCGTCGTCGCTTCTGTTTCGGGCGCGCGGCTTGTTCACTATCTCCGTCGCCGTCCGAGTCCGCAACAGTTCCCGAATGTGCACGCTCCGCGGGAGGCTGCGCTGGCGGAGGCAGAAAATCGAGACGAGGTATACCCGCGCTTGGGCCTGCGGGGAAAGCCGAGCCCGCCTGTTGACGACTCGGGTGGTAACGTTCGCCGAGCTGGACATCTGGCTGTGGAGGGAGAAAATGACGGATGGAAGGTAGCGACGTCGGAGAGGGTCGTGTATGGCTGGGAGTCCTCAGAGAGGGAGATGGAGAACGCTCTTTGCGCTTCAAGGCTTGGGAGACAATCGAAGGAGGCTGGGGAGTATCCATAGGAACGACTAGAACAACCAGAAGGCCAGGATCAACACCATAAGGTAGGCGATGTTCAGGCGGGGGAAAAGTTAAGGTGCAACAGTCGGGGAACTAGATATAGGGAGACGAGTAGAGGGGAGGGGCTCATAATACGTATGACAGGCAGATGGGCGGAGGTTCGGGCGATGTTTTTCTGTTGTAAGAATGAAGCAGATTTAATCATTGACATCAGCCATCCATAACGAGGCGCCAGCACGTCGGCCACAATTAACGAAGCCAGTGCAAACCTGTGCAGTCAGCCCCATACATGGAGACATGGAGACACCGAAACGAACCCAGAAAAAAGTTCATTCGGCTTGAATGACCAGCAAGCAATTTTTCTACTGCGCGCAAGCACCAAAGCATGCTAAAGCCTACGAGGCTCGTGATTCCCTATTGCCTATGATTCCTTTTGGGCCGTTTCCTCGGAATCAACTCGATGAATGCCACCACAACAGAGAACATGCCGGCGCCAGCCACAAGATCGATTCCGGGAATTTTATAGCGTTAACCCTGGCAGTGTTAACGTTCGGGTTCATTCCCCGTAGAGTAAGTTGGCACTGCAGATTTCAAGATAAGATGTCGGGGCTTGCCGCGGTGTACTGAAAAGGCTGATGCTCTCTAACAACGGCCAACGTGTCCGCGAATCTCCGTCTCTTCCCCATCACGTATCGTACTATACCATACTGTATCATACCATACCCTACCCGCACGGATCATTATCCCCCGATTCCCGCGTCGAGTTATTATTCATCGATCCTATGACATAACTTAGGCTCGATTCACGTACCTTGAGTTCTTCATTCATCTCGTGCTCTCTTCCCCTCTTACACTCCTCTCCCTTTCTTAACACACTCATTCCCTTTTCTGGTCACTGCGTGTTCTTTTTTCCCTCGCACTGCATCGTATCCAGATGTTGTGACAGCGATCACGTCGAATGGGATCAGATTAGCCACATTTCTGCACCCGTGCTATTTGAAGGGTTTACGAGAGTGTTTGGAGCTCGCTCCCACAGGACCAGCGCGGACATTCACAAACAGTTTCATTCATTACCCAAAACAGGGGCTGCGGGACCGTATCTCTATCATGTGTGCATCACCTGAATGTATTCCGTACACCCGTGTAAACGCAATTACTGCATGACCACGGCCTCTTGCGGGCCTGCAGGCACTCATTTCATTGTCATTGAGGCTACAGAGCGGACGGCAGTTGCAGCACGGGGAACACGTTCTGTGCTAAATCCGCCTCCGCCGAGCGAGTGATCGAGTCCACGGGGGCACATCGATTATCAGATCGAGAGTCGCCAATTGTCGTAATCTTGCGAGCCAGGCAGTGCTCAAAGGACACCTTTCGCCACAGCGCCTGTACGCGGCCGGAACTGGCCAAGTGGGACATCTCCGCATCGCGCACCTGACCATATCGCCTCCTCCTCGGGGCCCATATAATGCATGATTTCCGGACGGGCGCGGTTTCTGCGTGGGCTTATTCGGTGCCACTTATTCCCGTATCATCCGTCGAGCGCTCGATGGCGTGCGGGTCCGTCGCTTCGGTTACGGAACTGTTCCTGAACCCTACAAACCAGTTTCAGGAAACCTGAGTCATTAGACGTTCACGTCGCGCTCACTCCCGCACAGGCACGTCGGGGCTATTCGCTTTAATTTGGCCTTGTAGTTGTCCAAGTGGACACTTGTCCCGTGAGACTGCGCTGCTCCCTCATATCGGATGCAAGAGCGCGATATCAGAGATCAGCGTGCGATCCTCGGCGTTGCGCCATCGTCGCGTTTACGGCGCGATCACCGAGAGTGGTCCAACCAACTCGCCATGGAAACACGGGCCCAAACCCCCCACCCGCAGCAATCCCGCGAAAATCGTGATACGATTGAACTCCGAAGTCTTTTTCGCGAATTATTTATTTCCCCGACGCGCCTCGTTGGTTGCGCCACGACTCCGGATGGGTTGTATCCGTCTGTTTGGGTGGGAGGATGGATGATCGCCCCTGCTACCTGCACTATAACTAATCAGGTCAGTGAAACCCCGGCCACCCGAAGCAGTTCGCAGCCACGCGTTGATGACAATGCGTTTCCCAAACGTTGAGGCTGGTTTTGATCAGCCAGCCACCGCGCGTTGGAGCTGCGCGAACTAGATAAGTTCCGGAGGAGGTTACCCACGATCGATAATGAGTCATGCAGACAGTTTTGCGGCCATGGCACAGCGAACGAACATTACTATTTTGAAATGACCTCCGTAGGACGAGGTTAACGGCTCTCGGTATTATGTGACAGGTGAATCATCCAGTTGGTCAATTGCACCGGCTGTCGATGATGGGGTGCTGATGACCATCCCAAACTTAAAATTTAGCTTGATCCTGGAACACGCCGTTTGGGGTCATCGGTCATTGCCACAATGTTGGTCATTCAGAAACGGAGATAGTTCACCATGCAGAAACGGTCACTAAGAGTGCTCGTGAGAGGACGAGAGGACTGCTGGCTTGTCCACAGAGATCTGGCCGATCCGCCAAAAAAAGATCTACGGCTTATTTTTGGAAGATCAAGTTACCCCACCTATCTGTGGGGGGATCGCTATTAGATTATTGGCACGGCTTTTGAGAGGAAAAAATATGCTGGGCGGCCATTGAGCAGGGCAAGCGGAGGTCAAAGTGTTGTCGAGGAAGTGAGGACTCGGAGGTAATGGGGACGGTCGGCTATCAGCGGAGAGAAAATAAATTTTCCACTGCCACACACACACGTTGCGCAGACCACAGAGAGATCTTATTACTTTTTTCTTTTTCTTTTTGAAATAGAGGGACCACACACACCCTGGCCATAACCTGCAAAAAAAAAAGATCCGAGGTTGTCGGCTGAGGGCAAGTTTGCTGCGGGCGTGCTGAATACATCGAAATGGAAATTTCCTGTGAAATGACACTCCGCAGCTACACGCTAATGCACGTTCAGCATAGAAAAATAAAAGTACATGTCGCCATGGAATTCACAATGCAATGAAGGATCATGTTTGTATCGAGAACTGATTAGCCACATCACCAGTGGACAAAGTTAACAAGCGCACGGCATGCCCAGGTCCCGACAACACAGTCTCCGCAGCATGGACCATTACGTTCGCACATGACACAATATGCGCACGACACCCAGTGCGTGGTGTACACACCCTGGGGGACAAACCTGCGTTATCTGACAGTTGATACTAAAGTGTGCGTGGCATTTATATGGTGCGTTCCACACGTGACCATTTTCCCACAGACGGGTCAGTGCGTGCGAAAATCACCATGGTAAGTTATTTCTTGGCGAGTTGGGAAAGCACACTCGAAAGTTGTCACCTGGCGATTTTGGGGTCATGTAGACCAACTTGATCCGCATGTCCTTTGCCGCTCTGTTCAGGGAGATGAAACAACCTTCTTACCAAGATCGCCCCTTTTTTCTTCCATGGAGTATGTCGGGTGCGACCCGTCAAGGAGGGACAGATAGTTTACCGGACATCATCATCACCCTTTCGAGTGCAGTTATTTGTTCCCAGCGATGCGTCCTACTCGGCCGCGCAGGCGAGCTACGCAAAACACGGGATGATTGCCATCGAGCAAATTGATAACTCCAGCCGCGCTTATCACGTGCTCGCGCTAAGATCGGACGGCCGACATACTTCGGGGGAATGGGCGGAAGGCAAGTTGTACAAATGATGTTTAATTTGTGAGATGCAAGTACAGAGACACCGTATAGTGAGCTTGGAGATGAATAAAACTTATAGCCGTCAATGCTCGCTCACGAATACGGCAGCCATGCCCATGCCTGAGCCGATGCACATACTCGTCACAAAAATTCGCTTATTTGTTTGTCTTGCGATGTTTAGGCCAGTGGCGACCTGACGTGCGCCGGCTGTCCACAAAAAAATCAGCCCTCACCCCGCAACAAAAGGCAAAGAACTCACTCATGCCAAGTGGATGTCCGATGGCGATCGCACCGCCATTGAGGTTGACCTTCTCGTACGACAAGCCGAGTTTCTCAATGCAATATACGGCTTGGGACGCAAAAGCCTCATTGACCTCAAAGAAGTCGACGTCACCGGCCGAAAGGCCGGTACGGGAAAGCACCTTGGGGATGGCAAACGCAGGGCCAATACCCATCACGCGAGGGGGAACGCCGACTGTGCTAGCGGCGACGAATTTGCCAACAATAGGAAGACCAAGGCGCTTAGCAGTCGAACGTCGCGCGAGAAGGACAGCCGCGGCACCGTCAGATATCTGTGACGCGTTGCCAGCATGGGTCGACCCGTCTTTCTTAAACGATGGCTTGAGCTTGGAGAGGCTCTCCGCGGTGACGCCATCACGGATCCCGTCATCAGCCGCGACCACGATCTCTTTGGCTTGCTCCGTCTTGGGATCTACCCACTGCACCTTGAGCGGCACAATCTCGTCACGGAAGCGGCCAGCCTTGGCAGCCGCTGCTGCCTTTTGGAACGAATTTGCAGCAAAGGCGTCTTGTTGTGCACGAGAAATGCCATAGTCTGCCGCGACATTCTCTGAAGTGACGCCCATAGGAAGGAGGCAGTCCTCTGCATCTTGATGGGAAAGAACAGCTTCAGACCAGCCATCGGGTTGCGCAGCTGACCCATACCCAAAAGTCATAGACTCGACACCGGCACCTGTGCCAGAAGGGTTAACAGAAGTTGATAGAAGACAGCCAACACCTACCAATACCAATGTCGATTTGCCCGGTCATAATTTGTGCTGCAATTTGGTTGACTGCCGTAAGACCAGACGAGCACTGGCGGTTGACCGTCGCAATAGAGGTAGAGATTGGGATGCCAGCATGGAGAGCTGCCATGCGAGCCGCACTCGCACCGCCACCAGGAGGAAGGACATTTCCAACACTGATATCTTCGATAAGTGCAGGGTCGAGGTTGACCTTTGTGTAGACAGCACGAAGGACGCCAGAGAGGATCTCCTCAGGGCGGGTGTCTTTGAAACCACCACGCTTGCTCTGTAAAATGGATGTGATGTGAACGAGGGAAGAAGAAATGACGTGGGTATTAACCTTAGTCATGGCAGAGCGTACTGCCGCGACAATAACCACATCATTGTCGCGTTTTGTGAGGATTGCTGCCTTGCCAGAGGGTGAAGTGGAAGTTCCGGGAATGGTGGATGTCATTACTATTGGGAGTAGTGAGGGTAGAAGTGATGCAAAGTGACAAAATTAAGAGGGTTGATCGTATTTAAAAGATGGAGGATGGCCGAGAACAAACAGTCCGAGACGGGCAGAATTGGTCCGCGCGTTGACATGTGATAACGGCATTATCATCCTTCCGGAGAGTGAAACTCTAATTAATCACACCTCTCGGCTTGCAGTATCAAATCCGGAGAACGGAGAACTCAAGAGTGGGAGTGGGGTAAAACTTGCGAAAAAAAATATTGAGAGAAAAGGGCTCAACCGGGAATTGAACCCGGGACCTCCTCCAATTCCGGGTATACCCGAAGAAGGAATCATACTACTAGACCATTGAGCCTCCACAGGTTGGGCAATTGCGAATATACAATACCACCAGGATCCTTCGCTTGACGGGCCTTCCCCAGTTTGCCAGTAATAATGCACATGTAACTCATGGGACCCGCTGATAATCCCTCTTCAACCACGGACGAGCATGAAGACGAGCAGGTTCGCTTCTTCACCCTCACTCTGATATCCCTCGACATGTCTCAGTATGGCAGTCCACCTAGATCGCCGACCTCGAGCTCCAACTTGTCGCACATGCTGCCCGCACCGCCAAATTGCATGCGCGTCTCATGGCGACGCTCGACACGCTTGATTCGGAACGTTGTACATATGCCGAGGAGATAGCAGGTGAGCGCAGCCAGCGTGTCGCGCTTCAGGCGCAGCTACGCGTGGCCAAGGCCGAGAGAGCCGTGACGGAGGCGGAACGAGACAGCCTACGCGAGGGTGTGTTGCATTTGATCGAGAAAGGTCCGTCGCGGTCGCGCGCGCGTAGGAGCGGGTCATCCGACCCCCGCTGACCCTGTCCCAACAGTCGAGCTCTGTAACGATTATAGCCTTTGGCCTCATAGCGGTCTCGCGACGACAAGCCTCGCAGGTGCGCCTCCCCCTTTAACACGTCACCATTCGCTCAGCCCCGCCTTATAAATAGCCCCAGCGAAGCCCCGTCATTTGCATGAGCAACCACAATCATCATGGACCGCATCCGCCCGCGCATATTCAGCAGCGCTAATAACCGAGTTACGCGAGGAGTGTGAACGAGAACGTAGAGGGCATTCAGCTTCTCTACGGCGCGTCACTGAACTCGAGGCACAACTCGCACGCCGGGAAGCGGAGCTCGAAGAACGCTACGACGTAACGCCTGTGTCCCCTGTAGATTCTCCTTTACCGCGACTATCGCGCGATGGCGCGATCCGCGTGCTACAACAGTCCGCAGCGCGAAACAAGGCCTTGACGCATGAAGTAGCTGTCCTCGTACAGAAGGTATTATGATACTTTCTGCTCCTCCCGCAAATAATGAAAACTGACTCGCTCCCCCGACTCGCCTGTAGCTCGAAGACGCACATGCTGAGTTGGAAGAGAGTCCATATCCCTCACCCATAATGACGACGCCACAGAGCCTCCTTCGCGCGTCATCTCCGGTATCACCAACACCACAGCGCCGTCCCTCGCCGTTACCCCTTTCTTCCCCCAAGAATTCACCTCCGATTCCTAGCTCACTCCGTTCACCGAGATCTCCATCACCGCTTCTGTTACCCCAGCGAGTCGCATCGCCCCTATCAGACATAGCTCGTCAGATAGCAGCCGTGACGCGGGATCTCGATAACCTTCGTGCAGAAGAGAAGCGCCTCCTTCAGGCGTCGCGCACCGCGCCGCCACAGCAACCAGTATGTTGTTTTACTTATTACGACTTCAGCCATGCAGCTGATACCCGACATTTCTTTGGTCCTTCCCTGTAACAGGGGGCTTTGCAGGTCAATATTATTGCCGCCACTTCCGAGCGTACATTTCAGCGCATATTACTCGTTGAGGAAGAATGTATTAGGTGCGCCGCTTTACGTTCTCCCCTTCATCTGGCTCTCCACTGGTCGTTTTTGCATAGACTGCGAGCTGAGCTCGCTGCATCTACCGCCCGCGAAGCGGCACTCCGCGAGATGCTTGTACCCAATCTGGCACCGGTGTCTGTGCCTACCGAAAAAGACGTATTCGGGGAGGATGAGAACGATGGCGAACCGATGGATCTCGCGACTCCATTGCAACCGACGGTCCTGCTCGATCCTGACAGTCTATGATATGATCTGGACGCCATCTATCCCATCCATTCATCTATCTAGCTAATATTTGGACCCGCTTTTTATTCTCTTGCTTTGTTGTTGTGCACTGCTTTGCGTGCTTGTATCTCCTCTGTGTTTCGTTACTGCTACTGTCGATCTAATGTTGCTATGGATGTTATTCACTCGGTTTCAGAAATGCGGGCGAGGGGCAAGACTTGTTTTATGGGTCGGTACAATCCGTTGTAATTGGGCTACTTCCATAGACGCGAATGGACGAGCAAATGATCTACCTCCGCTTCACTTGAGCCATTTCTGGAAGGACCGCCATCAATACAAGAACGATTATAGGTTTGTGGGTCCCATCAGGGCGCCAGACTTCTGATACTCTGCACGTTCGAGTCGGATTTATGACATATCCGTCAAATATCCACCGCCGGCATCGTGTTTTCAGGAACCCCTGCCACCCATCCCGGCTTATTAGAGTACAGTACCAGGGTTAAAGTGTTCCCGGTGTGCTCATGTGATAGTCCGAGGCTGCGGCTCAATCAACAGGATAATATCAATGGTTGATCCTATTGGCCTGTACATCACCACCCGCCGCACCCGGATCTAGAGCGGTGGGGGGAGTAACGAGGTGATAGATCCTTTGAATGTTGGAGTTTGGGTGACTTGAGCTTGGAAGCAGAGCGGTTGCCCCCATAGCCCCGGAGAACCCCTGCTAGCGCGTGAACTCGGACCTGTAACGCGGGAACGCTGACTACGTATGGGTAAGTACATCGTGTGTGCGCGGTAAGGTTGTAAGGTACTAATCTCAGTCTTTGTGGAAGAAAGACTGAGGGTGGGACGTATCGTACTATATGTAGAGTCCATAATATCACATGCTAATTGCTGAAGGAAGCGAAGAGAAACGAGAAGATGATTACATCTCCCAAAGAGGGAGGATCATACCCAAACTCGGGGTGCGAGTGAACATTCAAATTCCCAGGAAGATGTCCTAGTCACACTGCGCGTTCGTCCTGAGTCAGCCATCTCAGTTCTTTTATCGGTTGGAATGTCCGAGGAGGTCAGGCGTTCAAATATCAAATATATAATCTATCGTCGAAACAAAACGCGCTATCCCCATCACTCCGTCCGGTTCATACACCGGGACAATCTGCGTGCAAATGATTATCGACACCCGCCCACAAATACTTCCCTTCAGTATCTTGAACGCGTTCACGGACCGGCTTGATGGAGGCAACCCTGCGGCGATCGTGCACCTGCCTTCACTGACGGCGCTATCCGACGTGACGCTGCAGACGATCGCGACCAATTTCAACCAGCCGATAACGGCCTTCATCTCACCACTGGCACTCGGCAAGTGCACTGGTGATGACTCTGGGACGACCGCGGCGACATTCGGCATCCGGTGGTTCACGACCAAGGTCGAGGTGCGACTCTGCGGACATGGTACCCTAGCCGCCGCTGGCGTGGTCTTCCATGGTCACGTTGCAAGTGGGGTTGCAGAAGACTGCACGACGATACGGTTCGAGGCAATGTCAGGAAGGTCCGTTGTCGCGCGCAAGGTCGAAGGGGATCGCATTGAGATCGAGCTCGATTCGGAGACGTCGGAGGAGCTCTCCGGAGGGGAGGATATCAAGCTACGAAAAGTGCTTTCCAACGCGCTGGGCGAGAACGTCCCAGTGAGTTACACTGGTCGTGGAGCGGGGAACCTGAACAGGTATGCACTTATCAAAGTGGATACGCTGGACTTGAAGAATATCAAAGTAAACACCGATGCGTTCGTGAGTCACATGGACATGAGTATGAGTCACTGGCACCTTGTTGACGAATGCCATGTCGTACTTGGGTGCTTCAGCTTGAGAGCTCTTTCCTGGTACACGTCATCGTCGCGCCGTCATCTGTACCAGGTGTCACATTCGAGTCTCGGATGTTTGCACCGAGGATTGGAACCAGGGAGGATCCAGTATGTGGCACAGCGCACGCGTTATCGACGCCGTACTGGATGACCGCGAACAATCTCACCGGCGTTGTCCATGCAAAACAGGTCAGCGCCCGTGGAGGTGATCTTAGAATAGTGTTGGACAATCTCGAGTCGAGGGTCAAACTCGCTGGACAAGTCAGGACTGTTTCCAGAGGAGAGCTGTACGTTTAGCCGTAGTTTGCCTCCATCTATACGATGACATAATCAATGCGTGACGATCCCCCCTTGGGCAACAACATTCAGTCAGTCAGTCCGTCAGTCCGTCAACTCGTCCTCTCGATAATCGATGATGGCAGTCAAGCAGCCTCTACCCCCTCTAGTCCCGGCTCCATCCCCTCCTAGGATTGAACACTCCAGAACACCTTCCTCTGGCAAATCACGGTCTCAAGTGAGTTGTCACATGCTTTATTCTTGCTACTGTGCAATCAAGTCCTGCAGAGGAGGCGTTAGGGTTGTTGTTTCTGTTTGCATGTACCGATACAGCCGTCGTCGCTGCTATACTCGTATCCCTCTATTCTCTAGGCTTACCTTCTCACTTGATCTAGCCTGCCGTCGAATCCGCCGTCACTCGTCTACTCGTTTCCATCAAGAGTCTTTTGGAGTATCTCACACAATGGTCGACTTCCGAACGTTCTGAAGAGGACGTCAGTGACGTCTACGTTACTCTAGGAAACGATTTCAATGCCGCGGTAGCTGCGTTTGGTGTCTACGAGATTGACATGTCGTACGTTTCGTTTCCTAGACCCATCAGTCCTTTTTTAAAAAGGTTTTAATACAGGGAGCTGACGGGTTTTCCGGACGAGCTGCGCACGGTACTGGAAGACTGCCTCTCCGAAGATGCCTCCTCAACTACTCTCGAAAAGTACCTCCCACAGGTGCGCTCCATTATCACAGCCCTGCTACAAAAGCTTCGTGGAAAGCAACATCTTTTCCGCCAAATCGTCACTAGCAAGAGGCCCAAATCCGAGGCGTCGGGCCACAATCGTGCAGATAGTCTTTCTCAAACACCTCGCTCTTCCCGGACACATTCCAGACACAATACTAAATCTTCGATCGTCAGCGTCGACGATGGCCCTTCACGTCGAAACACGCAATCCTCAGTTGGATCGTCCAGAAGGAAAGAATCGGGCTCTTACGATGCCGCGCCGAACGGTGAAGACACTTTTGTTGGAGGTTTCACGTTACCCAACCTTCAATCTAACCCCCAAAGTACACTTCCACGCTCTTCACAGCATCCCAGTGACAATAGACCCCCATCTACTCCAATGAACGGCTTACCTCCCCCAGTCACACCACCTCAGAATGCACAACTCAAAGAGCTAGAACCCGACCCAGGGGGAACACTAATCGCACCGCCCAAAACACCTCAAGTTCCTCCTTCTGTTAAGCGTTACTCACTTGTAGACAAGCCCATGCAGCCCCCTTCGGTTGTCGTCGACGAATCGTTACCCCAGAGCCCGATAGAGCCTGATCGTGGCAACTCTTTATCTCCACCTCCTGAGCTGCCCGCTGTTGACACTCTCACGACAAATCCAGGTGTCGCGAGCTCCCTCGCCGCACTCAAGAAGAGTGACGTACTCGAGCGGCGCGCGTCGAAGCGCTTCTCAACGTACAACATCTCCAAGATGACGGGTGCGCCGCGCGACCGGTCTGGCCCGGGTTCAGGGCACCCAAACCGTCGCTCTCTTGTTGCTGGTGGAGGAGGGACACTAACTGCGAAAGAACTTGCTGTTCTCACCGAAGCTGATGAAGAGGCAGAGACACCGCCGGCCATTCCACCGACCTCACCCCGACGTCAGCGCAGTCTCTCACGTACTCGGGGACCACCGCAAGGAGAGCCTGTAGAAGAACGTCCTCCCGTTCCTCCCTTACCCCGTCCACAGCCCACAGTCCCACAACCCCCCACACGGACCCCCGGGGAGTCATTGAGCACGACACCTGCTCCTGAACCCGTACGAATGGTTTCCGGTGCTCTTCAGTCCATCACAGTGTTCTTGCAAGTTGGCCAGGAAGTGAAGAAGGCGATGATGGAGCCTGGATTGACAATTCCTTCGTTGCGAATGCTCTTTGTTGACAAGTTTGCTTATAACCCGGGTCAAGAAGATTTCCCTGCGATATATATTCGTGATCCATCGAGTGGGGTGCAGTATGAATTGGAGGATACAGACGAGGTGACCGATAGATGCCTATTGTCCCTTAATATCGAGCGTGAGTACCTTTGAACGCTTCTGTATCCAACTTTTTATATCTTTCCCTCTTTAGCACTCGATCAAATCAAGCAGCACATCGACGTACAGATTTCGAGTCTTGCACAGGAACTCCGTGACCTTCGGAAAACAGTTGCTGAGAACCGCCGTTCCTCCACCTTGTCACCTTCCGCGCCAGCGATCGGGGATGCGAACGTTTCGACCCCGGCACCAACGGATCGTCAATTACAGACGGTTGCGCGACGACTATCGCGTCTCGTCCAACGAGAGGGCACACAAACTCGGCATGAAGCCAATGTGCTAACTACGCTTCCCGCGCCACAAGAAACGAACCAATTTTTGCTCCAGCCACAAATAACAGGCTCATCAGTCATGTCCGAGTACTCAGCGCGGGTGATGTCGGACCTGCGGACACAGTTCGACGAGGTGCAGAACCTAAGACGCGACCTCGGGGCCATGCGACAATTGTATGCGGAATTCATGAAGCAGACGAAGGACACGTTGAGTGGGCTGCGTGCGCAAACCCAAACTGTGCGGCAGATGGCTTCGACTCAGGTGCCTGGGGCACGCGCGTATATCGATGCTGGCAAGAAGAAGCTTGACGCGCGTAGTCAAAACGTTCTCACAAAAATGGAGGAGCTACAAGATACTGTAGAGAGCGTCAAGGATGACGTGTTGAAGCGCCACGTCTCGCCGAAACCGCAGGTGCTGCGCTCGGTTAAAGAGGGCCTCACTACCGTCGGGACTGAGCTGGAGAACCTGAAGGAGCACATCAAGACCATCAAACCGATGTGGAAAAAGACGTGGGAAGAAGAGTTGCAAAGTATCGTCGAGGAGCAGCAATTCCTCAATCACCAAGAAGAGTTCCTTGCCGACCTCATTGAGGACAGCAAAGCGGTTGTCGAGATCTATGGCCACGTCGAAAAGGTTATCTCGATCCGTGGGTCGGGTGGGCGCGGGGCGCGTGGACGCGGAATCAAGCTGCCAGCACCAGACAAGGACTATGGGGGGCTAAGTATGGTGATGTCCGAGATCCGAGGCGCGTCCGTGGACCCAGAGCGGCGATTGAAGGCAATCGAGGCGAGCCAGAAGAACCGGGAGCGTGAGCTCGCAGGTCGGGCGGACGAGTTTGAAGCGGAGTTGAAGGGCTTCGTTGGCGGGAAGAAGCTGAAGATGACAGGTGGTACGGAGGAGGCCGAGCGTGTGCGCCAACACAAGAACGATCTGAGCCTCAAGGCGATATTCAGCGGCAATCCCGCTGCGCAGCCCGGTACCAGTGGGTCACCAGCTGGGTTATAGTTGAGCACATTCTTCCCAACCCCATTGCACACGAACTCGACATCTGTCCTGCTCTGCATGTCCATCACATTTGCTTCATATTCTTGCTTTATGACTTAAGTTTCCATTACCTATTAATCACCCCATTCTTACCTTTCGTTTCGACATTCATTCTGTCATGCGCTGGTGACTTCCGGTGTATACTACTTAGATCTCAAGCCAGTACGATGTCTATCAACCAGGATTATCAGGACTCGTCTGCACGAGAAAAGCAAACATGCTGATGGCGCCTGGGCGTGGTCAGGAGTTCACCGTAATGCAGCTCGCTGCCGCGACCCATCCCTAACGTATAGTGTCTGGCATATTCTCGTTGGTCCACCACCGGATATCTGGCAACGTAGATCGTTTACCGTTGAACTCTGCTGCAACGCGCAAATACAGCCCGCCCTCGATTGTCAAATACCATGCATGAGCTCCTTCGTCTGCCTGCTGCGTCTGCGTCGCAATCCATTCTCCATGTGCCCTGTTATGCATCTTCAGTCACTAGCGGAGAGAATCCGTGGCCGTTCCGCTCCACTTCCATAAATCAGTCACCTCGTTCATAGCGGGTCAGTCCGGAGGGCACCACTGTGGTCGTTTGGAACACGCTGGCTCACCACACCGCCTGCAGGAAAAGCGGATCTGCGTTTGCAGATACAAACGTGACCGACGTGATACGCGAAATAGCAACTGATTGCGCATTACCAGGGGAATGCAGGCCAGAATAGTACCCGGATAGTGACAGAAGTGGACATGGATTATCTGGGTTGCATCAATAGGTTGATACATACACCCACATTCGGCGAAACGTCAAAGTTTCCACTGGCAAAGACTTGCTCGCCACTACAATACAAGGGATTCTTCTCGTGATGAACTCAGGCCTGAGCTGGTACGTGATTGGATATAATTGTAGTACTCATGGCTCATGATGGGGGACACATTAATCCAGGGAGCCCCCTCGATAGACTGCCAGTGGGAGCATTGATTTCTCCCAGCCACGGCGGATGCTGGTATACTCTTGTCAATTGCTTCGCGGCAACCGAGGTCGTAATATGCCACGCAAACGCTCCCATCCTACACCTATTGGGCATACCAAAGAACTATTACATCATGCCGTCTGACATCTCTTTGTTCGCTCTTCAGCTTCCTCGATTTGATTGATTTCGTCTTCTATATCATGTAGGCGCTAAGTCGAGTAGGGCCTATGTCCCGACGACTCCCTAGTGATGATGACGTTTCCAGAATCTAGATATGCTATTTCGTTTCAACAAGCGGAGCGGTGGGCTTGTAAGCCGAGCGGCAGCCTCGACCCCCTATTGGCGAACATGTGATGAGCACTAGCAGTTGATCTATGGAGTGAACAACCTCACCCTATCACGGCCACAAGTCGTCAACGCGTCTATTTTCAATCTTCCCCGAGTTTGTATGGACACCGAACGTCATGCCAGCAAGTTCGTTGGACCCAGCCTGGGCAGAAGGTAAGCTCTGGTGCCCGCTCCAACAGGCACGCACACCTTTTGTCGGTCGTAGAAGTTGTCGGACTCGGCGGTTCTATTCGGAACCACCAGGCGATATCTAAGACTCCACGCAGTAGCAGCCGTGGTTGAGCTATATCCTCAGTTTATATCCCCTCAGTTGAGGTAGAGGGACAACTCACTATCTCCCTCATAGCATGACCAGCAGCAATGCAAGAGTTTGGTTCATCACAGGGCAGTCTGTGCTAACGTGCACGATATATCGAGGCAGCACCATGAATGTCACTCAATCCAGGCGTATCAACTGGTCTGGGCTTAGCATTCACTCACTCTGCTCTTGCCAGTGATGACCCTGTTGTCGCGGCCGCACTTTCGCTGTCATAGATCTCGCCCTGAGCATCTGGGGCCGCGTTGACGTCCTTCTCAACAACGTGGGGGGACATCGGCTATGGCGCCAGCGAGTAACTTGGGTCAGATCGCCCATTCATTACCAAAGAGGTCCCCTAGAACATTTCTAGTGCTGAAGGTATTATGAAAGACATGAAAACGAATTTCATTGGACATGTGAATGTAACGAATACGCTCCTTCCTCACATGCCCCTGCGACGTGATGGCACGATCGTCTTCGTAGGAAACTGCTCATCGACCCCGGATCGTTGTAAATCTCTTCTCTTTATTTCGTGTTTCGCATCTCACTTGGTGTGCGGTACAGGGCCTAGGTATGCATTTAAGCCTTCGTATGGAACGAGGACTCAGACTCCAACTGAAACTACGTTTACGTCTAGCCTCCCACTCTGCGTCAAAGGCAGCCCTCCACAGTAAGCGACATGGTTAAGCAGCATGCCACTAACCCGTGCCTTCGCATCACGTTCAGCGTGGAACGACGGCCTTGTCGTCGTAGGCACCATTTTAGATGGCTGCTCGAACAAAGTAGGCAAAATATGAACAAGTGGCAGCGACCGCCTACATCCTACGGCTGTCCTACTGCCAGGCTGGTATGTCGAAACCCCGTGGGAGCGCCGCGCCGAAAACGACAAACCCCATCTAGCGCAACCTTTCGCTGACTGAGTCAGCCGAGAGAGGAAGGTTAACGATTAACCCAGTGCTTCGTCTAGTCTTTCACTGTTGCAGAAGGAGCCTCGAGCGTAACCTCTTCACCCTAGATATTATTCCTAACAAGCAGCCATGCCTCGTCCCCCCTTCAGGAGTGGCACGTTATCATAGGGAGAAGGAAGAAGTCATATCAAATAATTATATTCGGTGAGCTATGCAGTCTCATAGATTGATTTAAAATGAATGGGTTGGACCTATCAGATGTGCTGGATCCAACGTATCTAGGTCTTCTTGTCTCCACGGTCTGTGATCTACTTGCACTTCGACTCTTCATTAGAAAGGCTACAAAGCTATCCTGCCCTGAACCTATTTCACTGCATCACCACCTGTGTAAGATGTTTGGCTTCCTGACGAGTTTATCCGAGTCTTGGATTGTTTCTTGTTCTATGCGATGTATGCGCTAAGTGGGACAGGTCCTGTTTTCCGATAATTCTCCAATGACACGTCTGCGAGAGTGATTATAAACCTGCCGAGCGGCAGCCTCGATTCTTCATTTAGCAAAAGAATGTTTTCTCACTCGAAGTCTACTTATCATGATAAACACCTCTCAGATTGTGGGGATCCGAGGCAAACTGTGATTCATTCAAAGCATATCGGAACAATCGCATTCCCATGAGGACCGCTCCGATGAGGAACCCCCCTCAGCTATTGGTCAAAGCACGATATCCAATACCCCTGATCATGATGTATGGGGTGAATAACGGCGTCACCCTATCACGGCCACAAGTTGTCAAAGCGCCTACCTTCGTCAAAATAGCCTCGCCCGCTCACGCATCTATGCAGCCAGTGAGGAACAGAGGTTAAGATGTATGTGGAGATGAGTGTGGAGATGGAACGTCACCCCAGACCGTCCACAGCCCGACTGGGGGATCCAGCAGAAGGCAAGACCCGGCGCCCCAGCCAACAGGCACAGACCCAGTAGGACCCGTGGTTATATTATACCCCCCCTTGGTTGAGGCGGAGGGACCATTCACCATCTCACCGGCAACATGGTCAGCAACAATCCAAGAGTTTGGTTCATCACAGGTCAGTCAGTTCCCAACATGCTCGATATTTCAAGACAGCTCCTCCCTAAATGTCGCTCAATTTCAGGCGCATCAACTGGTCTGGGCTTAGCACTCACTCGCTCTGTTCTTGCCCGCGGTGATTGCGTTGTCGCAACCGCACGTTCGCTCAAGTCTTTTGATGAACTGCGTCAAGACCCCAAGATCAACAGAGAAAGGCTGAGGTTCTTGACCCTTGATGTAACCTGGCCCATGGCAGAGATACAGAAAACCATAGATCTCGCACTGGATATCTGGGGCCGCGTAAATGTCCTTATCAACAACGCGGGGATCGTCAGCTATGGTGCCAGTGAGGAACTTGGGTAAGACCGTCCGTTCCCTACCCAAGAGGTCCCCTAGAACATTTTTAGTGCTGAAGGTGTCATGAAAGACATGAAAACAAACTTCATTGGACCTGTGAATGTAACGAATGCGCTCCTCCCTCACATGCGCTTGCGACGTGATGGCACGATCGTTTTCATAGGAAGTCGCTCTGCTTATCGATCCGGGATCGTTGTAAGTCTCTTCTCTTTATTTCTTGTTTCGCGTCTCACTTGGTGTGCGGTACAGGGCCTAGGTATGCATTTAAGCCATCGTATGGAACGAGGACTCAAACTCCAACTGAAACTACGTTTACGTTTAGCCTCCTATTCTGCATCAAAGGCAGCCATGCACAGTAAGCGACACGGTTAAGCTGCCTCTAGAGCATGTCACTAATCCATGCCTTTGCTTACGTTCAGCGTATGGAGAGTCACTCGCCGTCGAGCTCGAGCACTTCAACATCCACGTGATGATCGCTATCCTGGGGGGCTTCGACACCAAATTCAACGCACTAACACGTTCTGGTACGCCGCTTAATGGCTACGAAGCACTACGCAGGCGCATGGATGAATTCCCGCCGAAGCACGCCGCGACCCTGAAGAGTGACCCCGCGTTAGGCATGGACGCACTCGCCGACGTCGTGCGTGGAGAAGGCCGTGCGGCCGGCCATGGTCCGTCGCCCTTCTGGCTTTTCCTCGGGGAGGACTGCATGCGGGATGTGCGTGCTCGCGTGGAGATGACGTTGTCCACATTGGAGGAATGGAAGGACGTAGGCTCCAATCTGGGCCTTCCGGCAGAGCCATCTTTAGCCTGACTTCTTGTCTGGCAATCTACACTACAAGTATTTCCAGACATCTCACGTGGCTGTAGAGAGGTTTCTGACGTGGCGCACAGGTTTCGATCCCAATACAAAATTCCGAGATGCATAAAGACACTTACCGAAAGTGGAACTGGGGATGCGAAACACCTGCGAGGAATAATTAGAAAGGCTTGTGTATTAGCATGACTCGACAACCTACTGGCTCTACCTTTGAGAGACAAGACTAAGAAGATGGCCCCGATTTTGGCATGAGACCGGTGACCATCGCGACCCTCACCGAGGCGTTGATTTCATTGCGGATTTCTCCAAGGACAGCAGAAAAGCCTATGTTCCCATTCTCCGGAAGCGGCCAATGTATCAGCACTGATCCTATATGGCGTATATCTGTCAGCCCGATGGGAGCCCCCGCCATCTGTTCTACCTGTTGGAGATGCAGCCACCGCATGGCGTGCACCGGATTTGCCAGTCTGAGCGCATATCATATCTCCACACTGGGGCATCGCATGCACTACGCTGTACTACTAGTAAGTTGAACTTAGCCCGTGTTCCCGCCCTACAGGTTAGATGCTGGCAATTCGACCTTTGTCACCAAAAGACTGAGTCCCGCTTCACCATCAAGGAAAGCCTCCCACGCTACCGAGGGCTACCTAGCCTAGGGCTGGCGAGTGCTGGCGAGAGATAATTGATGAAATATTTGAAATGAATCACA